>Ga0075437_12660_pt1 | contig 29308 bp, 20 predicted proteins | sample MintriMetagenome_FD_74266 | JGI IMG/M metagenome (GOLD analysis project Ga0075437, IMG submission 74266) | Marine eukaryotic communities from Monterey Bay, USA to study complex ecological interactions - Minidiscus trioculatus and... | ecosystem: Environmental > Aquatic > Marine > Unclassified...
GAGCTGATGGTAGTAACTCTTTTCCACAAACACAATTGGGTAGAAGTACGGGTAGATCGGTAAAGAGTAGTAAGAACAACATCAAAGGAGGAGGAAAGAGTAGTAGTAGTGTTGGTCAGATTCGTAAGTTTAGTACATCTTCCGGACCATATGAAGTACATGGTAGAGGGAGAGGTCGTCAGGGGAAGAGGGGGCGGCAGCAATTAAACGAATATGGTCATGATTATACTAAAGTTGGCGGAGCAGTTGATAAGTCAATATGTACGCTGACCGAAACTGAAATCAATAACATGATACGTACTCGGATGCAATGTAGAATAAAACGCGATTATCAACGAGCTGATAAGATTAAAGAAGCACTAGAAGGATGTGGTGTAGCCTTAAGAGATGACGCAAAACTGTGGAGAGCTGACGGTGAGAAATCTTTTCCTCTAGATCAAATGTCAGAAAATATCAAATCCTTGTCACTTTCAAACATGAAATATACAAGTAAAATACCAAGAATGATGGATTGCCGTACATTGGATGATGCTATCAAGGCAATATATCCCAATTTATATAGGGTATCACCTCGTGACATATCCGCATTTTGGGCTGTAGTGCCGCGGTTATTGAAATATCAAGAAAGAGGAGCGCAGTTACCACAATTGCAAGCAATCTTCTACAAAACGGCGGACCAAATACATACTTATGGGCCGCAAGACTCGACCGCAACAACCCTTGGGTTTGCTAAAACTATTCAGACTCTTCAAGAAAGTAAGAGAGGATATGGTAGTGGTAGTTATGAAGAATATCTTCACGGTATCCTCGTTAGACAAAGAGATGAAGTATTTGACTTCATTGCAAGAACGGCAGTTAACAAACTCGATCAGTTTGAGCCACGGCAATTGAAGGATTTGGCATATACATATGCTTTAATGGAATTTACGCCCAAGTTACTTGAGGACGGCAGTACATTATTTGATCATATCGCCGAGAAGAGTATCCCATTATTGGGAAAGTTCAAGCCGCAAGAACTAGCCAACATAGTTTGGGCATTTGAGAAAGTGAAAGTGCAACATCCTGATTTGTTCGAGGAAATGGCTGATCATATCGTTTCACTTGATCATCTCAACGATTTTAAGCCTCAGGAGGTCTCCAACTTACTAATGGCATATGCCAAAGCACAAGAATCTCACCTTGATCTGTTTAACAAAGTGGCAGATCATATTGTTTCATTAGACCATCTAAATGACTTTAAGCCTCAGGAGCTTTCCAATACAATATATGCATTTGCCAAGGCTCAAGTATCTCGCCTTGATCTGTTCAACAAAGTGGCAGACCACATCGTTTTACTGAACAATTTAGATGATTATAATGAGCAAGATATATCAAACTTGGCATGGGCATATCATAAAGCTGGCATAATCCGTCAAGATCTTAATGACAAGTTGATAGGTGATACTGTTGGTAGAAAGGGAGAGTTTAGTAGTCGGAAACTTAATAACCTTTACCACTGGACGTCAGAAGAAGATGGTATACAAAACCAAGAGATAGACGAGGACGAGATTGATTCGGCAGCAGTAGATGATGATAATGATGATGATGAAAATAATGAGAACAACATAGAAGATGATGAGGAATTGGAAGATGATCCAGATGCCTCAGTATTGGAAGACTTGTCTCTTTTGACAGTGGTTCAGCTAAAGGATAGGTTACGAAACTTGGGCTTACCTGTTAGTGGACGTAAACATGAGTTGATTGATAGGCTGAATGATCATTTCCAGCTTTGAGAAAATACGCTCTCATCCTAACCTAATCTACATTAAAGCTAGCATGAAAAGCAGATACTCAACACAATAGCTTTCTATATTAGGAACAATATATCATGCTTTACATAAACTCCTGAGCTTGCATCCTCATTGCAGCCTCCATCATTCTCTTCTGAACATTCCCCCATCGCGCCTGTGTCCTGTGTTCCAGTTCGTCCAGAGTTCCATTCCACTCGATAATGATGACGATGACTTGAACTTTTTACTTGCAGGAGCAGCTATTAAACCTTCTTTGCCAATGGCAGAACTAAGCAAGCTCAAGTTTCGTTCCTGTTCTGCATCATCCTCATCTCAACCTCGTCCCCGTCTCAGCACTGTGCTGTCTCCTGAATGTCAATCTAGACTGTACCACTATCCGTATTGTGATCTAAGTACGATCATAAAAAAATATAGGATACGATGAATCCCCCACCACAATTTTTACAGCACAACTCATTGCAATACAACCCAGCCATGACGGCGGCTCCAGACGATGACACGCTAGGATTAAACCTAGTCTACACAGATCCATCCTCTACTACCGGCCTCGGCCTTGGCGGCGACACAACCAAAAAACCAAAGCGTAAAACAAAGTACGATCGAAGGAGAGAAAGAGGTAAATTAGCTAAACTTGCTAAAGATGATGAAAAGAGGAAGAAGAGAGATAATGGTAGTGATAGTACAACTACATTGCAGCAGGGGGAAGTGAAGAGTATAAATAGTAGATATGTAGAAGATACTAGTAAGGTAGATGTGGGCGGCGGTAGCTCATCGTTAGCGGGCATTGCCTCACTGCTTGGCGGAGGAAGTTCTGTCAAGGAACAAAAGAAGAGGAAGATAGCATCATCTCAATCTAAGCCTATTGATACTACTACAGCTATTGAGTCTACTACAAGTAGTATTGAAGACAAAAAGGAGGAGACTGCAGTAAAGGATGATGCAAAGCCGAAAGCAAAAGTTGCAAAGGAAGAAGATACCAAAACATCAGTAAGAGATTCTGGCAAAGAGGAGAGCAAATTAGAGGCAGCTTCACCGACCTCTGCTCAATCTACATCCCTTCCTTTGGTAGAGAATACAAAACCAAGTGTATCACTTGCAGTAGAAGACACTGCTGCATCATCTCGAAGGCATCGGGTAAGTTCTAGCTTGTGACACATCTTGTGCACTTTTTCCTATGCTCATTTTCTAAACTCTCCTCTATCTCACCTCATATCAAATATATACAGACACAAACGACATTATCAGATGAACAACAGGCAGCCTATCTATCTGAATTTCACGCCCGACCACGTGACTTGGATAGGAGTGAACACGCCTCTAAAGATATTAAATCTAGTTCGTTTAGTTCACATCTCTTTGATACCTCCGAGGTTATTGCGGGGAAGGATGAGGATGATAGAATGGTTGTGGATAACGAAGGACAAACAAAGGGAGAAACAAACAAGTCCTCATCAACAGTTTCATTATCATCATGTCCATTTGCCAAGCTAGGTCTACATCCCAATCTAGTATCAACACTAACATCACCAACTGGTAATTTCAAACTAATACAACCAACAATTGTACAGACTAAAAGTATAGCTGCCTTATTACCCAGTACAAAGAAGACGAAGAAGAGCAAAAAGGGAAAGTTACAACAGAATCTATTCATACAAAGTGAGACGGGATCAGGGAAGACATTGGCATATCTGTTACCAATATTACAACATTTAGCGGTCGATATCAATTCAAACTCATTAAAACGTATAGATCGAAAGTTAGGCGGTACACGATGCATATTACTATGTCCAACACGTGAATTAGCAACACAAACATATACCTTCACATCCAACTTATGTACATCCTCCTTCTCATGGATAGTACCCGGTTGTTTCAGTGGTGGTGAGAAACGTAAATCTGAAAAAGCCCGATTACGCAAGGGCATATCAATACTAATAGCCACACCTGGTCGGTTATTAGATCATCTATCCAAAACTGAATCATTACTAACTGCCTTAAAGAATAAATTAGAATGGGTAGTATTAGATGAAGCAGATCGTTTATTAGATGCCGGATTGGGTGGACAGGTTGAACAGATTATACAATATTTACGTTCGAATCAACCGGGTGCCGGTAGGAAGAGGGATGGCGTAAGCTGGCGGAGTGTATTGGTTAGTGCTACTGTTAATAGTGATTTAGAACAGTTGGCAAAGACGGTATTGGGTGGTAATGGTGGTTGGATGTGGGCTAGAGGACATGCCAATCAAGGACGAAAGAGTATTGGAGGGGAATTGACAACAACTAATGCCTTGGAGAATGGAAATGAGAACAACACATCTGACCATCAGATGGCTGAAAGCAACAATGATAACGAATTGGATCATTCGGCACCACGACAATTGGCACAACTATATATGGTAGTTAGTGCCAAGTTACGCTTATCATCACTAATTGCATTTCTATCAGCACGGGCCGCCAAGGGAGAACGAACAGTAGTATTCATGTCAACTTGTGATAGTGTAGATTATCACTATGGTTTGTTCAATGCCATGGAATGTGTATTGGGTGATGATACCAACAAGGATACGAACAATACCGGTGACGATGATGATGACGATAGTAAAGAGAAGAATGGTGGGATATTCGGCAAGACATGTCCGATATATAAACTCCATGGAGACATACCACATAACAAACGATTATCAACTCTCAAGGCATTTAGTAACGATGAACACTCGGCAAGTATACTCTTGGCGACGGATGTTGCCGCACGGGGATTGAACTTCCCTTCATTAGATTGGATTGTACAGTATGACCCACCCTGTGAAACGAAAGATTATGTCCATCGTGCTGGAAGGTCGGCACGTGCCGGTCAGGCTGGTCATGCTTTGTTGTTCTTACTTCCATCGGAACGTCAATATGTCGAGGTATTGGAGTTACGTGGCATGAAGGAGATTACCTCATTGTCATTATCATCAACATTAACATCGGCCGCTGAATTATGCCGTGGTATATCACAAGAAGGCGAGGCCAAGGCATCTGGAAATACTTTCTCAGACGGTAGAGGAGAGGCATTCACATTTGCCATCCAAAATCGATTAGAAGAATGTGTCATCCAAAATGATACCGAGTACAAGGCATCTATTGATAAGAAGTTCAAGGGTGATCCCAAGCAACGTCGAAAACAGAAGAAGGAAGCCGTAGGCCCATTGTTGGAAGGTGCACGTAATGCCTTCTCGGCATTTGTCAGGGCATATCCCGCCAAGGAAAAGGCTGTACGGCATATATTCAATGCTAGGGCATTGCACTTGGGACATATTGCAAGATCTTTGGCGTTGAAGGAGACCCCGAAGATGGTATCCAAGGTGAATAACAGTAAGAATTCACATAATAGTATTGAGGGTGGTGGCAAGTCCAACAAGGCTCGTAATAAAGGAGGGGAGAAGAGAAAGTCTAGATTGACATTTGGAGATAGGCCAGCAGCTGAGATGGAAGGGGATGAGGTTGATGATGAGGATGATGAAGAGCAGGAACGAAACTTGAGCTTGCTTAGTTCTGCCATTGGCAAAGAAGGTTCAGTAGCCGCTCATGCAAGCAAAAAGTTCAAGTCGTCATCGGGAGGAACAGGCGGTGGCAATGTTCAGAAGAGAATGATGGAGGCTGCTATGAGGATGCAAGCTCAGGAGTTTATGTAAAGCATGATATATGGTTCCTAAATATAGAAAGCTATTGTGTTGTGTATCTACTTTTCATGCTAGCTGTTATAATATTAGGTTAGTATGCGAGCGTATTTTCTCAAAGCTGGAAATGATCGTTCAGCCTATCGATCAACTCATGTTTACGCCCACTAACAGGTAAGCCCAAGTTTCGTAACCTATCCTTTAGCTGAACCACTGTCAAAAGAGACAAGTCTTCTGGAACTGGGAAGGTAGAGTCCTCTTTTTCTTCGACTAATACTAAAGCCTCATCTTTCCTATCATTATCATTATCTACTGCCACACTATCGTTCTCATCCTTGTCATGTTCATCTTCTTTGATTTGTGTACCTTCTTCTTCTGACATCCAGCGGTTAAGTGTCTCAAGTCTTTTAGTACCAAACTCTTCCTTTCTGTCAACAGCTGCACCTATGAAATTGTCATTGAGATCTTGACAGATTATGCCAGCTTTATGATATGCCCAAACCAAGTTCGATATACTTTGTTCATTATAACCATCCAAGTTGTCCAATGAAACAATATGGTCCGCCACTTTGTTAAATAGATTAGGATGTGGTTCTTGAGCCTTGGCAAATGCATATATTGGAAAGATCCTGCGGCTTAAAGTTATTGAGATGATCAAGCATAACAATATGATCTGCCACTTTCCTAAATAGATCTGGATGTAGCAACTCAGCCTTGGCAAATGCCCATACTATATTGGAAAGGTTCTGCGGTGTGAAGTCGTTTAGTTGCTGCCGTGTAACAATATGATCTCCTACTTTCGTAAATAGCTTTGGATGTGATACGTTAACCTTCTCGAATGCCCATACCATGTTAGAAATATGCTGTGAGTTAAACTTTCCCAATAGTGGGATACTCTTCTCGGCAATATGATCAAATAATGTACTGCCGTCCTCAAGTTGCTTGGGCACGTATTCCAATAGAGCATATGCATATGCTAAATCCTTCAGTTCCCGTGGCTCGAACTGATTGAGTTTGTTTACTGCCGTTCTTGCAAAGAAGTCAAATACTGCATCTCTTTGTCTAACGAGGATACCGTGAAGATATTCTTCATAACTACCACTACCATATCCTCTCTTACTTTCTTGAAGAGTCTGAATAGTTTTAGCAAACCCAAGGGTTGTTGCGGTCGAGTCTTGTGGCCCGTAACTGTGAATTTGGTCCGCTGTTTTGTAGAAGATTGCTTGTAATTGTGGTAACTGTGAACCTTTACCTTGGTATCTCAATAACCGCGGCACTACAGCCCAAAATGCAGATATGTCACGAGGTGATACTCTATCCAAATTATCATACATTGCCTTGATTGCATCATCCAATGTACGGCAATCCTTCATCATTGGCATTCTGTTTGTAGCTTTGACATTTGAAAGTGCCAAGGATTTGGTATTTTCTGACATTTGATCTAGTGGAAAAGATGTCTCACCATCTGCTCTCCACAGTTTTGCATTATCATTTATTGCTACACCGCATTGCTCTAGTTCTTCTTTAATCTTATCAGCTTGTTGATAATCACGTTTCAGTCTACACTCCATTCGAGTACGTATCATGTTATTGATTTCAGTTTCTGATAGAGTGCATATAGATTTGTCAAGTTCACCAACTTTAGTATAACCATGACCTCCTCTCTCCCAATGAAGACTCCCTCTACCTCGTTCATCGTGTCCCCTCCCTCTATCTCGATTATCGTAAGATCCAGAAGATGTACTAAACTTACGAATCTGCCCAACACCAACACTACTAGTTCCTCCTCCTTTGATATTATTATTGCTACTCTTTACTGATCTACTTCTACCCAATTGTGTTTGTGGAAAAGAGTTACTACCATCAGCTCTCCACAGTCTATTTCGATCTAAAATAACACCACATTGTTTTAATTCCTCTTGTATCTTATCAGCCTGTTCGTATTCACGTTTTAGCTTGTGATGCATTCGAGTACGGATACGTTCATGTATTTCAGTTTCGGTTAGGGTGCATAGATATGTATCGATTGGTCCGCCAATTTGTGTGTAGTCATGTCCAAACTCATTCAACTCAATGTTGTCATCTGTCTTTTGTAATACTATTGATGTTGATGAGTACTGGTGTATAGAAGTTGCTAATATAGAATCATTCCTACAACCAATATCTGATGATCTCACAATAGACCTACGCTGTTGCAATGCTTGATAGTGAGAGTAGTTGATAGTGGATACCGACGATGATATATTATTAATTGCAGTAGCTAAAGTATTGTCATTATATGAAGAGATATGTGACAGTATGGAGCGATTATATACTCGGGAGCATCGATATGATGATGTAGATAATGATGATAGTCTTTGAACATCATTTTCATAATTTTGTGAAGAGTCAGATACCTTACTGAATATCTAAACAAATCGTATCAAGCTAATCAAAAGATTGCTAAATGAACTTAGTATCACGAGTTATTGCCGTATATGAATTCAGTACTAACAACAAACGCCAACATTGCAGATATGGCAACTTTGCTCAAACTCAAGAACCGCGGACCGCGAGCCCGGGGGCGTGGGGAAAGGATACAGCTAATATATCCAAATTTGACATTAGTGTTCTCGTTTTCTGGGATTGATATCCCACATTGGTATCCCCGTTGCAAGAATAAAATGCGCACAGAACAATTAATGTTTGTGAAGAGACGCCAGCTACGTTGTGTCTAATTTTTTAACCACAAAGCAACGCTAGCAAATATATCACTCCTTCTTTTATCGCCACGGACCACAAAACAAGTAGGTCGATCAAAAGATATCTGCTCAACTTCTCGATCACGATAATCACAGAATATTATTTGTCATTTATTTTTACTACTTAATATAAAACATTTAATTGCGGAACACATAATTTGCCCACCGCCACAATTTAACAATGGATAGACTAAATAAATGTATAACATGTCAGGAAGAATTTGATGACAATCCTGATACAATTGCAAAACAGCATAGATCAATATCCCACCTCCCAGTCAAGTCATCAAAATGCAAACACAACATGTGCATATCATGTGTCAATCGTATTATGGTTGGTAGATTAGAAATGAACAATAATACTAAATCGATCAAATGTATTGTCAAATTAAAACTTGTTTTAATACGGAAGATCCTATAATTGATGAGAATTACTGCGATTTGTTAAGGCTACTTCGAGCGGAGAAGAAGAAGTCATCGAGAGATGTTGAGTGTGTAATTGATAGTGACAAGAAACCAAGTGCATACGATGTTAGTGCAGTTGAGAAGAAGTCATCTTCTGGAGATGATGATAATGTTGGTGGTGTTAAGAAACCAAGGGCAACTGCTGTTGATAACAATAAGTCTCAGAAAGATGAAGATACGAGTGATATGCCAAAAATTACAACGGAGTCAACATTAGTTTATGTGCGTGAAGGAAAGACAGATCATCTTGCCTATTTGCTATCTTCACCGCCGCCACCAGCTGCTGTATCTCTCAACAACGACTTTGTATGGGTTAGATGGACGTCCAATGGCACTATTGCACAAGTACCTAAATGCAACGTAAAAAAATATGATGAGTTACCTTCTCGTAGGAGCAGACAGAGTAGTGGTAGCAGCAGGGCATCAAGAAATGGAGATGATGGTATCACCACGAAGGAAGATGATAAACCAAGGAATTCTTCTCAGCATAAAAAGAAACAAAAGTTTGCAGTGGGTACAAAAGTTTCAAAGTCATTTTATGATCCCGAGTTGAAAGTGAATCGTCAATATTCCGGAAAGGTCATCTCATACGACATCCAGTCGAACGAGTATTTGATACGGTATGAAGATGAAGATGAGGAGGATATAAGCGAAAAGGAGTTGAGCACAATCCTTGATGGCAATGATAGCGGAAAGAAGAGTACTAGCACTAGTGATCAGTGTAGGAAAGTCAACAAACAACAGATGATGAAACGGAACCGCACATCTCTTCCTAGGTCTAGTCCAATCACACGAAGGCAGCTTCATTGCCTAACAGGAGGTATACATGGGGGATACAAGAATCCTTTGAAGGTAGGAACTCCAGTGCTTGATTGTGGCGGTCGGGCATTTGCAACTAAGGGTGGCAGAGTTCATCATATATGTATCAAAGCAACCAACGATGGCAAAGCACACAATCATCCATTACCAAAATCAATCCATGAAAAGTTTCTATTGTATCGGACAACGAAAAGGGGTGGATTAGGTAACGATATTTTTTCATTGATTGAACAACCTAACCATCCTCCTATTCCTATCTTTTGGGAACCCGATGAACAGGCTAATGGTGGGGCGAAGAAAGTTTTATATGTCGGTCACTGGAAAGTTTCAAGTATCATTGACTATTCAAAGAAGCCCATAACATATATGAACCATCCACGATGTGCATTGATTAAATTCAACTTTGATCACTTTAGTACAAGATGGAATCATATCATACGTCGTTGTCATGATAAAACTACGGACGAGATTAAAGCAATGAATTGGGATATTGATGAAACTGAAACTGCTATAGTGACACGTTGTACCAAAAGGAAAAGAGCGACATAAATCTGTTATGATTAGAGTAGCTGCACATGACTATTGTTAAGCTAGATAACAGAATCATAAAATGCTTCTTCACAAACAAGTTTACATAATTGTAGAATATATTAACCGCGGAATGCTCAACCAAAGTTATAGTCACCAACTGCAATTGCATATGACTTCACCATATCTATTGCCGTTAGAATAAAGGGAGACTTTATCAAAGAATGTTTGCCCAAGATATGAATATGATCATTGCCTTACCTCAAACTGTTTTTCAATTGGTGTGAATGTGACGGTACCGTAAGTTGAAGTTTCATGATGAAGTTTCCCATTTTTCTTCTATCGACATTTCAATCACTCTTCGAGATTAATATGAGGTAATCTCATTGCAAATAGGGGACAGCACAACGACGACGGTCATCATTATGTACAATAATAGTACCTAACTTCATATATCACCCGTCATAGATTATTTTTTTATACTAAAAGACTGTGAGACATATCGAGACATAGTTCTTGCTTGAATCTTTTCATAACTCAACGCCTACTTACTGCAATAGTACCAATATAAATAGTTATCATACAATGCAAAAGAATACTAATCAACTATTCGAAACATTACTAGGTGAAGATGCCTCTGCATTGGTCTCGAAGGATCCAACAAAAGGCGATGGCGAATCAACACAAATGAGTTCTATCCTAGGTCCTTTACGAGATAAAGAAGAAAAGAAGTCATTTGATAATAATAATAATAATACACCCCAGGGTGGTAATAAAAAAACAGGTATGTTAGATTACAATAATAATAATAATGGTAAGTCCAATAATAATAACAATCGTCATCATACTACAAATCAAACACGACGACAATCGAATGAAGAAACACAACAAACATTTCCTGAAGATCAGACCTTAGATACTTTTATGACAAAGCCACGTGAGATCAAATTTGATGCTAATGATGATGATGTAAGTGCCTTATTTGGTGGTGGGGGTGCTTCTCAATTGGGTGGTGTTGAAAGTTATAGAGGGTACGTCGTAGTTATTTGTTGCAATAGTGTTATTTTTTTGCATGTGTGCACATCTTATTCACATACTCATACCTAAATCTCATATCTAATTCATACCATACATACACAGAACATATGCCAAGAAAAGACAGGGTAAAGGAAATATAGTCATGGGTGGTAATAATAACTATAACAATTCCAAACCAAAGAAACGTAACATTGAAGAAGATTCACGACGTACCGGTGGCACGTCCACATTCCAATCACACGGTGTTAATTCTATATTAGAAGAAATTGGTTTACGTACCAAATCACCATCGTCATATAATAAGAAGAGGGAAAGTTTTAGTGAAGAGGATGAGACATGGGATGAGGGTGGTGATGAGAGTGCATATCCTCAATCACGTACTGTCCAATCGAGATTAACCCGAGGTACTGAAATGACAGGTCAAAGTACTACACCACGACGGAGAAAACGAAACAGTAGTTCAGGAGGGTTGGGTGATATCAAAACAAAGAATATGATTGTAGCAATAGTTGGTATCGTATTTATCACTATACAATTCACAACAGTGAATAAACGCGATAGGCATGTAATGCAAAGTATGAAACAGCAGGGTAGATTTAATAATCGATATGCCACCGCGCCTCATGCACGTGGACAGGAGGGGTTAAGTAACGCAGACATGGAAAAGATGAGACGAATGGCAGAAGGTCAAGCTAATCAGCGTAGACGTGGTGGTAGCATGGCTCAACAAAATGATGAGGATGGATTAGGTGACGTCTTGAGAAAAACTGTACCATTAGTTGGTCAACCACACAAGAAGGAAAGTTGGGAACGAGAACAAATCATGTTTGATGATGCAATCGAGGATAATCAACGGCAGCAACTACGGGGTAATAAGAAAATGAGTGACATGATGAATCAAAAACAAAAACTTGAACAACAAAAGTTACAACAACAAATGAAGATACAGCAACAACAACTTGACTTACAGAAGAAACAAATGCAGTTACAACAGCAACAGATGGCACAACAGCAGCAACAAATGGCTATACCAAAGCAACAAGATCCGCCACAAGTTAATCAACAGCAACAGTTATCACCACCACAAAAACAAATGGAAGTGGGCGATACACATCCTCTCCTAGCACCCGGAAAATTATCAATGGAGAAAGGTCCAGATATTGTCGGGGCAGACAAATTAGCTGATATAGATCCTCGACCACAACAATCATTATCAAATGATATAATACCCAAACGGTATCAAGTATTTGCAGATTTACGTACACCATACACGAAAGGGAGAGACACGCCATTCTTTTGGCATATACCCCGTAGTGGTGGAGTGATTGTTAAGACGATGTTAAGTCATTGTTTAGGACAGACATTGGCTGCCGAGGTTGGTGAGATGGATGGACATGGTGATGATACGGTACGTTTATTGTTAGTATGTTTAGGTATCTTTGTTGTTCTACTTAGCCCTCTTCTCACCACATGTACTCTTCACTTATGGCACCCAACAGGAGCTCAAGGTGATTTCCTTTGCTGACCATAATTATACCAATGTCAATGTGGCTACACCGGAGGGTATAACACGAGCATTGAACCTCGGCTTAGTCCCCTCACACAAAGCAGACACAATTGTTAGTGCCCACGTTGATCTTATACCCTCCCTCTTCAACGGAGCTGATCGAGCACGTGCATTTGTAGTATTTCGCAATCCTATTGATCGTGCGGCATCTATGTTCTACTTCTTAAAGGGTACAGGATATCCACCACTCAAGAATATGACAATAGATGATTATGCCAAGAGTGAATTAATTGAGAATAATTGGTTAGTTCGGATACTTTCAGAGAGTATGACTGGTCCAATTGATATGGACAATCTGGAAGTTGCCAAGGAGGTATTGAGGAGGAAGTTTATTGTGGGATTGTTGGATAATAAAAGAGGAACATTTGCACGCTTTGATCATTACTTTAAATGGAAGGAAAGTCCCGATTATCAAAAGGAATTTGGTTGTAGGAAACAACTAATGGATGAAAAGTATACACCCAGACATCCAATACGGAAAGACAGTGATACATGGAAGTTGTTACATGAGCAGAATAGATTTGATGTTCATTTGTATGAGTACTCGAAGGAGTTGTTTCAATCCCAATCGTTTATATTTGGACTTTAGTAGTCTGCTGACTTGTTGTGTAGAAATATAATCCTCTAATGAAATGTATATTGATACTTGTCAGGTCTCTCAAAGCAATGCCAAATTGTTCTGATACACCCCATGTACCATAGCCATACTGTGCAAACATATCCTTTACAAAATGTTGCATCCACCACCGCCGCCAACTTTCTTGTGGAATTCATTTAACTCGACATGTGAGGTGCTGAAGGGTTCCGTGTCCTTTTGAGTAAATTGAGATATAGCCTTGCAAGCATCGCTCAAGGGCTTTGCTTCTTTCAATATCTTCAGCTCGTATTGTAATATCTCTACTTCCTTTTCAAGCTCTACAGCTTTTGCTTCTTTAGTTGCCATCGTGCTGATTGTTTGTGTGTGTATTGTAGATAAATTATTATAGTTCTGTATGAATTGTGAATTGTGATGGAGAGAAATTTATGTGTGTAAGAATTCGGCATGAAATCTATCGTCTGGTATTCTCCCTTCCTACAGTAAGATCAACCATATAAACCTTTTAACCGATCCGAGAACAACCGGAGGATGTTTGAATATTATCAACTCTATTAAATTAATCCTTTGACTAACCAACAATACGAGAGAAACCAGAGACATCATCAACCATACAACATATCAACATCATCATTGCAATGCAAAAAATCTTTTGTACTCTCATCTTCTAACCTTTCCGCCGTAGTTCCACAGTCAAACACAGCACATCTCATCTAATATAAAGCAATTTAAGACTACTTTAAAGCAAACAGCTCTGTCGATCAGTATAGCAGAGAGATAAACCAACACTACTACCGACCTTGAGGAGAAGAAAAATGGTAAAGTAAAAAGCGGGCAGCGGGGAAGATACGTTCTCATGCGCACTATATTAACTGACTTTTTTCTGCATCGATATGATTGCTTTCATTGTTGTTGGTTGATGTAACTACCAAAAGCAAACAATAACTTGAAGGAGAAGAGATTGTAAAAGTTAGGTGAGTATTTTATTAGAAAATGCATGTGACTCCGGAGATCAGGGAGTATATGTATAAGATGATAAATTTCCGAAATAAATGACGGCATTGTGTTGACATCAAGTTGCCTGTGTTGTTGTATACCTGAACTATTACCGCTTACATATCTCAATACTTTTATACCTCTTTCTTTTGTAAAAATAGATACTACAGATAAATAATTATACCCCACAAAACAACAAATTAATGCAGTTATTCGGTATCAATATTGATCTATCAACTTGCTTATTATATTGTTTTTTCGGTATAATATATGCCGGCTTATTGATACTTGTATTAAAAATCAAGACAATTATAAAAGCTCAATTAGACGTTGATAGACAAAGACGATCTATCAAACCTCGTAAAAAGGAAGATATAATTTTTCGTTGGTACTAAATATCTGTATTGAAATAATGGGACGTTATTCTGATGCAGTATTTAGTTCAGGTCGTGGAGGTAGATCATATACTGGTAGGGGACGTGGCAAGGGTAGAGGTTGGGGTAAGGGTAGAGGGCGTGGTAGAGGACATTATAATAAGGGGTTGGGAGATAAAGAGAATGAGAATAATGCAAACTTCACAACCAATGGAAATAGTCCACAGAATGATGGTGTTGGTTCTATCAAAGATCTTGCTAATCAAATACAAACAATCAATTCTACAATTAGAGATACATTGTTAGAATGTGCTGAGACGAATGAATCACTGATTGGCCTTCAGTCTCAACTTGGAGAGGCGATGAAACGTGTTGGAAAGGTGAATAAGAATCTCATCTCATTACAGACTCATACACATGCGGTACTACAGAAGTCTTTAGAGATGGTCAAATCGGAGGAAGAAGTTGCTCAACATCAGGTTGATATGCCAGTGACTCCGGAGAAACAACATCGTCCACCTCTTGTTGAAACAACACAATCTGTGAACTGCAATTCTAATGACATGATCACCCCGTATCAGCAGCATTCGTTTGGAATGCAACAGGTGATAGATCAGTCTTTTGAAGTACGTGCTACCAATGTTACCCCCGAACAAGTACAAGATAAGAGAGTAGCTATCGACCAAACATTGAATTCGTTAGAAACAGTTTCTGTGCAATTTGTAAATGAAGATGCTAAGCTGGTTACCCCTATTCAGGGTGAGGAGCTGCCTTCTGATGACATCAGTTTCAAGAGTTGCCAAAGTATTAGTGACAATCCTGAAGAAGAAACTCTTCAAAGTATGACTGCACATAAGGATATTGTTTTGGACTCCTCTTCGTTCAATAAGGAAGGAGATTTGAAATCTCCGTCACCTTCAATCGAAACAAATACAGAAGAAAATGCAAATCCTGCCGTGCCAGTCCACATCGAGACACAAGATATTGAATTTACAGCTGCGACTGGAGAACAGAAGGATGATATCACCGACGAAGAAAGTCAACAGCAGGAGGTTGAGAAGTCAAGGGCAAAGGGTTGGTATGTGTTTGTTTGTATGTTTTTTGGGAGTTTGCTTTTAAGGGATTATAGTTTGGGGATCGGGGAAGGGATTGGGATAGACTGGCATTTCTATATGTTGGATTTCGTGCACATCACATGTTCATTACCATATCTCATGTATCTTTACCTCTTAACCCCTCTCATTTTATCTAACAGGCAAGACAAGATTGCCAAGGAGGATGATAGTATCAATCTCATTTCCCAATTGATCACTTCAGAGTTTGTACGTAAAAACAAAGATAAAGGACTTACCGAGGATCAAGTCAACGATGATCTTTATGCATCACAAGTCATTGCCGATGAGAGTAAGAATGCAAACGATACACTCTTTGGAGGAATCAAATGTCGTGTCAAGGTTACTGGATCGGAAAAGCAGGACCTCAATGGTCGTATGGGGACATTACGTTACTGGGATGCAAATGAGAAGAAGTTCTGTGTCGGGCTTGATACAAAGAAGGCAAAAGACTGCGAGGAACACTTCTTATCCCCCGAGAATGTCGAGCTCATTGGCTCTATCCCTCGTACGGATAGGAACAACTCGGATATGCAGAGTTATCATGTGGACATGACGAATGATTTCTTAAGCCAGGAGGGTGATTCTGATATTGGATGTCAGTTCACCATTGATAAGGCTACTATTGCATCTATTCGTTCAGCTGAGTCAATCCCTGTTGGATTGGCAGCCTTTAGTCTTGAACAAACTGAAAAGGAGAAAGTATTATGTAAAAATGAGGCGTGGGAACGGAGAGAAGCACAAGAAGAAGAAGAAGAAGAAGATGATGATGATAATGATGATGTTATCTCCCAACAAACTTCATCAACTGATACGTCTTCATCCTCCTCCTCTGGAGTTACAACTACGGATGCCCGCGCTCTGGAAGAGATGACTGGGTTAGCGCGGAAGGAGAAAGCGGAGAAAGAGAAACAAGAGGCAATTGAATTAGCACGAAGAGTGGAGGAAGCAGAACGGTCCGCCGTTGCAGCTGTAGAAACACAGCAGCTCATTTTAGCCGCTATTGAACATAATCAGAAGAAGAAGGAGGAGAACACCCGATCAACTTCCATAGCAGATTCCTTGCCACATAGTGATCAAGAAGCTGCCGTCTCACGTATGCTTCAAGATAGCACGACGAATCATGGTTGTAACGATGAATTAGTTGCTAAGTCTATGGTACACGATGAGCTAGATGTCCAAGATGCAAACGCACAACAAAACGTAGAGCAGTCTTTTTGGAACAATATCGATAAAGTTATTGATGATTGCCCAAAGGATCAAGTAGAACATAAAACTACAGCTTCTACTACGAAGAAGAGCACTGTGGTTGCCTCACTAGCGTCAAAGAAGAAGAAGGTACTAGTAGTTGATAAGCTTTCCAGTTACATCAAGCCTCGACAAAGTGGATCCAATACTGAGTACTCCCCCATATTCTCCATGCTACAAAATAAGAATACAGCAGAAGACGGACGTAAATTGATGATTCTTGAAGTTGAACAGCAAACTTGCGAAAAGGAGCTTAAGGGGTTAATGAAGCAAAGATCTCGGCTTGAGGGAAGTATAAGGTTGGAGAAGAATTGCATCAAAGAATGTCGAGCGGGAATTTCAGAAGCCGATAGATCGATGTTGTTAAGATGGGGAATTTCTTCTTTTTCGGGGCGCAGTGAAAGGGAAATGATTACTCTTCTAGACAGAGTGGCAAATGAGGGAGTATATGTCGGAAGTGCATATTCAAAGGGAAAGAAAAGTATGCAATACATGGAAATAAGGAAAGCGATGGGATTAGTTCAAAGCAAGAAAAGAATTATGTTGTCTGCATTGCCAAGCTTACACGAACAGGAGCAAGCTCTTGACAAAGTAGCCTCTTCAATACCAACAAATGTTGTTCATCTGGATAAAGTTCGTGCCAACATTGCTGAACTCAAGGGCAGTGGAATAGTGGTGCCATATGATACAACTCAAGAGAAGAAAGCGGAAGTTTTCCACATCGATATTGACAGAAACCGTGACGATAGAGGGTTCACATTCCTCATGATTGCAGCACAAAACGGGGATCTCCTAGCAGCAAAGACTTGCTTTGATCTAGGAGCAAAAGCTTCTACTACAAGTCCCGGGGGGCTGACGGCCATTGACTTCTCATACTTCTTTGGCTTTGAGCACGTGACAAATCTCATTCTGAACAACGGCGGAATTCTGCCTAAGAAACAGAGTGAAGTATGGGCTGGCCTTGAATCAGTGGTTGCTACTAGTAGTTCCGAGTCTAAGAATTGGGATGTTATTTTGAAAGTTGCAGAGACTGCTGCTTTGCCAGCCGAAACGCTGATGGAAAGTCCTGAGACATGCGAGAACGATAAGGACAAGCGTATGCCAATTCTATCTCCCCAAGAGTGTCGCGATATGGACTTTACATGCTTCGAGTCTCGTCTCGTTGATTCAAACATCAACTCTGATCAAGTCAAGAGAGTTGTTCTACTTGATCAGAATGTGTACAATTGGTGTTTGAACACTGATCAAACGTCAAGGGCCAACTTTGCAAATCTGTTGGAAGGGCTCAAGCCGGTCTCAGTTCGTCGAGAGGGAGTACAAGAGACACGGATCCATCGTAGGGCTATCATCGGTGCAGCTACAACTTTTGAAGTCCTGTCGGCAAAGTTCAAGGATAGTTCCAAGGGAGAGAGAACCGCGCTATTTACCCCATTCGTGTCGGGCGAGGTCAATGGTAAGTTGTATATGTTGTATATTCACCTCTTCTCCTGTTCCAACAATTAATCTCACTCTGTACTCATCTTATACTCCTCATTCTCATATAGGCATCACAAATATTGGTGTGCTAGTTTGGACTGTAGCTCCAGACTCTGAAGCCTCGTTATACAAAACTTTGATTGCTAATACCGAGGTAGGTTTACTAGGGTTTATTGCATTTCCGTCGTCATACTTACTCATCATATCTACTGAATCGTCATACTTACTCACCATATATGCTGCATATCATCACTTCTCACAGTTCATGAGGCACAAAGTGAAACAAGACGATCGCTTCTTGCCTCATAAAGAGTCAGTACTTGAACTAGGGAAAGACATGCATCTATTAGACCTTCAATCCACATCAATCTGGACTACATCTACAATGAATCTTTACATTCTCAACCTGGACAATGGTGATTTAGATCGAATCGATGATCCTGCATTTACGGCAAAGAAGAGGATTGTTTACAGTGAAGATAAAGTCAACAGAGCAATATTTCAAACAAGTAGAGAAGAAGAGAAGAGCATTCTAGCGAGCGCAAGACGTGATATGTCCACTCTTCTTACTGGCGGTGCTGGTAAGAGCAGTTTGACTTAAGGCTGAATATCTAATCAGCTTATACTTACATTCTTCTCGTACTTTCATCGATACTAGGCACCGGTAAGACGCTTCTCGTGATTAGGAAGGTAGTACAGGAAGATTCATCTAGAAAGATACTTGTTGTCTCTCGTTTGTCTCGACTCGTGAAAGTTATCAAGACTGCAGTAGAGGAAAGAAGAGATGACGGGGCAAAAAACCAATCCTTCACAACATATGATGACTTACTACAACTACTTGCCAAACGAGTCACCCAAGACAAAGGCTTGGAATACAAGTCTTTTGTTCAATTTGATCGTGTTCGATTTGACTGTGACGACTCAAATATATCATTTTCTCGTCAATTTGTTGCCGGCCATCTCAATACCAATGAGAGGAGGGAAATGTCGAAAAATCTCATCGAAGAGCTTACACTTTGGCATGCAATTATCGTCATCAAATCACAAGCCAAGTGTGCAACTTCTAAACAACCGCTATCGCTTGACGACTATCTGGCACTTCCAGCATCGTTTGGTTTGACCGGAACACAGCGTGAGCTATGCTATGCTCTATTTCTAAAGTATGAGCAGTGGAGAGAATCTGAACGTTTCTGGGATGAGATGGACAGAGTCCTGTACGTCTTGAAGTTTGGACCTTCGGTATTCAAGGATGATCATTTCATCCCCTGGGCGCACCGAGTAAATAAGTTTGGTCAAATGGACTTGTTGGATGAAGAAGGAGAGCCTCTATATCCCTTCTTTTATGATATTGGTAAGTAATAATGTGTTGTTATTGTTGTTCACATCATGTGTTCTTACTCTTACATATACTAACTCATCCTATATCTGTTTAAATGAATATAGTTTGCGCTGATGAGGCACAAGACTTTACAGAGATTGACCTCATTTTGTTTTCCAAGATGTCAGCGTAAGTCCGTCACTGAGGATTATCTTTTCCCAACTCTTGTCAAGTCTAACACATCTCTATACATACTTCTTTTTTCAAAGTTCAATTAGGTCACTCTTCCTCAGTGCTGATCCAGCACAGAGCGTTGAGCTAGGAGTGAAGATGAGGGAAGGCACAGTGAACGATGTTGTTCATTCGCTTGTTAAGGATAAGAAAAAGAAAGTGAAAGATGTCTTGCAATACATCTCTCTACAGACAAATCATCGTACCCATGCTCAAAATCTAGCAATCGGACAAGCTGTCCGTCGTATCCTAGCACGTTCATTCAGTGTTCCCATTACTAATGAGATTGCCTTGATCAATGGACAACAACCTAAGGCTTTGAGTGTGAATAACGTTAGTGATTTGGCCGATACGAGTGTATTCTGTGGTGGTAACATTGTCTTCCTAGCACCAGATGAGAAAGTTCACGACCTACGATTACAGTTCAGCGAGCTTGGTATTCAGAACGACATTTTTGGTGTTCGTGAAGCCAAGGGGCTCGAATTCGACGCGGTTGCTCTGATTGGTTTCTTCTCATACATTGAGGAACGAGGTAGTTCAAATGAATGGCACAACGTCCTTCGATGGTTGTCAAGTTCAAGTAGTCTCACCAAAACAAGCAGTACCGGAGAAAAGATCGCAGGTGTGATGCTCGAAGATTGTGATTACAGATTGAGTGCTCCCAATGTCTCCGACGAAGCTATGATGTTGTACACCGCTTTAACCCGAGCTCGAAATTTTCTATACTTGATTGAAGTGGAACAGAAAGGAAAGAAGGCTATTTCCCTAGCAGACTTTGCCTTCAGGAGGTTTAGTGATCTAGGACTACTTAGACAGGTGGCATATATTGACGATGGAGAAAAAGATATGAATCCAGCCCAACATAAAGCTCGTGGAGTACTCTATGTTACACAAGTAAGTCGCACCACATCTCATCAACTTGTAATATGTCTATCATACATCTAATCAAAACTTTAGGCTCTTGAGTTGAATAGGAATCACAGTTCTTTCTCGCGTGTGAAAGAGAAGTTTACTGCAGCTATGAAGAGATTCAGCCCAAACAAAGGCAACGATAAAGAGTTGCTTGATAAATGTGAGAAGCATTTCAAGGCTGTTCGTGAAAAGAGGAGCCTCATTATGTATGCTAAGGAGAACTTTTTGAAAAAGGGAGAGTGGAATCTAGAAGGCTTGTTTGACGAAGTTCTTCAGTTCGAGCAAAAGGCAAGCCATTTCATATCTCAGTTTCTCTGTGATTCATTCCTGTCGGAGGAAATTCGTGATGTAAGATGTCTATTGCAGGAGATTTTTGAGGGTACGCCATATGAATCTCATTTCAATGGTATTTGCCAGACTATTGAAACACTAGAGTAGGTCTTTTCATGCTTTGATAATGTAGGTGCTCAGGATAAAATGAATATGGCATTAGCTATTATAGGTTTTTCTGTTTGGGTTGATTTAGCCGTTTGATAAGTTGGTATCAGGACACGATTGGACGCGATATATGTGAAGATACCTCTTCCTCATTTGCTTGACTTGATGAGAGTATGGGGCGGTGAAGGCAAGTTAGTTGTGTAACTATAAGACATGTATTATATAAACTTTACATCTTCTAGACTGTTTGCAATGCATACATTTATTCTTACTCTATTCATATGTTCATATCTTTATACCTACTTTCTCTCTCATTGAACATATACTAATATGAATCATAAAATCTCAAACCAAACCCTCAACCAAACAAAGATATAAAACAACACATAACTCTATGGAGAACTTCCACCCATTGTCGCTGGTAGTACAAGATTCTGTGTAGTCAATGAGTACCCCAACGCAGTAACACCACGGAGTTCTGTCACCGGTGGAAGACGCAACAACGCTCTAGCCCGAATTGACTCTGTCAAATCTCCACTATTGACATATTGTGCTAATTGAGTGACGATGTTATTGTAATGATCACGGAGACATTGCTCAGTTCTACATTGAGAATCTTCGACTGTCATGATTCCGCACACATTTGACTGGGTACCAGAAGCAGCAGACACATCTGGATAAGTACCCGTGAACTGATTAGTGTATCCCTGTCCAGCAAGTGAGCCTCCACATATTGTTCCTCCGCCACTACCCTTATTTAAGGACACATCACCAAGCATTGTAATGTTTGCATCTGTTGGTGTCATGGCCGATGGGTTACCAACTACTTGATATGCGTTATGAGTGACTCCATTGATGGCATCCTCAATCACATTTGCATATATATCGGCACTCTGGCAGTCTAATGGATTTACCAAACCTTGGGCATCGAAACAGAACTCAAACTGGAACATTAATGGACTTCGTGCCATACATCCATCATAATCATGTGCAAATGTAGTAGCACAACACTCCTCGAGCGTCTTGAAATGACTATGTTCAGTCCATGCCTCATGAGGAGAATTATGTTCCCACTGCTCAAAGTATATCTCAGTATTACAAAATTCACCATTGCTGAAGAAGTAGAATTCTTCATTACTCATACAATTGTCCATTCTCCACCAGAAGTGATTCTCACAACATTCTTCTTTACTCTCATACAAGTAAATATCACCCTTTGCCTTGAGCCATTCGGCATCGAACCCATCATTTGTACAAACCTGTACCTCATTAATCCAATCTGGATAATACAATCCATAGTTGTTCACGCCAGTATCATCGCCTTGATCACTTCCTCCAGTGACGACTGTAACTCCCGTTCTACCATTGATACTTTCAAAGGAGGTATCATTCGCTAATTGAGGCAACAAAAACTCTAAAGAGTATGAGCCAGGCGTGATTTCTGTAAATCCATACTCTCCGTCTTCGTTTGACTGAGTTTCCGCAACTAAATCACCATCATCATCGTATAATTTGACAGTAACTGGCTCGTCAAATGGTTCTTCGTCTCCATCTTCAATACCATTTGTTACATTATCATACAAGACAGAGGCATCTATAGTAGCGGGTAGGAAAAGTCCAGCATTAAACTGAGAAGTTGACCCACTTTCAAATAGTATCGGATCACTCTCGAAAGTTGTAGGATCGAAGTCTGAACTTGGACTGAGCTGCCAATCATTGCCACTTGGGTCAATGGGGGGTGTGATCTTAACATAATATGTTGTGCCAGGTAGTACACTGTCAAAGCTCCATGTACCAGTCGGGTCTGTAGTCATGTTGTCTACCACATTATCATTGTCATCATACAAGGTGGCTACCATACCTTCCAAGCCTTCTTCGCCTTGATCCTCAATACCATCGGCATCCAAGTCATGAAATGCAGCGCCTTGAATAGTCATGGGAAGATACATCCCACCATTAAGCGTTGTGTCCGTATCACCGAGACCAAGTGAAACAATTGGCGATCTGTTACCATATGGGAGTGTACTTGGATCATCTGATATCTGATTTCCTCCTGGCACAACAGGACTCCACTCATAGTCTGGATCGTTATTTACAGACAGATAATAGTCTCCTGGTTGCAAGTCGGGGAACTCGTACTCGCCATCATCATTCGTCGTATTAAATGCCGCGACAGTACCATTTGGATGAGACAGTACAACTAGAACATTGGGTAATCCTTCTTCGTCTCCATCTTGGATTCCATCTCCGTCATCATCCTCAAAGATTGTGTTGGGTCCAATCATTGGCAATCTTGCAATACCTGCACTAACACAAGTTACGTCTTGGCCACTCACTACAGTGACTGAGACTCTGCCAGTGATAGGATCAACATCACTATCAGAGCAGTCGTCTCCACCCACATCTTGTGGACTAAAGACAACTCCGTCATCATCTTCTGGTATCTCGAACTCGATCTCATAATCACCTGGTGGAACGTCAGGAAAGATAAAGCTACCGTCTTCACCCGTCTGAACAGTAACGATAGGTTCATCAGGAGTATCAGAGGTGGGGTCGTAAAGACTAATGTTCATATTTGCAGGATAGTTACCCTCCATTGGCTCTCTAATACCATTCCCGTTATCGTCGTCAAACACTTCATTGTATATTGATACAGGGATATAGAATCCAGCATCAAAGCTACCCGTTCCGTCAGCACCAGACAAGAGTTGTACTGGATCGGTAGAGTTGGTAAGTGGATCAAAATCATTACCAATGAGGTCAGTTGGGGTAGGATCTGGCAAGGGACTGAGGAGATGGTCTGCTCCAGGCGGTGTAATAGTTGCAGTATACGTTCCCGGAGGCAAGTTGATACTGTATTCACCATTGCTGTCTGAGACAAGTACTTGGGCAGTACCGTTAGGGTCAGGAGCACCTCGAGAATCTGTAGGAAACACAGTAACGATAACACCGCCTAAAGGTGGCTCGCCCACGTCAAGTAGCCCGTTGCCATTTGAGTCAATAAAACTTAGACCAGCGACAGTAACAGGGATAAATATACCAGCATCGAACGAAGTGTTGTTTTCTCCACTAGTCAAATTTTGATGAGGTGTAGTACCCGTCATGGGATTTGGATCATCTTGGTGGTTCAGTGCTCGTACTCTTCCTCCTGTAGGCATACTACATCCATAGTCTGTATCGTGATCAGCATGGCAATAGTTAGGAATGCCGGCAACGCATGATGGGGATCCACACGTTCCTGATGCACACGATGAATCTTCACAGCCCCAAACTGCAATACCGTTACCCTGATCAAGACAAAGAGGACGCTCAGTATCGATTCTAGTTGTACCAATCTCACAGTATCCACAAACCCCGTTACTGTTACATATATTCTTATTACCATCCCCGTTGACAACACATTCATCATTAGAATTACATGTAGCAGCTTCTTCTGGTGCTTGCTGACTACTTCCTACAGGAGGGAAAGGAGTCGTGGTTGATGTTGTTGTGGTTGATGGCAAAGATGGAGGATCTATCAACAATCCCGGTTGTATTTCCATATCTGCAATCATATAGTCCATTGCGCTGGTATTGTAGCAAGTGCCATTGATCATCAGCTCAGCAGGTTCCGTACTGTTCACAAGACAATCCCACGGCGCTCGTGAGAATACAAAATCAGGAGGCAAGTCAACTCTCACGGCATAATCTCCTGGTGGTAGGTTTGTGAACCAATAACTACCATCTGCTTCTGAAAGCATCATTGCCACAGGCTCGTCATTTGCATTCAACAAGGTAACTGGGAGGCCAGCAATTCCTGGTTCCATAACGCCGTCAACTTCATCTTGGATACCGTTTGCGTTCATATCTTCCCAAACTTTATTTCCAAGAGTTACAGGAAGATACATTCCTACATCCCAAGCGGCGACATTGTCATTCCAATCCAAGTCAACCATCGGGGAGGTACCATTAGTATCAATCTGATTACCACCGGTTACAATGGGTGAAAAGACATATGTTTCAGTGTTGTTATTGGAAGGATTAATGACAGTAGGTGGGATGACTTGAATATAACACAGTGCAGGATACACGTTGTAGAAAATGTACATTCCATCTTCATCTGTGGTGGTACTCTGCTCGACAATAGCTGTTTCATTCTCATTGTAGCAGTAAAGATCGACCGTGACATTAGCTATTCCAGTCTCGTTGACTCCGTCTTGTAATCCGTCGCCATTTTGATCGTCAAACACCACATTGGGTCCTAGAGTCGCTGGCAAAGTCGCTTCAGGAGTAGGAATTGACGATGTTGAGGGCTGAGACGAAATACTTGGCTGTGAAGAAGTTGTTGGGGCAGACGATTGAGAAGGAGCAGAGCTAATACTTGGCTCGGATGAGAGTGTAGGAGCTCCACTGATGGTAGCTGTGAATGACAACGAAATATAAAATTAATGCATAAGATATGATAGCGAAGTTAAGAGTCAAAACGTTCAGTGAGCAACTACTTACGTGCTGAGGATACGGTGGGAGCTCCTGATATTGTGGGCATACTCGAGATGGTAGCTGTGGTATATAAAGATGACAGGAGGAGCGCATGGATAAGATATCCGAACAAGATACCCAAAAGATACCTCTCACAAGAAAAAACATAGATACTTACGCTTGCTACTAGTACTTGGGGCTGACGACTGCGAGGGCGCACTACTTGTAGAAGGCGCTGTACTTGAGGTAGGAGCCGTGGACAATGTAGGTGCAATGCTCGTAGAAGGCTGGCTTGAGGATGAGGGCTTTGAACTTTCTGATGGAGCCCCTGACATTGAGGGCTGTGAAGACAAACTTGGGGCAGTCGACTCTGAAGGTGCACTGCTAATAGACGGTGCAGCACTGACAGTGGGAGCTCCTGAAATCGTAGGCATAGTACTCAGAGTAGGATTGGTACTGATCGATGGAGCACTGGAAACAGTAGCTGTGAGAGAAGAGAGAGAGAGAAAATGTGCATAAGATGTGAAAAGATACCCAACAAAATATCAGAGAGAAACTTTATACACTTACGCTTCGAGCTTGTGGTAGGCGTAATACTTAATGTGGGTAGACTCGAGATGGTCGGGTTACTACTTGTGGTTGGAGCCGAAGATGTCGTAGGCTTGCTACTTGCAGTCGGCTGTGTCGAAGTAGAAGGCTGGGAACTTTCGGATGGAGCTGAAGATACACTTGGCTTGAGAGAATTAGCTGTGTATAGAATGAAGAGATTGAAAAGAGGGGGGATGAGTATATATTAGAATATCAACTAATCGAGTATCAAAGCTCATCCCAGCCGGCCATATATACTTACCAATACTCGGAGCCAACGAAACACTTGGACTCTGTGTAACATCAACACAAGTAAAACTTGCACTCTCAAGTATAACCCAACTATCCAAAATATTGTCTCCAACGTCACCAACAGCCAACTTGATAGTATTCCATTCATTCACATCACTCTTGGGTATACCAATAGCCGTTAACGTGTCAGTAAACCCATCCATTTCAATCGTTGGATAAACAACCTCAGTAATTACAGGATTACCATTTGGGTCTTCAGTAGGATCCTGCTGCCATCCCGTTCCAGGATCATTACCATGAAAATATTGTTTATTCGAATGATAATTCACATTATTAATACTAACAACATCACTTCCCGTATTTGTTGTGGGTAACTTTGCAATATTATTCCCATTTAAGTAAAAACCAAATACATCATTAAATTCTGAAAATACATATTCATAATATTCTTCCGAACCAAAGATATAATTAAATTCAATACGGGGTACATAACTCCCACCTTCCCATGGTGAATTACATCGAAAATCGAATTGTAATACACATGCATCAAATACTGAATTATTAATACCATTAGAATCATCGACTGTCTTCTTTAAATCAATATCACCACCCTTGGAATGAATTGTTGTTTGGTCATCTTCATCGTTAGTATTTAAATGTTGTGGTGAACCGGAACTTAAGATTAATCCCTCGTCTGGTACCATGTATACTTCTGGGTTCGTTGGTATATAATTCCCATTGGCGTCTTTTAATAAATCATAATTTGGTGCTGGACCTTTTTGATATAACGTGCCGAGGGTATGTCCCCTTCTAAATAATGCAGCACAACTTTCAATATGGGAGGAGGCTTGAACATTTGATATTTCTACTGCAATTTCACCTGTGGTTGATATTAAGTTGTTAACTAATTCGGTAGCATTTGTTGTTGTATCAAATTGCATCCGATCGGATGGTGCCGATGATAATGAGGGGAGAGATGTTGTCGATGGTTTGTAGGAATTAGTTGGAGATGAACTTGGTATTGTTGAGTGAGTAGGGTGAGTGGAAGGTGATTGGGATAATATTGTTGGTGCTTGTGATATTGATGGTTCATTTGTAGTTTGAGCGTTTACTATTGTTGTATATTGTATAGCAAGGAGGATTATTGCTCCAAGGATACTCGAGGTAGACTGCTGTAGACTCATCATGATGACGATGGGAGATATCTTGTAGAGCCAATACTATGCCCGCTCTAGTATATCTCTGTCAAGAAATCGTTATGGGGATTTGATACCTCCTATTTGATAGCGTATATGAATGCTATCGTTAACTCTAACCCAATCTATTGCAATGATATGTATGTCTGGTCTGATGTCTTCAAATAAATCAAGACCTTGTCTACTATCACTTTAACATTGCATACATTGATATTGCAATTCATACACATATCAGTGTTGCTAGGTGGTAGATGAACACGATCGGTTAGACTACCCCAATGAAAAGTCCGTTCGAGTAAGGGCTTACAATTGAGACATCAACAGCTCAATACCCCTTGACCATTGTAAGTAATCGTTCGTCGAGGCACTGGCTCTCGAAAAAAAGGTATATCGCGTGCTTTCGTAGGATACAACAGATTTTATGAGAGTCGAGAAGATGTATTATTCCATGAAAATAGTGAGACAAACTCTCTCACTCTTTATGTATCCAATATTGTACCCATATAATGGGCTTAAATAACCACAACCGCTCGCGTTTGATTCCCAGCTCGGCAATTTCCTCAAATCTCTAAGAGATAAAAGCACTCATCATGGCGTCCGCTTCTTTTGCTCTACTACTACTTTAATTTAGATAGTACATATATGACATTCGGGTCAATATAGCACCACTAGATGCGGTACAACGTAAATGTGAGCAATCTGGCATATCTATCGTGGTTCGGTCACAATATTACTCTGAAGTTGCTACTCCGCTGATGTGTGAAAAATCAATTGCACGAGCATATGCACATCTAGAACGACGTAGACGTTTGAAGTTGATATGATATTGTTGCTGGTATTCGATGATTAATTAATATGACCTTTGATATCGTTTTTTGGGTGGTTTGAAGCGGCCTACTCATTGCAATAGTTATATAATGGGCACTACCAACAATATTAGTTGTTGATGCGTTAGATCTACGAATGCATTGGCATACTGGTACTACCGTGGTCACCATCTCCCACCAACCTCTCTACAAGTGATCAATTGATAAAAATAATATACTATATGAGATCTGCAACGTATTAGATTGTGTGAGATTGGAGATACGGTATGATATACGGTTTAGATTGCAACAAAAAATAGTAGATGAATAGTAATTCAAGCGGCTACCTCATGTATGAAGGTTGTGGACTAGCTGATACTCAACTACGCAATGTCACTAATCGGATATGTATTTGATTGGCGCTTGATGGTAGTATTATACCTCATTGGCTCGATATGAGGCTATATCGATGTCGTGCGTTACCTTCTTCAATTTTTGAATTATTCTTATGTTAGATTGACAACTCTACACGGAGTAATATTGGTAGAATAGGTATGATGATGTACAGCAATCATTATTAGATATAGGATAACATATCCTATTGCATATATAGTATGATTTGGCCGTGTGGAGGTAGATTGGATACGATATTGATTGTTGACATAAAAATGCACACATGATATGCACAAAATGTTATGTGC
>Ga0075437_12418_pt1 | contig 29300 bp, 24 predicted proteins | sample MintriMetagenome_FD_74266 | JGI IMG/M metagenome (GOLD analysis project Ga0075437, IMG submission 74266) | Marine eukaryotic communities from Monterey Bay, USA to study complex ecological interactions - Minidiscus trioculatus and... | ecosystem: Environmental > Aquatic > Marine > Unclassified...
AATTACAACACAAGCTTGAGGAGATAATAAATGAACGTGATTCGGCCGAGGAACAAATCAAGGAATTATTCGGAGTGCAGCTACAGAAGGATGAATTGTTATCCCAATTACAACGTACGAGGAATAGACTTACGGAAAGTGAAACGAAACGTAAACGTGATCGTGCCGAGTTTGAAGAGCGTGAGAAGGTGGCGAATGATGATGCACTTATGCAACGGAGGAAGATTATTCAATTAGAAAGTTTGGTTAGTGTTGTTGTTGGTCAACGGGATAGAGCTAATTCAAGGGTACGTGAATTATTGCTGCGTGGGAGAGAAGATCCCAGTATACCAAGAAGTAAGGAGGACAATTCCAACAGCCAAGTGGACAAGATGCTTGCATCATTTAAATCCGAGAATGAGCACCTCGCCACCGAGGCAAAAGAGTGCAAGGCTGAGGCTGCCATACTCCAATCCGAGAAGGATGATGCTATCAAGCAATCCACTCAACTACAGGTATCAGTCGATGAACTTCGTAACCAAGTTGATACATTACGATCCCAAAATTTCAATCTACAACAAGACAACTCATTCGAACGATCATTCCAATCTGATCATGATGAGTGTTTACGAGTATTGGAAAGTGTCAACATAACGAACAACCTTGAAGATTTGGATGAGAGTTTGGGACGTAGTCCTGATAGTCTCAATGATAGTCTATCCTCTGATGATATAGAAGCATTGCCTCCTGATATTATGTCACCCCGATCAACTTCTGCGGCGGCGGCAGCTGCCCCACAACAACAAGAAGAAGAAGGCATGGCAACACCTCAACGCGGTAGCCCATCAAGGAAACAAACGAGTGATAATGCTAGAGAAGAAGGAGAAGTAGCAGGAACGTCTATTTTGAATGTACCATCTTTGGCCGAGGCTCAATCCGAGGAGGCCGAAGAGAACAAGTTGGAGGAGTTGACGAATGCTTTAGATTCTCTGAATGAGTTTGAGGACTTTTTATTAGATTTGGGTCTGAACAGTCCACAACCTAGATAGGATGTATGCTATGTAGGATAATGTAATTACCACCACACTGTAACACACACTACTGTAACACCAACTGTAACACAAAACATAACACATGAAGTAGGCTAGGTTCTTAGTTTCTCTTTTTTTAGGGAGTGGTCAGTGGTATCTTTTATGAGAGTGTTACTGGATGGTGTCTATCGTAAAAGTGATGATTGTGATATTGAGACGATTGATTGCCTCTTAGCTTGTCTGCTACTAGCGTCCAGTTAGCGGCGACAATACATTGTTATATTGCGTTCCTACCACAAAAGTTCGCGGTATATTAATCCTCATCGCCTGAGCTTTATAGCAACATGACGGACTCATACCAAATTGCATTATTTGTATTGCAAAAGATTTCATGCTTTCTATCAGCCATCGGGTCACTAATGATTATATCACAAGTAACAAGATCAGCATTTAATAGAAGCAAGCCCCAACAACGATTGATATTAGGCTTATCGATTAGTGATTTATGCACCAGTATTATATGGATATTAACACCATTATTCATGCCAGCTGACAGTGGAGCTGTGGGGGCAATGGTAATCAAACAACATGCAACATACAGGGGTTTATCGTCACCCTATTTAATGCATCGGCTGTTCTGTACATGTGTGCTTTGCAATTGCAGTATCTATTAACATCTGACGAATACTAGGGGTTGAACGATATATGCATGGAGTACCTTGGTGTCTTGGATTGGCGGCTGCTATTACACAACTTAGTTTAAAACTATTCAATCCAGCAGATTGGGATTGCTGGATTGCACGTACCATATCCTTCAGATTGTATATCGAGTCATGAAGTAAAGAAGGGAGGAACTGAACTAACAGAAACAAACTGCATAAGAGGTGACAATGCTGAAATCTATCGTTGGAGTTTCTTTTTTGCTCCTTTGTGGATGGCAATTGTATTTTGTATTGTTGCAATGATAATGATATATACATCTGTACGTGATAATGAACGTCAAAGTTTAAGGCATTCAAGCAGAAGATACAACCAAATGAGTAATAGTAGTAGAGCATCCTCATCCGAAACTAATGGTCAACAACAACAAGAGATAAAGAATAAGAATTCAATGCTTGTACGGACTCAAAAAGTTAAGACACAGTGTTTCCTATATGCCGGAGCATTTTTTGTTATGGACATTCCCAACCCTGGCCAGATTGATACAGCTGTTAGGGGGGACAATTCATCCCATTATTGGAGTATTGGCAGGCACTTTCATTGGCAGTCAGGGCTTCTTCAATGCACTTATATACTTTAGACCAAGATACAATATGATACAAAAGTCAGGGATGATACAGAAAGTATGGGCATTAATATGTGTGACTCTATTTTACTGTTGTTATGACGAGAGCTTCATGAGTCCAGGAACAAGATATGATAGTGATTATATGCAACCACCAAACTCAGTTGGCAGTTCTAATTCAGCAAGATTCTCAGGCCTGGTTTCAGCTGCCATGGGGAAGGTACGAAGTAAAGACGAATCGGCTGATAGAGAAGAAGAGATAGAGAAGGCTGAGAATGGAGGTGGGCCTCAGTCAACTGTAGATAAATCAAATGAGGATAAATGAGTATCCTTCAAAGCAGATGAATCATTTACCAGAATAGAGGAAGAGAAGAATGAAGTTGTTAGTGAAAGAGAGGAGGATCCAGCAAGATAATATGACGTCTTCAGGCCAAGTATTAACATAGGTTTGGTTCTTTGGTGCCAGTTCCTACAACAGGGACCTCAGCAATTGGGATGTAGGAAATGTCCAAGACTTCGAAATCATGTTTAAAGATGCCAGTTCGTTCAACCAGGACTTGTGTGAATGGAGTACAGTATTCAACTATATCGAGGCTGAAGGCATCTTCGCTGGCTCAAACTGTACTTTTCAAGAAAGTCCCGTTGAGGTCGATGGTGGCCCATTCTGTGCATCAAACTGTATTATGAACTCGAGTAAGAGGAAAGTCTTCTAAATCGCTTTGAGAAAAGCACACGGAGGGAAGTAAGGTGGAAATGAGAAATCAATCCTATTGTGCTGCTTAGTCATTCTGGGGTGGCTGAGCAGAATGTCAGCATTGAACAAAGGGTCTATTAATGGTTTAAAAGAGAGTATGAGTGATATATAAGAGAGATGAATATCTAATAAAAGTTTGTTTGTAAAGTACCAGTCATTAATAGAAAACTATACTTTAGGCCTCCATAGTTACTTCAGTTAAATTCTATCTTGCTTCATTAGAAGATCTGGTCTTGAGTCTCTTCATCATACTAGCTGGAACTTTGCCTTCTATTGACCCGTTGTTCATCCACACCTCGGCATCCATCTCACCACTTTCTGTATCCCATCTTGAGACTTCTATTTCTTGATTTCTCTTGGATGACGTTGGTCTTGACGAATCAAAAGCGGCGGCATCGATCATATCTTGTGCTCCGTCAACACTGCTCGGGTTTGTCGCCCTGGCTATTATCACCTCCTCATCTATCGTGGACTTGGACATAGTTTCTCCCATAGATCGTTGAAAGACCATTTGTGCCTCTCTTGTATTACCTGCCCGTTCTTCCATAACTTCATATGCTCTCCAAATAGACGTCTTATCAGCACTTGGTGATCGGAACAACTTCAATGACCGTTCAAAGATTGATCGAGCGTCGGCAAAGTTCCCCAGTTCAGCCTCCATCAATGTCCATGCCGTAACCGCTGCCACGTTTCTTTGGTCGGCATCCAATGCTCTATTGAAACATCGTCGAGCTGCTGCGTGATCACCTTCCTGTGCCTCGAGGACACCCCATGCTTGCCACAGACGTGCACATCGTCTACCTCCACTCTGCCCACCACCCGGCTGAGCACATGCCCATATCCCCTGCTGAAATACATCTCGTGCATTCTTGGCGGTACTGTACCGAGTCTCTAGTACTCCCCAAGCCTGCCATACGGGAGGGTGTCGTTTGTTCACCTCCGTACCCCGTCTTAGTAAATCCCTTGCCGAATCAATATCTCCCAACTCAACTACATACAGGGCATATGCCTGATATACACCAGCATCTCGTGGATTCGCCTTGAGTGCTCTTTCGAATAAATCTAATACCCGTCGTGAATCAACATCCTCCTTCGGTAATCGTCTACTTTCCATAATAGCATATGCCTGTAGTACACGAGAGTTACGCTGATCGAATGTTAATACCTTCTCAAAGCACTGCTTAGCCTCATCGAAGTTACCACATTCAGACTCCATTACACCCAATTGCAAGTATGCCACGGAACAATGTGGATCAGCACTTAGTGCCTTCTCGTACAATTCACGTGCACGACGTAAACACTTAATATCATCCTCACGACTACCCTTTTTATATTCCATACTTGCCCATGCAGTATAAACGAACGAGTTGGGCTTGGCACCAATCCGGAGTAATTCACGTTCAGCTGATTGATAACACGCCCGTCCCGCCGAGGCACCCTGACGTAACTTCTTCGTACGTAATTGTGCCAATGCTACCCATGACGCGGCGTGGGATGGTCGACTTCGTAATGCCTGTAGATATAATTCCTCCGCGGCATATAAGTTACCCATCTTTTCTTCTAATTGACCCAATGCCTGGAGTAGAAATGGATTAGCACCAAGGTCGGGAATACTTCCGATTGTTTGACCCTCTTCTTCTTGAAAGTCTACATCACTCTTATTCCTTTTACTGCCACCATTTCTATTGTTGTTCTTTTTCCTGTTCTTCTTTTGAACGACAGAAACACTCGACGGACCTTTAACATTCACAAACCCTCCAGAACTTTTACGTATCCCCTCTTTTAATAAACCCCTTGCATGTTGTAAATCACCTCGTCTTATTGCAATTCGACTTAATCCAAGATATGGTCGACCATCAGTTGGGTCCATAATTTGTGCTTTTATATAATATTCTTGTGCTTCCTCTAATCGGCCATGACTTACATCCTTCTTTGCAAAATGACATAATCTATCTATATTGATATTTAATGCCTTGCCTAATCGTATCCCTTCGCGGAATTGGACAGCTCGAGATGAATCTAGTAGTGATGTTGAATATTGGATAGAACCGGAGGGTGATCGGGTAAATCCTGATAAACGATCTTCGACTAATCTTGTTAATGTCCTGTCTACTGGTGCTACAGGTTGTTGTTTTTGTTGTTGTTTGGAGGATGATTCTTTTGATAATGGTGCCATGGATATATTCAACTCCAAATCCCGTGTCTCTTCTTCCTCTGCTGTTATTATGCCATCGCCACTATTACTTAAAGTTGGGCACGCTGGGGAGGAGGTAGAATTCATAATAGTTTGACGAGTCAATTCAATATCTTGCTCCTTGGTAATTTCCCTGCCTGTACCCTCGGCAGCAGCAGCAGCTTCTACATTGGTGCCAATCTCACTCTGTTTATCAACAGATATCAAATAATCCCTCTCAGATTTATCTAAATCCAACTTACGTCTCTTTAACATTTCAGCCTCTAACTGTTTCTTCTCATGACGTTCCTTAACTTTATTTTCTCTCACTTTATCACCATATAAATCTTCATTAATACAATATGTATCTAATATAGGTTCAGGGAATAATGAATCAAAACTCCATATACTTGGTGGTTCTTGATTCTTTTCTAGGGATTGGGATCGCATATTTTCATATTTGAGTCGACGTTGAGCGGAAGTGGTGCGGAGTTGACGTTCTGTGGGGGTTAGGGGTGATTTACGTTTGTATTTTGGTTTACGACGTTTCTTATTTTGCTTATTGTATTGTTTCTTCCTTTTGTTATTGGGAGGTGTTCTTTTAGTTTGTTGTTTGGATTTATTAGACTTTTTTGGTGAGGATAATACTTGTTGCTCTGATCTGCTAGTTGGCGAGGTAGTCATATATAGTTTGTGTGTTGTCCCCTTAAGGTGGGGTTGATTCTATAAAGATCGGATAGTTCGTTTTATGTATATATTGTATTGAAATTAGAGATATGAGTGTGTGAGCAGCAGATTGACAATTATAAAAAGAGACACAAGATGTGCACAAAATCTCTCTAAGCCCAGCCGCAACGTTCTGCTCTATACATCCCATACAAGACACAGAATACGACCTTTAACTTACCATTACATTATGTTGTATTCTCCCGGTACTTCTTTGTATAATAGCAGGAGATTGAAATGCATAACAGCAGCAATTAATATTTACTGCAATTATTGAAATTATCAAAGCGGCCATGACCCAGCGGCCAAAGGGCACAGTACGCGACCTTCTATCATGGTGCATACTTCTGTTTATTCTATTTGATAGTCCGCCTATATGATTATTAGTTGGTGCTGCAGGGAAGACAACAGCTGCTGTACATTGTAATATGGACGATGACTCAACGCAATTAGTACTTTGTTGTGATTCGTATCGTCTTCTTCGACGGCGATACCGCATCTCCGACGATGATGATTCTATTGATAACATTCTATGCTTCATAGTGCTCAAAGATATGGATAGGAGAACTGAACCAGCCAAACCAATAGAGGAAGTTGAGTGAGGCCGCCGGGATGAAAAATGATGAAAAAAGCAGAAAAAAAATCAGAAAAAGTGATGAATAATTGTTGAAGTATCCTCACTTAGGAAACTTGCAAAAAGATACCGCCGGAGCTTTTTCATTTAGTAAGGGCTGTAAGGTGGATACTGATATATCCCTTCCACGTGTAAGCCCAAAAACTTTTTTGGGTTAAAAATTCTTAACCCATAAACTTTTATGGGTTAAGGCCATGGTGATATTGAATGCCTTAGTTTGCCTCAATGGCCAAATGCTTGCACAGGATTTGAGATGAGATGTATTAGAAGGGACGTACGGGTCCGGTGGGCTCCAAGCGGCGGCATAGGGATATCGACATAGCCGCAAAAAAATGACTTTGAGTATGATTTAAGCTAAATTGTAGTATTCTCGTATTACGATGGCTCTTCCTGTGGTGGTCGCGGTATCACACCATATGCATGCTGCGTTGTTATAGTTATGAAGATTGGGTCTGAGTGGCGGTAGTTGTATTAACATCGATCTTGACATAGATGAGTGGGGATACCTGATGCCTTGTTTTTAGTACAAATTTAACACCTAATTATTGTATGGAGCTCATAATAATGCATTGGCACGTCGCAATTATCATCTATAGAGCGTATAATAGTAATATGTATACTTGGGGTACGTTGTGGGGTTGTTGTGGGGTGTGTTGAGGGTTCGTTTATACGAATTATACCATAATTTGGCATCTTTTATGGGTGGTAGACAGTAGTATTACTTGATTAGGCTTAGATAAGCGTATGATGGCGTTGTTTTAGATAGGAGATATTGTATTTATTCGAATGGTTTGTTTGTATTTAGTTTGGGGCGGCTGTAAGAGACGGTTGATGGTATATAATATGCAAATCGGGTGGTATAAGATATGTGTTTTAAGTAATCGAGAGATCATCTAGAATAGATGGTTCTAGCAGTATTACTTAACGATACAAATACAGTTTATTTGGAATGTATATCTTTATACTTATAATCTTTAAATGTATGTATTCACAATTAAAGGTGTATATGTTCCCTTCACAACAACAATTGATAACTGGGTATGTATATAATGTTCCCTTCGCCGAGGTTCAGTCTGTCAAAGCACTGTTCCCTTATGAATTGCTATCATCGTCATTATTGTTGCTGTCTTCAATTGCTGTACTTGTTGCTTCGTCATCTGCTGTATTCATTGTTGCATCACTGAAACTTAGGTTGGTACTAACATTGTGCCGGCTAGAATCAAACTGAGATACCGATACAGTGACGATTGATGTTGAATTGATACCAGAGAATGCACGCATCCGAGCTTGGAGATGCCATTTGTCGACGCAAGACATCTGGGTGTAGTGGTTGATAAGTTCACCTTCCGAGTTTCGTTTGCGCATGTGAGATGCAGCGGCCATTAGAGTTGTTTCCTCCCCGGGACCGAGGGAGCGAGCACTTGGTTTAAGACCATGTAAGAATACATGGCATTGGGGGCACCACCAGGTAGCTCCCGTTCTGCCACACTCTGCACATGTCTTATCTGCGCCATTCACTTGCACACGATTCTCATTACAAGCAATATGCACACATCCACCAATACACGAGTGACGACGTTGGAAGACGTAGTGGCAGGCATTACTTGGGTCCTCATACCAAGCTTTTCTATTCCTCAGCGGAGTATTATTTGTGACTGGAAATGCACCGGCCATAGAGAACGTTCCTGCAACAGCTTGGTTGACAACAAGTGGTGCACCAGCGGGTGGTGGTGGTAGTTCTTGTGCAGGGTTGTATCTCTTGGCCATTGATACCAAAAGAGCATCTACAGCCACGGTAGAATTGAAGAAGGACAAGTCTTTTCGGGTGGTATCACGGTATTGAAGGATAGAGTGGAAGCTTGATAGGTCGCGGGAGGTGTTGAATAGCTGGAAGAGACGATGGCACATGTATGTTGGTAGTTGATGGGCGAGTCTTTTCACCAGAACAGCTTGAGGATTCGATACTGGGGTGTAATACATCATGTCCCAGAGCATCTGTGTAATCATATCACCGATAGGCTTGTTGATGTTCCACCATGCAAGGGCTACTGGGATGAGGTAGAGCAAGGGTGGTAATGGAAGCTTAGGACCGGCTGTCAAATCCTTCCACAAGTTGACATTGTACTTGAATCTGTACATATCCTTGTATGTGTCCTTGTGTTTCTCGACAGCCTTCTCGATTCGTTTCATTTCCTCCTCGTTGGCTTGTATCTCATCATCTTCTCCGTCTCGATAGAAGATATTAAGTCCACTATCATGGATGAACTTGACAGTCCGCTTGTAGCTAGCAAGAAGTGTCTCGGGGAAATCCATCTTGCATATGGATAAGACACTCTTGGAATTACCCACAGCATGAATACAGCTCGTCTTTGAGAATGTGTAGGCATGATGAAGGACTTGTAGACGTTCGTGTGGGATAGCAATACCAAGATGGGAGTGTAGATGGTCAGAACTCATCTCGTGGTAGATCTTGCTCTCGTCATCTTCATCCAATAGACCCTTACGGCGAAGTTTTTCGATTCTGTCTTGCTCAGGCTGTTCAGTTGCTGGTTTCAGTCGAGACTTCAACTCGAGTAGTAGAATCTCCCGCTGTGGATTCTCGTCATCCCCCATATTAACTCCAATAAGACGGTCGACGGAAGTCTTGACGTACCGTTCATCAGTCTTCTGTACAGTGCCGACGGTGACTACCTCCTCCAACTTACCACCGAATCCAAACTCACCAGCTTTGGCTTTTTTCATTATTTCGGCAGCAAAGACTGGCTCCATCTCTTGTCCCTTGGTACAATTCTCGGCGGCATCACCGGAGAGTTGAGTAAGGACCCCGCTACCGACGATGGTATCCATCATGTCCTGCTCGAATGAAGCTTCTTCTTGTGGTTCGGCATCCTTCAATATCTCCTTGATGAGAGTGGCTGGAGTCCAGGATGCGGCAAATGGCTTCCCGTGCTTGCGGGTGAATTCCTCTTGAAGTTTATCTTTCTTCATGAGGACATATCTCCGCTGATCATCTGGTGCCTTGGCCCACTTCTTGCATCTATTCTTCTTGGCATTAGCACTGGATGCAGTACCACCTCTGATTTGCCTCAAAAACTCATCCACGTAGGGTCCGTCGGCATTATCAAGTATATCAACAAGCTCAGACTCTCGGCAATTATCAAACATGTCTTGGGTAAATGAAAGATAGAAAGACTAAAAGTGAGTGTGATTATTGAAAGGATACCGAAGAAAACATGTTGACGGATACCATACCCGACATTTACTTACTCTCGTTGAACTTGTGAATGTCGAGACGAACAGTCTCCTCGACATTGCCCTCCTCTGGACCATCAATAATCAACTCCTCAATACCCTTCGTACTTTCATAAGTAATTGGGTCCTCGGCACCTTCGCCACTGGCCTGACTAGCAGCTGCTGCCTCCGCTCGGTCTTTCTCTTCCTGCCTCTTCTCAGCATCATAGTTCTTGTACATGAACTTGAATATATCTTGGATGAAATCGTGCTCTAAATCAAGGAAGTGCCTCTTGCATACGAGGATGAAATCATACATTTGTTTGGATGACATTGATAATCGGCGCCCGATATGAAACTCCTTACCACCAGCAAATGCAGTAACTTGATCAATTGGGATGTTCTTGAACTGTTGGTAGTATTGGGCATGTATACGCTTTGCCTCGGCTGATTTGACATGATGTAACGACTGTTCCAATCCGAATCCAAGCTCCTTCAACTTATCTCTATTGTTTTTGTGGAGCTTTCCCCATTTATCCGAGGTAACGTAATCTAATTTGGTAGATTTGTGTACAGATGACATGTACAATACTACTTTGCCAGTGCCGGTAACGAATGCCCCACATGCTAACTTGCGGCCGTGAACAGTCTTTTCACTAACATAAAGTGCCATTATTCCGTTGGGATCGATGTATGTCCGTTTGTCATTCGCCTTGGGTGTTTGTGAATAGTTGTATGCCGCCCAAAGAGCTCTCTGGGTTGTAACAGTAATACCAGCACCTGAAGGAGCCAACACGTCTTGGTGTTTCCCTTCCCCCGAGAAACCCCGATCACAATGTAATTCAGTATCTGATAGGTCTACAACTTGTAGAGGATTGTTTCCAAAAGCAGAACCGAATAGCTGCTGCCTTGTTACGTCCACTTGCTTCTCCCCTCGACGATGGGTATGAACATTGCATGGCATTAGAAGAGCGGGGATGCAGAGAGTATCCAATATGAAACCCCACCGGTTGTCACGTGTATGTTTGGTTGTCTTGACATTCCACTCTCTATGATTACGTGCATGACTCTCAAAATGCATCTTATCATCATTAAATAGATATATTTGCTTGCCATCCCTACCAACAATCCTGTGTAAAAAAATAGAAGAGAGTGAACCATGGACAAGAGTGAACATAAGATGTGAGATGTTTGATTAAAATCGATCGGGTATGATAATAAACGGTATGAAAATGATCACAATACACAGCAAATGATACCACACGTATTTATATCGAACAAACAGACAATGTACTCACGTTAATCTACGTAGCATCTTGTTTAGTGCGGTCTCTACCTCTTCCCAAAACAACTCCTCTGAATTAGCACCAGCAGATGTTGTAGATGGCCTACCCACTTCACATATCTCCTTCCAACAAGCAGTGTATTCTTCCTTTGATAATATATCTGAAGTATCCAATGGAGAGCTGGGATTGTATAATTCAGCACTGGAGCACCTACAAGTAGACATTCTCTGATTCGTTGCCATAAAAAGTAGAAATTGCTTGTGTGTCCAATTCAGCCGATCCCTAAACACTTGCCATAAAGGTGACGCATCCCCAAAGAAGTAATTTACTACATCATTACGAGTTGGATGTTCTGTATTAAACACTTTCTTACACTGTTCCTTCACCTGACGTAATTCTTCTGCACTTAATTTCCACTGCCGTTGTTTGGCATTATTAATACCAACTCCTCCAAAATCATTAGTAGGGGTCCATCTTCCCGTACTATCTGAGCCGGGCATATCATCATCCTCATCATAAAGAGCAAACTCATTATCATCTAGGTGTGATCTACTCTCACCTATCCTATTATAATTAGGCTCTTCATTAAATGAATGCTCCTCCTCCCCAACATCATCATCTATTTGCTGACCCTGTACACCACCCCCCACAACGCCCACACCAGCTGCTATTTGTTCAGGCATACCAACGGGTGATCCTTCGGTTGATACCGACGGAGGTTGGCCTGCTGACATGTTGCTATAGCGGCAATGGCGTGTGGTCTATTGGCATTTATTATGGATGATTTAATAAAATAACAGCAAGATTAAATTAATTAAATCGTTGAGTGTAGGTGCCTGGAGAACGAATAGACCGACCAATATTGTTGATATACTAGTTGACGGCGTGCGGAAAGTGGTTGGGCAGCCTAGAACGGCGTATTGGACCTGCTACTGGTTGGTAGCGGCCATGGCTATTAAACCCAAAAAAGTTTGGGGGTTTAATTTTTACCTAGGGCGATTTTACTAGGTAAAAATCCGAAGGGATATTCATATAGCGTCCTATAGTGGTATAGATGTTTGATTTTTATTCCCACTTTCTGTATGTGTGCTATTATTGTGCCTTATTTGGGGAGACGTTAGTATGCAATTAGAGAGTATTGAACATTGATAATATAGCAAGAGCATCAGTTTTTAACGATCTTTCGAATGGTAGTAGTCTTGGGGATTGACATTTAATATTTATTGAGTACCTTAGCAAGGATTTTACCAAAAAGTACACATCTTGTGCACCGTAGAATAAGACGATTGGTACCATATACAATTAGAGAGTGTTGTGCATATTGATAATAGTATTACCAGACAATCGAGTTAGATTTCTGCCATCGTCAACCTTTGACACACTGAAGGATCAATAACAATACAACTACCACATTCAAGTACCCTAACATATCAACATGTCCGAGTCAGAGTCAGACAAATTATTCATCAGGGTAATCAACAAAGACCTTGGGCAATTAAATTTTAAAGTACAGAAGTCAACAAGTATGAGCAAAGTTTTCAAGATATATGCTGAACGAAACAATGTCCAGGAATCTGATCTTCAATTCTTCATAAGATCACCACTACCATGTAATGTGTCGGGTGCAGTTTACTATGAAACAACATCAATCTCTGGAACTGAAACAGTGCAATCATTACAGCTCGAGGATGAGGCGATTATTGAATGTTCTTACTCGGGACGGGTGCGCAGTGTCGGTGCCATAAATATTGTGGTGAAAAGCAAAAGTGAAACGCAGAAGTTTAAGGTAAAGGAAACACATGAAATGAAGAAGATATTCAAGGCCTACGCGGATATTCACAACACTGGTGACATGTCTTCTCTCCGATTCTTCTTCAATGATAAACTTATTTCAGAAACTGATACATGCCAATCACTACAACTCAAGGAAGGTGATCAGATTGATTGTTATACACGCTCTGAGATTCTTGTGTTAGAATTATTAAGACAAATTCAATTGGGTATTTCATTCAGTGCTTTGTTGGAGAAGATAGTTGATCTTCCACGATATGTCATTCGTGAGTCAACGTTTGTCCATCGGGCAATTGCAATCATGAGTAAGAAGACGCCATTGGAATTTATGGAGCATATCATTAACGCCTTCCCAGATGAAGTTAGTAGAAGCAGTGGTTTATTTTGTCCACACGGAAGAACTCAATCATACCTATTACACTTGGCATGTTATAATGAACACTGTCCAACATCTATCATTAATTTGTTAATTGAGAAGTATCCAGACGCATTGGGGCACTTCTGTGTGGTGGAACGGGGAGTAAAAGTCCACGGACACGAGTATGCGCAATGGAAGGGATTGCCTCTACATTACTATTTGTCAAGAGAAAAGAATATTGATATTGACACGGTTAAGATGTTAGTTGAGGCATATCCTCAGGCAATGTTAACTTCATCTGATGATAGTATGCAATCAACGCCTATTCATGTAGTCGTTTCCAACTCAAATATCAAAAACAAATGTGAAATTATAACCTCTTTACTTGATTCTGAACCTTCTTCGGTACGCTATATTGATGCTTGGGGTAGGACATTATTGGCCAGGATATGTAGTATGAGCGGTGTGGATTCATTATTTGAAGTAATACAAATTATCCTTAACGCTTGGCCCGAGGCTTTGATGATCGGTGATGAACGTGGTTGTCTTCCTCTTCATTGCCTTTGTAGCAATTCAGGTTTGGAACATTCTTCCCTTGACCTTTTAAATCTTCTCATCAACGATGATACCGCTTTATTGAGGATCGTTGATAACAGAGGTTTCCTACCTCTTCATTATGCTGTTTTCAACAAATCAACTGATTTCTGCGAAGAACTCATTGCTCTATGTCCAGAAACAGTTTGGAGTGAAACCAGTGAAGGTGAAATGCCTATCCATATCGCTGCCAACAGTGGTCGAGTTGATACAGTTCGGTATTTGTTGGAAGTTTGTCCCGAGAGTGTTCATGTTACAAACAATTATGGTTACTTACCTATTCATAAAGTTGCAATGACCCAAAGCCAAGCTCCTTCTGCAGAAGCCACACCAGAACAATATACGCTTCTGCTTGAGCTATTGCTTGAATTTGATCCGAGTGCTGCATCAGTAGCGGAGACTGATAACCAAAGTTTACCATTGCATTTGGCTTGTGCTGCCTACAGCGAATATCTCCCTATTGTTCAACTTCTATTCGATCAATATCCTGCTGCAATTTGGGCAAAAGATGAGGATGGCAATACCCCACTTGATCTAGTAAGATGGAGAGAGAATAAGAATGATAAAAGTGATACAGCTGTGATTGATTTCCTTGAAGAACAATTAAAGTATGTTACAGAAGACATGATCCTTGATGGAAATGAGAGTACAACAAGATCAGTATTTTGGTCAAACCTTTACAAATGTACACAAGATGGGAGCGGCTCCCTGCCTCTTCACCACTCATTACGAAACAATGCATCTCTCGGTGTTATTAAAGTACTGCTCTATGGAAACTCTGGTACTTTGCGGGTAACTAATCATCAAGGGTTTCTTCCTATACACATTGCATGTCAGTACAGTTCAGTTAAGGTTGTCAAGTTCTTGGTAGAGGAGCATGAGAATGGTAACTTGTCGTTGAATAATAATGGACCGGATATGAACTCATTACTTCATTATGCATGCCGTAGTGGAGACTGTGAGAAAGTCAATTACTTGCTAGACAAACAAGCTGCATTTGTATCGACGTGCAACTCGGATCAAAAGCTACCGATTCATTTGTTGTGTGAGTCTGGAGTAGACGATGAAAGTGTAGCATATGTGGAGACAATCTGGCGAATGCTATTGGCTAATCCAGAGCTATGATTATATCCATATGGCATAAGCGTAGCTCTAGATATCATAAACACAGACTAAGCCCAGTAGATAATATTGATGCGTGTTTGTTTCTTGTCTAAAGCTACAGTGTGATCATTAAATATATTATTCTATTCAGTACTAGATGAAACAGAAGAGGAGCCATTCTCTTGCTGTTTTAATGCATAATCAGCTTTTAAATCTCTCAATGATGCCAATCCTTCCACTCTCTCTTCTCCAACTCTCATCCTTGTATCTCCCTCACCATCTAACCCTAATTGTTCTCTATACGTTGATATACTTTGTTCAGATTCTTGTCTCTTTTTCATTGCCATTTGTCCATAGTAGGCATCTCGATCACGTGCATCTTGTTGGAATGCTTCGTCGTATGCTCTATTACGTTCTTCTCGAGTAGTATACTTTGGATCAATTTGAATTGGCTTGTTGGTGGATATACCGGGAGTACTTCCTACTAATGGCGAACCGAAGACTTGTTTGGCGTAGTTTGTTATTGACATTCCGGATAGCTTTGATGTTGTTGTTTCGGTATCATCAGCTGCTATCATGAGTGCAGTACCTGTGTTTCTAATACCCATGTTTATATCTGCTTGTTCAATTGCATTTGCCAGCTGTGGAGTTGCTATCAAACTAACGAGACACATACCAAAAGCAGATGATAGAAACATATTTGTCATTTGTTTCTGGACAGCTCCTTCGGTGTCATTATTGGTTGATACTAACGACAATGCTACCACGCTATTTCTCGTGTGTATTATTGTTGCATGTTGTTTGGTATTAGTTTTGATGTGCGGTTGTTGAAATGCCATCACTTCCCCCTGCAATAATATAATGCAAAACATCAAAAGGAGATGATTGATTCTATTCATTGTTATCGAATTCATTATCATGAACAGCTCACTCTCTTTCTATGTTTTTGACTATACTGGGTATTCTTCACGGTAGATAACTATTGTTGTTTAACTCCACTGTTGTTGTTCTCAACTATATTACCATCCATACACACCAGATCGTCGGATCAATCAACTATCAACATCACGGTATCTTTTTTCTCCATTTTTGTCATTCGTCATTTATTTTGTTACTAGTACACTACCTCAATCATGAGATCCTTCCTTCCTACAATCATATCCACGGCCGCCGTGCTCTCTATCCCATGTGCAAATGCATTTGTTACCCCTTCAACCAACGATAATGTTGTAGGTAGTGTGATCACTGAAAGATACACACAACTTTCTGCAATAAAATCTGACACATCAAATGATGATGTTCCCTCAAGAGCAGTACATAAATCAATTACATCAACATTGGCAGCTGCTACTATATTATTAGGTACAGTATCACCAGCATTTGCAGTAAGTGGAGGAGGATTGGACTTTGCTGGTACTAACATAAGTGAAAAGGATTTTAGTAGTCAGAGTAAGTGTCTGGACTTAGTGCGTATATTTGAGTTGATTTTGTGTTCTAGCCTTTGGTATTATCTCACAATCTTGTTGTTTCATATAACACACTGGTATATATACTAGATCTCAAAGGGAAAGATTTTACACAGGTATGTATTCGTTCTACAATGGTTATAGTGATTCCCTCTCGCTGAACAAAAAAAGATAACGCATCTATCTTTGTACCTTTTACACTAAATCTATATAATATAGGTTATTGGAAAGTTTTCTGATTTCTCCAAAGCTAATTTACAAGGATGTAGATTCTTTGGTGCTGTTTTGGTAAGTGTAGCATGCCTCGTATTGAACACATATGTGAATTGCTTGTATTTGTAACTTTGCTCATATCTTGTGCACTTTTTAATGTCTTTTACTTTGTGATTAATATCAAAAATGTACTCAACAACAACAATAATAAAACAACATTATATATAGATTGATAGTAACTTTGAAGGTGCAGATGCAACCGGTGTATCATTCGAAAAAGGTCAAATGGATGGAGCCAACTTAAAAAATATCAAGGCAGTGGGCGGATACTTCTCTCAGAGCTTATTGGATGTTAAAACATTAGAAGGTGGTGACTTTACCGATGCATCAATTCCCGAGAAGACACAAATGTTAGTGTGTGAGAGAGAAGATACGAAGGGTACGAATCCAATGACGGGAGTTGATACTCGAGAGAGTTTAATGTGTTTGGATTAAGAATCTCTAGATAGTTTATGTTTTTGGGGATTGATGAATGCTAACCGACTAACAACACCGACTAATTGGGGGATCAAGCAAGCAACACAAAAAGATCGAAAATGCTAAGAATGTCTATTAATTACAAAGTTACGGTGATACGTCTGAGTCATGATTACATCATTATGCTATCTGTCAAGGCTTATGACATATGTACAAATACGAGCCCAAGCTCTCAGGAGCAGCAGTTGCAATACCCACGAACCTTCCACTAGATGTGACTGCTGATGATGTTAAAATAAAAATATTCTTGGGTATGTTTTATTATCTACTTTGCTTTGGTGCTGTTATCTTTTTATGAGATATAGAACAAAGCAACAGCAGTAGAAGACAATTACGAACCGACTCCCATCGTGGGTTGGTCGTGCTTTGTTAGAGATGGTTCTGACCTAAACCTCCCCTGCCTGTCCAAGGATAGAGTCTAACCGATTACTTTTAACAAAAAAATAATTTATTTACAAAACTTTTTCTATTACCAGCCTCCTAATACTACCAGCCTAATCATGACGGCAACACAGCAACCACAAGCAACATCCAATAAGGCAAAGGCAGCTGCTGCCCGTGCTAGATCCACGGCTGCAAAGAAATCATCGAGGAATAATGGTAATAACAATAATAAACAACAAAATGGCAACAACAAGAAAAATGACAAACCAAAAAAGAATATAGGTGGGAAGAATAATACAACACACAAGGCATCAACCAAGGTACCAGCCGTACCAATTGCAGTAGATGGTAAGCAAAAACGAGCCAATCGTAAATCATATCGACGTGCTAAGCAGCTTGAGGTAAGTTTTTTTGTGTGCATTGATATGTGCATTTGCAATATTTTTTTGTGCATATGATATGCACCATAATCGAGAAGGTGCACTGTTGGTTTATACACAGTATAAGCATATACTAACCACATATATATTTCTTCATATAACACTCTACAGAGTATGGAAAAGAAGGCCAATGCCGAAGATGCCTACTTTCGTAGCTGTCAACGTGAGGCCACCGCTGAATCACAAACTAACAAGTCCAAAAATGTCAATAAGAAACAACTAAAAGAACGTGAAGTAGCCTTATTCGGCAAGCAGGGAGCACAGGGTATTAACTTTAGTAAATATGATAATATTAAAGTGGAAGTAAAGTCCGGCGCATCTACAACAAATGATAATACAAAAGAAATGACCTTTACAGATTATACACAACTACAACTCCCTTCAAAACAGTTACAAAACAATATAAAGTTAATGAACTATAGTAAATCAACACCTATACAGCGACATGCTGTTCCTTTGGGTATTAATGGGCATGATTTAATGTGTTGTGCACAGACTGGGAGTGGGAAGACTTGTGCATTTTTATTGCCTGTTGTTGTGAATTTGGTTGGCAATAATAATAATGGAAAGATGGGTCAGCAGCAGACGAAGAACGGCTATGGACAGCAACAACAACATGAGCCAGTATCACCAAAATGTATCATTCTAGCACCGACACGTGAACTAGCATCCCAAATTGAATTAGAAGCACAAAAGTTATGTTTTAATATGAATGAAGTACAAACTGTGGCGGTCTATGGTGGTGCATCGCAGCAGAAACAGTTACGAGAATTGGCATTTGCTGGTGTTTCTGGTAGTGTTGTTATTGTTGCTACTCCTGGGAGGTATGTTTTGTACAGTGTGTGTGGTGTTGTGTGTGAGAGAATGGCATATCCAATTTGAATCTCACACGAACGTCTCCTCTCAATTTCAACTCCTCCAATCCCCTCACAGGTTGACAGACTTTGTTGAACGTAACATTATTAGTCTACGAGAAGTCAAGTTCTTGGTACTAGATGAAGCCGATCGTATGCTGGATATGTAAGTAATGACTGGGGTTAAGGCATCTACCATAGATATCTCTCTCATATATCTTTCTACTCTTGTCTTTCTTTATAATCCAGGGGCTTCGAGCCACAGATTCGTACTCTCGTTTTGAAGTCCAGTATGGCACCAAAATCTAATCGTCAGACGTTCATGTTTTCAGCCACATTTCCTGATAAGATTCAAAAGCTTGCAAGTGAATTCCTTAGGAGTAGTTATACTTGGATTGCCGTTGGAAGAGTTGGTAGTAGTACTGATAGTATCAAGCAAGTGATCATCGAGGCAAGTGCTGATAAACGACAAAAGCTCAAGTTGGTAGTGGAGAGTATTGAAAATGGACCGGCCGGGCGAACCTTAATCTTTGTTCAGAAGAAGCGTAGTGCAACGTGGCTCAAGAAACAGCTTAGTAAGGGAGGTCCAGAGGGTTGGGATTATACTTTCACACCAATCACAGCTGTGGATATTCATGGTGATCGATCACAAAGTCAACGAGAGGCTGCCCTTGCAAAGTTTCGTTCTGGCGAGTGTCGCATACTTGTGGCTACCGATGTCGCTGCTAGAGGTTTAGATATTCAGGGTGTTGAACATGTGATCAATGTAGACTTACCAGTCTCGGCAGATGAATTCGACTCATATGTACATCGTATTGGTAGAACAGGAAGAGCTGGTCATACGGGCTTAGCAACGTCATTCTATGTTCCGGGCGATGCTCCCTCTGGTAACCGTAAGATTGCTGGCAAGTTGATTCAACAATTAATAGAAGGGAAACAAGAAGTCCCTACATTTTTGGAGAAGGATTGTGAAAACTTAGTAGGCCCAGGAGGTGCAGGAAATAAGCAAAGCTTTGGAGGACGTGATGTACGAAACAACAATAGTAACAATAGTGGCCGTAGGGGCGGGCAGGGTCGCTCGGGGCGTGGTCGAGGCCGTGGAAACAATGGGCGTGGAAGAGGAGGAAATAAGGCGAATAGTAGATAGTAGATGGGTAGATGAGAAAGTATAGGTCTGCACAAGTCAAAAGTATATAAATGAATATCATAGTCTATATTCAAACATAATCTAGAGGCTTCTATCTCATGACCTCTTAGTTTATGTAAGATATAGAATAATCATGCGTTTAGTTGGTATGTACATAGCATCGTTATTATGGCTACATCTTGAGAATACCGTCGCCCTCCACTGCTCTTTTCTTCTTCAAGATGCCGCTATTCTTATCCTCTTCATAGTCCATTATTGCCAACATAGCTGATGCACGTCTAATAATCTGTCTATCTTCAGCAGCATCAGATTTAGGCTTGCTTCTTAGTATTCGTTGAAGAGAGCTCTTCACTCTAGCCATACTATCTTCAAACTTCTCATGCAGCTTATCATGTTGTATCGTCTGAATTGACTTCTTTCTCTGATTGCGTATTATGGCAGCACTCTTGGCAGCTTGTTGGATTTGTAGATCAGTGACTCCAAACTCTCTAAGGAGCCTTTCGCGTTCATGTTTAGTGAGTCGCTTATCATTTTGAAAATCTGTGGCTCTTTGAGGACGTCGTATCTCTTCAAATGTGTCGATGTGCACACTTTTCTTTACATTGTAGTTCCATCCAAGCTCTACTGATGCGCCCGATTTGGACGCTGGGTTGTCTGATACAGTTATGTCGTACTCTCGGCACTCTACGAAACCAAATCTCAAGCGCTGCTTTGTAATATTAGACGGTATCTTCTCATCATTGGATTTAGCAAAGAATGATCTGGTCAATTGACATATACTACTCCTCCTTTTATTCTTGCCTTCATTGATTGACTTCCTCTGTGTCTTTACTTTCAGTATACTATGTCTCCGCTCTTCATCAGGGGCATGCCTGACAATCGAAGGCTCGTCATCACAGTCACTAACACTTGACATACTAGATACAGTTCTCGTTGATACGTCAATGTCCATTGGTGGCAAATGAGATTCACGTATATAATGTGTTTTTGTTATAAAGTTGATTGTAGGTGTACTACCTCTTGGCTTCGTCAAGTCGAGTGTATTCAAGCCATACGGCTTCTTTGAGTGTATGAAATGAACCATAATTTTTTTTCGTTTGTTTGCTTTGTTTTGTTGTGATAAGTTAATAATTTGATTGGTAAGTTGTTTTATGAGATGATAATCCAATATTCCATTGGTTGTCTGGAAGATCATTCCAGGGGATCAGGAATCACTTGGTCTTGTCGTTGACTCGTGAGGAGAAGTAAGAAGAAGCAAGATCGAGCAGGATACCGATGAGGATACCAATCGGTATCCTTTATCTTCCATACTATCTCCATACGGCCTCTAGTCACTGGCATCCTCGTGCTTATAATCAATTGCAGTGTCACCGTAACGTTGTATTAAGCATATGATCACTTCTTTAAAGTAATTCTGTTCACAAGTAACGTACATCATCGGAAGTAGCATCCATGCTCTGAAGTGTTATTTCCCTTGTCTGAGCTGAGTAGCTAGTTCATTAACACCCAAGTTTTCTCTTTCCAAGAGCCGGCTTAGCTTGAGTCTGATCTTCAACTAGTTCCGGAATACATCGAAGGAGTTGATACATTGTTGAATGTCCCTCACGATCATGTTTTCTACCCATCCAGGCCATAACATGAGGCAAAATCGACCAATCCATCACAGAAAGTATACGCATACCAGCGGACATTTCATTTTCATTACCATTACTCTCCTCTGCAAAGTGATATCTCATAATCTTAACTCGTGCTGCATCAGAGGCGTTGTTGTTCTTGTTGATATCTAATAAATCACCAAGTAGACTGCCAGGGCCGTATACACCGTCTTCGAGTGTGTGGTTAGAAGTGAACGTATTCTCAATACTTGATACATCACAAAGAACAGTCTCGAGAGAATCCCAACCCCTTTTTGTTATAGTACTACCTTCTTGTTCTAACCCCAATTCTTTAAGGCATTTATTGTCAGCCAAAGCGTGTGCAATATCAATTACTTCGTTATCATTTAAACCAATCCGATAGAGGTTGAGACTTACAAGTCTGCAATTGGGGCTTTCTAGTACGCGTACTAAATCCCTGATTGGTAAATTCCTGTTGAATCGAATGTCCAGTGACTGCAATGCAGTAGTTTGAAGGCTGGCGAAGACAGCTTGCCATCCAGTTCGGCCCATGTTATAATTCTCGCCAAGATTAAGCAACTTCAATGTGGAGTTGTTTGTCAGGTACTCTGCCAGCACAAGTGCCTCCTCATTTCCCAAGGAGAAAGACGTATTATAAAGACTCAGTTCTTCTAGCAAGTTCCTGGATAATAGGGAAAATAATGTTCCCCAGCCGGTTGCCGTGATATGAATATCCTGTTCATCTTGAAATTCTGCATACTGCCCATCAAGGCAAAGTTTCTTCAGCGATGTATCCTTTTGAAGTGCATTAACAAGGATGGTTGCACACTCATCATCAATATCACAATAGCCAAGATCTAGGTCGCTGACTTTGCATACTTTTAACACCCTTACCAATGCCAAGAATCCTTTTTTCCCTAAACGATTAAGACTCAAATTGATTTTGTTCATGTTGGTATGCCCACGTAACGCATTAATGATCTCAGCCGCCCGGTCCTGGGTTAAACTATTGGCACCAAGGTCAAATGATTTGAGAGTATTGAATGTTGATAGGGCGGTTGCAAGGGCAGTGATAATCCCATTAGTATATGAAGGGTGTGACTCTCCAAGTTCGCATGAGTTTAGACTTAAGCAACAAAGTTTGTTGTTGTTCCCAAAGAAGGGGAAAAGGATTGATATCAGTTCTGAAATTACCTCCAAATGATGAATTTCGTGTAAATGCAAATGTGTAATGGAGCGGTTCTTGGCAATACCTCGACATATAGCTTCGTCTAAGAAATTTTCACATTGTAAATGCTTGATGTGTATATTGTTACCAATTGCAATACCAACTCTCCGTGGTATAATACTAGGTTCGTCATTAAAATTAGATTCTCTCCATAGTAATGAGGTAATGCTAGGGTCATTCTTTTCAATTCGTTGTAGGCTCTGTTCAGTTAACTCGGTATATTTGTCTTCTTTTAAGCAATCATCATTATGAGAACCAATTTGCAATAAAGGATTTATATCTGCTGCCTCAGAATCGATGATGCCGCTAATACTACTATTATCTGACATTATTATTATATACTCTGCAATTTTGCTAGTAGTTCACCACCTCAAGTTCAGATTAGGAAAAATTAATGAGATAGGCCCTGATCGCCTGAGAAAGTTATGTATTGCTAATCTCACAATCAAACTGAAGTTCTATAGATGTAGATAATAAATATATCTTTGAAAGGCACCGGAATGAAGCAATAGAGGGGTCAAACTTCTGAACACACACATACATCATTTCAACTCTTTGTGAGGTCAAAGGGCGGTTCTGTCTATATGGGAGATATGCTATGTATCGACCTCATAGTCTCATAGTATTTTTCATTCGGTTAATATTGTTATTGTGTTGAAGAGGAGCAAATAAAGGGCGTTGATAGTAGTGTCGGCGAAGGAGGTATTGCAATACCTACGATTAATTCTTTTCATTTATATTATTGCAATGATTGAAGATCAACTACCATCTGAGCAAGATCGAAAAGCAACATTGGGTTGCTTGGCGGCTATTCTCAATATAACATTTGCATCTCATCAACGTGTTGATATCGTTTCTAATACTGTGTCTAATACTGGTGAGAGTAGTGGGTCATTAAAATCACAAGGTGATGATAATAAGAGTGAGGGAGTACAAGATGATACTACTCAAGACAGTGCACATGATATGTCTAATAACTTTACCATACGAGATGACTCTTTAGTTGATGATACAACAAGTAAATCATTCATCAGCAGATCTGCTACGCAAAAACAACATCAACAACAGGCAATACGACGTACTAAAGCTTTTCAAAAAGAGTTACTAAAAATATCTGCAGAACTATTATTTCTCTCACCAGATCATGCAAAAGTATTCTTACCCAACTTAGATATAGAATGTACAGATCAAAGTATGGAACAGGAATTATTATTACAACCATTCTTACAATCATTAAGTAATTCTTCTTAATCATTTAGATGTATTGCATTATTAATGTTCCGTTTCCTGCTGTTGAGTGGAGAGGAGAAGCCTAAGAAGCAGAATGATAAGAAGAAGAACGGATCAGTGGGATCAGTAGATTCAGAATTAGAGAAGATGACCATAGTGGGGTATGATTCACGTGTACGATATGCATTTAAATACTTGACAGTATCAATATTATCCTATTGGGAATTAAATGAACATTCTGAATTCATGACATATCCATCAGCAATTGCATATAGTACAAGAAAGTTTGAGGCATTAGAAGAGGGTATAGCATTACGATTGTCGATATTACAACAACAAATGATGGATAATAAGAATAGGAATGGTACTTCAGCATTATCTGGACAAAAGAAGGAGAGTACTATGAAGCAGAATGATATTCGAGGATTGAAGGTAGGAGGTGCCGGTGTAGCCGCTGGCACTCTTTTTGCGATTACTGGTGGACTTGCGGCACCGGCTATAGTTGGAGGCATTGCTGCCATTACTGGAGCTTCGTCAGCTGTGGCAGTAGTGGCTACAGTACTCTTGTTACCTGCCGCTACCACCATATTTGGTGTAGGCGGTGGAACATTAGTGGCTTCTAAAATGTCCAAACGAACAGCCGGCCTTGAGGAGTTTGATATCGTCAAGTTATCTTCTGATGCAGATGATGCTGGTAAGGATGAGGATGGCGATAAGAAGGAGAGCAAAACCATCACAACTCCTGGCTTATCAAGGACGGTATGTATCAGTGGCTGGCTCAAGGATAAACATGACTTTCAGCGGCCATTTGGTACTACACCTAGTAAACTTGACGACAATCACGAGCTCTTTTGTCGATTCTGCTCGGTCTATCAACCCGATGTTATACCAGAATGCGGTAATATCCTCAAGGAATGGCAAGGCAAGGAAGATGAGTTGTGGGGGATGTGTAAAAGTTCGTATGGTAAAGATCCAAGCTCATTACTTCCTCTGACGAGTGGACCGCGGTATGACGCTAAGCTTATTGAAAGCGAAATGAAGGCTGTTGATGATTTAATCCGTATAATTGGATTGCCATTTCCAGAACAAAGTGCCAACCAATCTTCTGTGAAACAAACTCAAGAGCAAATGGATCTGCCACCAACTGTCAATCTTCTTTCGGATGGGTTGGTGTCTACAACAAAGGAAGAAGGAGATGAGCCCAAGAAGAAGATCAATGACACAGTGCTTAGATCCTACAAGGCGTGGGACTTTCATGCAACATATGGTAGCACTGAACTATACATTATTGAATGGGAAACTGAACTTTTAATGGAGTTATATAACTCGTCCAAGGAGTTTCAGAAAGATTTGGCTAAAAAGGCAGCGGGTGAAGTTGCAAAGAAGACGGCACTAGCATCACTCATGGCTGCAGTGTTCGTGCCCTCGCTTATCCTCTCTTTGTCAAATATCATTGATGAAAAGTGGACATTGGCAACCGAACGAGCAGATGAGGCTGGTGTCTTATTGGCCCAATCCCTACTCAACAGTACTGCTGGGCATAGACCAGTGAGTCTTATCGGCTTCTCTTTCGGGGGTAGAATGATCATTTCATGTTTGAAAGAACTGGCACGGAATCAAGTCATATGGGAACGACATAGAGAGATGAAAGAGACTAATGTCATGAGTGGAAGTACCTTGTCCAAGGCGGCATCGTTTAGAAAGAGTCTAAGCAGTATGTCAATCAAACAAAACGAAGCAAAAGAGGTTGAGTTTAGCCGAGAACCGGCAAGTATCGTAGAGGACGTTGTCATAATGGGAACAGTAGCTTCCGTAAATGCATCAACTTGGGTTAACACGAGGTCAGTTGTATCTGGTCGTATTGTGAACTGCTATTCGACAAAGGATATGATATTGGCTTTAATGTATCGATCAAAGAACCTTACCACGACAGTTTTGAATCCTCCTGTTGGTATCAGCAGTGTCAAAGCTCCTGGAGTGGAGAATTATGATGTATCCCATTTAGTATCGGGCCATGGAGAGTATGCAGTGGCAGTACGAGAGATTCTCCAACTCGTTGGATACAATAACCCATGAAAGCAAATGTTTAGAAGAGTAACAGAATAAATTAATCATCCCGATGGTGAAGGTGGACGTATCGATGCAACATTACCATTCAATTCTGGTACATATGTAGTGGTATATTAGTATGGGCGAGGAAGGTGGTGCGTACTACGATCCACCAGCCAAATTTGAATTTGTAATTACTGGTACAGATGATGATTGTGAAGTAATTAGTATGGATAGTTTCTTAGTTGCTGATGTTGGTTTGGCTAGTCAGATGGTTGCACCTCATTGGAGTAAGATTGCCGAATCATAATAATATGGTCTAGTAGTGAAGATCTGGTTACAAAACAGTACACTTATATGGTAGTATTGAAAGAATGTAAACTTAAGTAATTATTCTTGATGACAAACTGGTTTCATCGAAACAAATAGATCTGGTAGTGCAGAGTTAACCACTATACTAATGCCTAATGCTCAGGCAAACAACATTCTTGTTCCCCGCATTCCTCTTTGATACGAGCTTTGAGTATTAGTCTACATAGAATACCACTCATATGATATACAGTCCACATTTCAGATTGATATTATGCTTCAATAATAGTCTCTTCGAATGCAAAGTCCAAAATATAACGTCTCACTAAACTAGCAACACCATCCTTATCAAAGGATACCTCCCAAACATTGGAATACTCCTGAGAATGGTAGCAAACGTATATCACCCATTAGAGAAGTACTTCGTCTTGAAGATCTACCACTGCAATATTAGATAGAGGTATGTTGTAGCAAATGACTAAGTCAATTAGAATCTACTCTCTACGTACAAACCGAACCTCTGGAATCAAACATGACACCATCTCACTAGTCTGGATAATGTAACTCAAGGTAGTTTTATCCAAGTAGGGAATCCAATTAGCTGTGTATACCGACCACTCATGTGTATCTTTATCATAATACTGAACAGCTAGTCCCTTTGACAAGACGAGAACCTGTGTATTGTCATCAAACATAACTTGTACGGTGCCGTTGCTAAGGAAGAAGATTGACGCATTCTCCTTTTCCATCCAGTTCTTGACGAAAATAGGCGGAAGGTTAGCGGTACTTGACTGAGGAACCGGCTCGACGATAGAAACTTTACGGTGTTCAACACGAAGTCTATTCAATAAATCAAGTAGCCGACAAATCACTTCGCCCTCTGGGAACACGGAAAGTGGAGTTGTGATGTCTCCTGTTGGGGTCACGGTCTCCTTTACAACACGAAGAACGCTCTGGGCATTGGCATCAGACGAAAGAAGATATCCCTGGGGTAGGAATCTAGAATTTTCTCTAAAATCCTGGTGACAGCTCACGTATGTACTTCCATCGTTGAACAGTGTAGAGAGTGCAGAGAGTCTTTCTCCTCCATTGAGTACCCTGAAGCTGATTATGTGTTGAGAAGCGCCATGAACTATTGAGTCGTCAATGATGCGAATCTCTTCACAAATGGATCGAGTGAGAAAGTATTCCATATTAATGAGTTCAATCACGGCTGTTAAGTCAAAGAACAGACAATAAAATAAGTTAGAGATCGGTATATTGTTCAACATAAACAGAAACATATACTAAAGCACAAGATGCTACTAACCTGTATTGATCACACGAGGTACGAGAGGACCACTCTTGTCCCCGCCATTGTAATCCAAACGATATAGAATGTGTAACCAATCACCACAGTCATCACGAGTAATACCAAGTTTGTTGTTGATATGGTGAGGACACTTCTGTGTAAAGGCCGGTGAGTTTACAATCTTGTTGTCACGTCCGAAACAATGATCGACATCACTCTGATCAGGCATGGCTTCATCACCATGTGTGGCCGCAAGAGACTGCACTCTCCTACGTCTATAAGTAGGCTTGAACTTCTCCTCAAAAGATTCCGCGGACTTGAATGGACCGACCTCAGTATCCAAAAGATCATTAAACACGCCACCTACTTCATAATGGATTGGGTTATTTACACATGCACCATATGATTCCAAACCACTCCTGAGAAGTCGATGTAGGGTTAGTCTGCCATGGCCGCCTTTCCTCTCAAACAGATAGGTTGTATAACCATTACTAAAATGGTCACTGGCTTTGAATGGCACTTCTCTAATCGTAGATGAGGTTCCATCACCGTGTAAGTATGTCATACCATCCTTACAGTGCCCAGCACTCATATCAATAACCCTACTACTTGTAAGCAAAAGAAGCAATCTAGATCCCATGACCCTTGTAACATCGTTGTCTAATGGATCCCCACGTTCTTGTTTTGATTTACCTTGGCATTCTTGATCATCATATTCTGGTGGCATCTGTAGAAGGGTTGGTTGGTATTGGCAAAGAGTGATTGATATTTGAAAAGAGTGGTTAGTGCATATATATCAAGCAATCATGATACAATAGAATGATACGATATGGATAAGTCTTGACTTACCGGAAGGGCCAATTCTCTCATTGGCTCCTTCGTACCCTCACGGATTAGACCGTTAATCACACGGACAATTCCCTTTTGGACAAGTAAAGCAAGGACATATCGATCGAGTAGCAGACCACAAGCTTTTCTACCCATTGCCAAGTATCCATTCGTAACATCATATCTATCTGCACTCTTCTTGACCTTGCTGAAGTCTAATTCAATAGATGAAACCAAACGTAGTATACGTCCACCCGAACCATCAATGATGTTGGAATAGTTCCCACCATAATTAGCATCGTATATTTCTCCCACGAGAGAAAATGCAGCGCCAAACGACATGACATCTCCCTTACCATCCTCGAATACAGGGTTGGAAAGAAGAACTTCGAACGCATCAGAACCATCCTCCTGGGAACAGGCTGCGATAACTTCTAACAACCTAGGAAGTTGCTGTTCGAAATAATTCTTACACATAGCCTTTGCTCCCTCTACTCCAAGCTCAAAGATGTTTACTAGACCAACCCCTGCCTCAATATTCTTCAAACCATTCGTTACTTTTGAAATAGCACCCCCCTCTTTAATGGAATATGTTCCATCAAACTTCTTTGCCCCTCTTGCCAAAAGACTACAGGATTTCCAATTATCATCATTTACCTTCACTCCATGAAACTTTAATTCGAATGTACGTATGATCTCTTGTTTGTGATTCAAAGTACCAGGTCCACCAATCCTTCTCCCCATTGCCCCTGAATTTGACCA
>Ga0075437_10264_pt1 | contig 29052 bp, 24 predicted proteins | sample MintriMetagenome_FD_74266 | JGI IMG/M metagenome (GOLD analysis project Ga0075437, IMG submission 74266) | Marine eukaryotic communities from Monterey Bay, USA to study complex ecological interactions - Minidiscus trioculatus and... | ecosystem: Environmental > Aquatic > Marine > Unclassified...
AGTTTCATGAACAGGCAGTATGACCGTGGCTCACCCATCAAAATACTTCACAAATACCATAAAAAAGATCCTGCATCTACTGCTAAAGCTCTATGGCATGAGGTCATTGCGTGATAGACATTTGTGTGCGTTTTTGCCTTTGTTGGTGGTTTCATTTTTTTGCATGAGAGAGGGATGTGGGTGCTAACAACAACATGGCAAATGATAATCACCTTGCATATGATATATCCAACAAGGAATGAACAGTATATAGGCAGCAAAGTTTGGCATGCCTTCATGTTTTGGTGATACATTGTTGGATGGAAACTTAGGATGGAGGGAAGAAAGTTTTCTTACAAAGGAGAATTGACATAAAGAGTTAGTTAGTATGGTTGATGGTACCTATGACTATGATACCATTTACCATACCTGCTTGTGAAATCTCATTCATAGCAGTAAGTAGTACCAACAATATATAAATTCTAATACTATGATGATATCTAATGTGGTCGTAGCTATTGCAATGGAGGCAGAGGCAAGTCCATTAATTAATCATCTTAATCTACAACCAGATACTTCTTTCTTTCCAACTGAAACTCCCTTCCATGCTTTCAGAGGTAAACACAACAATTGCAACTTAACTGTTATTACTAATGGAAAGGATTCAGTTCATGGTACCGGTGTGGACAACGTGGGTACAGTCCCCGCTGCAGTTGCTACATTTTTGACATTGCAAAAGATGAAAGATAATAAAGAGTCGGCAGATCTATTAGTTAATGCAGGTACATGTGGTGGATTCAAACGCAAGGGAGCAGAGGTCGGCGATGTGTTCTTAACAACAGCTGTTGCCAATCATGATAGACGTATTGCTATTCCTGATTTCACACCATATGGCATTGGGCGTATTGAATCAACATCTGTGGAAAATTTAGCATCACATCTCGATGCCAAGCTTGGTATTTGTACTACTGGAAACTCTCTTGAGTACGTTTTTGTAGAGTTGTGTCTGTGTATGTGTTATGATATATCTTCTTTTCATATATTGCCGTGTATATTAGTTTTGCTAATACTTTCAAACACCCCCCTTTGATGTTTTGCAACAATAACAATACAAATACAATAACAACAATGCAAAACAAAATAACAAAACAATACAATAAATAGCTTCCATGAGCTTGATTCACATCACATGTTGCAAAACGACGCCAGTGTAAAAGATATGGAAGCGGCTGCAATTGCCTGGGCTGCAGAAACATGGGAGACACCACACTTTGGAGTTAAAGTTGTTACAGATATTGTTGATGGTGACAAACCCTCTCATGAGGAGTTCTTGGAGAACCTCGGAACTGCCGCAGAGAGTCTACAAGCAGCCTTGCCTAAAGTTATTGATTTTGTTTGTGATAAAAAGCATGATGAACTGTAATTTGGGAATAAGAATATATCTTAAACACCTCAACAAACATATGAAAAGATGAGAGAGATGTTACTAAGTTGTTAACATTATATTCTTATCTTTTATCACTACTTGAAGATATATCAATGTGTTATCCCTCCTTTACTCTTAGGGTCTACCTCGAGTTTTCAGTTTTCTCCTTTAACACACATTAATACCATACATCTAGTAGATCATCTTACTCAATTTGACTAAATTCCACATCAGCTCTCGTTTGTCGAGATTTATCAATCTCACCAATTGGTCTGTAAACCACAAAGTTAAAGCCGTTGGAAAATGGCCCCGGGTTGATAGCATCACATTCTTCATAATTCTCATAATATTGATCCACTCTATCACCACAAATTAAAGCGTAACACAATAAACTTCCGGTTCATGCAAAGATGATTAATCCCTACACCTAACCACGGGACGCTTACGTTATTATCGGAGGGGGTGGAATGTTTTACATTTTTACGTTATTGTTGGGATATTGTTTGGATTATATTTGGATTATTGTTATGGGTTGTTTAATCATGCTTGGTTCCCATTTAAGCTTACATCTTCATTCTCTCATTAATCCACACCACAATAATAGACATCTTTCCAACACAACAATAAATACACCCACTCTCAATTCAACACAAATAAATAACCAACCATGTTCTACTCCCAAATTATCCTTGCCAAGAAGGGACCCCTTGGTAAAATCTGGCTAGCAGCACACTGGGGTGATAAAAAGCTAGGAAGGCCACAAATATTTGCCACCGATATTTCCCAATCCGTGGATACAATCGTAAATCCCACCGTGCCATTGGCATTACGTGTTTCGGGACATTTATTACTTGGTGTTGTACGGATTTATTCACGTAAGGTCAAGTATCTTATGCATGATTGTCATGAGGCAATGGTTAAAATTAAGATGGCATTCCGTCCCGATGGGAAGGGTGCCGGTGCAAATTCTGGTGATGGATTAGTTTTAGCTGATATGGACCCCAATGCCTCGGGGAAGAAGAGGAAGAAGGGAGGAAAGGGCGGCGAGGATGGGAATAACAATGTAGCCAATTTTGGAGAGTATTACACCCAGGATATGCAAGGACCAATTGGTGGTATGTTGGTTGAACCTGTAATGTTGATAGACCCGAATGAAACCCATGAGGCAACACAGGGTGGTGCATTTGCTATTCCCTTTTCATTGGACCCCAACCAAGGAGGGGATGGTGATAATTGGATTGTTGCCGAGGAGGATGACGATGCGTCTGAAATTGGGGGAAGGAAGAAGCGTGCACGTCGAAACGATTCAACTCTATCAACAAATGCTGCTGCCAACCTAACCTTGGATGGTCCCGGCGAAGAGGAGGAGGAAGGATGGGGAGCATTTGACCCCGACAAAGACGACGAGGAAGAAGATGAGGATATGCACATGTTTCAACCTGATGCCGACTTGGAAACTCAGGAAGCTCACATGGGACGTGAGAGTATGGCGAGTAGGGTTGAATTAGTTCGAGGTGCCAATGAATCGATTACGAGTGACCGCCAGTTGCAGGTAAGTACCAGGTCTTTGTGTTGTAGTTGAAATATTTATTTGCGGGGGATTTATTAAAGCTGACGATTCAACTCATATTGACACCTTAACAGATGGATGGTGACACTCCACTCAAGGATGACTCCATCCGCCGTCCAGGATCTCCCGCCGACTCCGAACCTGACTTCGGTGGCAATGGCGGAGGAGATATTGACTTCGATGTCGATGGTGATCAACCCCCTGCAGATGGTGATGCTGGCCTCTCCGTTGATACTACCAAGGATGATGGATCATCCTTAGACCGTCGTCGTTCCAACTTGGGTGACCTTGAAATCTCAGGATTGGAGGATGGCTCGAATTCCGAGGCCTCCAAGAAGAAGAAGCGGAAAACTGTTGCAGGACGCAAGCGTATGAAGAAACGCCGTAAGATTGTTATTGATAACAATCAGACCGAGTTGACAAGTGAGCAAATGAAGGCCATGTTACGTGATACCTCTGATATCGTTCAGCAGGATGTTCCTCATTTGGCCGCCTGGCCTCGTGAAGACGCTGAAGAAGAGGATGGATATGAAGGTATCTGCCCTGCACTTCAGAAGCTCCCCACCGAGCGTTTGTTGGCACGTCCATGTATTGGAGATGATGGTGGATTAGCACCTGAACTTTTGGCTCTTTGGGGTCGTAACATGTGCAAGATCACAGGCAAGCCTGGTACACAACTTCCCTTCCGCATGCGTGGAAAGCGTGGCGAGGAGCAGCGTGGTGCCGTTGCCGAGAAGCTTATGGAAGAGGAGGCCGAGGAAGAAGATGTTGAGAAGGCTCGTTCACAGCAGGTACGGGACAGTATGGATGGACACGACGTGAATATGGAGGAAGATATGGATTTCGGTGGTGGAGGACATGATATTGACTTTGGCGATGAGGAGAAGCAGAATGATGATATGGACACACCATTTGATATCGAAGATGAGTTTGGCCACGTTGAGTACAAGAATGATGATCTTGCTGAAGATGATGAGCTCTCGGTTCGCTCGGATAGGTCAAGTTTCAGTTTAGGTGCAGTGAATGATCTCGAGAAGGAGCTTTACGAGGTTGACGGTGAGAAGGATCAGCCCCGTCAGTTGGCTGGTGATGAGATTGTCGAAAGCAGCGCCAAGTGGCACAAGCATACAGTTCGTGTATTGGGCATGCTCAAGCGTAACATGAAGAGTGACGCAGATGACGAGGATGACTTGGACGATGAGACGGAAAAGCCCACCGAACTTAGTTACAACAAGTTGTCTGCAGGATGCTCTCGCCGTACAGCTGCAGGAGTCTTCTTCGAATTGCTTCAGCTCAAAACGTGGGACTTTGTTTCACTCGACCAAGAGAAGGATTATGGTGATATTATTGTCACACCTGGACCTCGTTTCAACGAGTCTCCCTCAAACTAAGATGTTGTCATCGGGGGAATTGATTTGGGGTTGCTTATATGTACTATCGAAGGATCTTGCCATATTATTGCTGTCTTGTGTTAGGGAAAACACATGTTTGGACGGTTAGTGTAGCGAGATCATAAACAAATTCTATATTCATGAAAAAAAAAGAGTTGTATATTGAATATTTATTATTAAGTTGTGGTTGTAGAAAGAAAGCATTTCATTGCAGCACAACAAACAATTGGAATTGAACAACATTGTAAGTGTATTATGATTACTAATTCGGTGTGAATATTCGGACTTCCTCATGCTTCATTAGACTTCAACTCATACTCCTCTCTCGACAACTACTTTGTTCATGTATTATTCCATTCCAACAGAGGTAATAATCATATCTCTGCAATGGAAACCCTCTACTAACCATATCTATCTCTTGCTAACTCTATCTTCTATTTTTTTGCTGTATTTTGGAGCAGTCTATTCATCAATCATTAGGAAAGGATAATATAATAATAATATCCACCCCAGTATCAATAAACTAACTCCATATCCAATATCCACCTAAGCAAACTTTCCTAGGATATCATCCTCTCTAAATAAGCTTAATTTCTCATCACCAATCTCAACTTCGGTACCACCATATTGTGGAAGTAATACATTATCTCCCGACTTTAACGTAGGTGCATGTAATACACCACTAACATCTCTAATACCAGGTCCTACTGCAACTACTGTACCCTCATTGGGTTGCTTGGCACCATCAGTGGGTAAGAGAATACCTCCCGCTGTTTGAGTTTCTTTCACAGCTTTGCGGATTAGGATACGATCACCCAGTGGAGCGAGGGAACGATATAGTGGACGGGTAGCACGAGCAAACATATTGATGTGTGTATTAGTGTATATTCAATAGATATATCGGGATAGTGTGGGACTGTGGGGAGATGATCAAGCAAAGTCGAAAGATTTTTTGATTTTGTGGTGGATACCAACATCATGGATACCTCCCCAAATCTTCCAAAATATAAGCAAGCTGCTCTAGTGCTACTACAACAACTAAGCTTAGTAATATGATTGCATTCATTAGATATATTAGCTAGCTAGCATTAACAATATCTTCTTCCCAATGCTCGGCTCTCTAGTGCTACTATGATAACTAAGTTGTAATATGATTGCATTCATTAGGCATATTAGCTAGCTAGCATTAACAATATCTTCAAGAATATCTTTTGTCAAGACGCCTTGTCGAGGGAAGTACCTTCCTATTCTCTCTCTCTTCCAAAACGGGGGAAGACTTCTTGTATCATCATTTGCATCTCTTTTATCATCATAGTACTTATATTGATACTTTTCAATTCGGATATACTTTGGTCCACTTGTTTCAGAAGCCCAAGGGTCGCTCTCTAACAAATCTACAACATCTTTCTCCCTATTCAAAAGCTTAATCAATAGCTTAATCAACCAAGGACTTCTCTCAATCCTACCACTTACAGCGGCGATCCATATCTGCCAATCAAGCCGATAATGATAAGGGGATATCCACCTTGGCTTTCGGTAGATGTCACCAGGCTTAACTTTGAAATGATACTCTATCCAAGGTCCCTTAACATCATTTGCCGACTCGAAAATGAGTTCTTCTCTTTGCTCTGAAACTACACCGAATGCTCCATAGGTTCCTGCAAGTCTCAAGCGATCGAAGGAGCCATTCATGATTTGCCGTTTAGCAAGAAGGTTCCGAACAACGGGTATGTTCAGCTTTGCCATTGTTAGAAAGAATGCAATACTGACTAGAGTCCGCATAATTGATTCCTGACCAAGACTTGTAGCTCCAATTATAAAGCTTTGTATGTATGATTGTGTCGACGGTGTACCAAGCATTACTTTTTGCAGTATAGTTGGTAGATTGTTGATCAAGAAGCCGTCATCTAAACAAAGTATTGCAGGAACCATTGTAAGCCAATTCAAGAACGAAAGATTACCGCTGAGTATTAGAGTGATCTGAAATATCATTTGAATCAAGCCACCTACAATGAAACAGTTCCGCCAAGGCATTAGAAGTAGAAAGGGAGCTAGGAGCTCAACGAAATGATTCGTCCATACTTCAAAATGATGCCAAGCCTAGAGATTCAAGTGAATGTGAGAAACATACAACATATAGACATTAGACGTGTATAATTCACCACTGCCTTACCTTGGGAGCTTTGTGAAAGTACTTCGATAACCCATTCGGCACAGGTTGAGTCTCATAATGGTATTCCATAGCAGACAAGTTCCCCGGTTTCCATTTGACATCTGATGATTTTGCTTTGATGAGACCTGCGCCCATCATTATCTTGAACAGATAGAATCGTATTGCCCAAATGACAAGTCTTGGTACAGGCTCAAAGAATGGATTCAAACTCAACAAATTAACCAAGAATAAGGTATGAAAGGTAAGCTCGGCTAGTTGAGGTTCCCAACCATACCCATAGAACTCAGCCCCCACAGACATAAAGCTTCGTTGTATGATATACAACCCTCCTATCAACAATACATTTGCCGATCCAGTCGCAAGCATGATTGTAGACAGAAAAAGACCAACATTTGCTAAATTATCTAACCATGGGTTCAACTGATTCCTATCTCTAGCAAACCACAGCAATGTTGGTAGCGGCCGATTCATCCTATCCGTACGATGCCAGAAATCTTCAATTGGTTTATACGTCATGAAGTAGTTTTTGCATTTATCAATAAAGCTAAACTTCGATTGGTATGCTTTACTTTCTTCTAACCACTCCTGTCTACGTTTTGATTTAGCAATTCCTCGACTTTCAGCATCATTTAACACATTTCTAGCTGGCAGTATACCATTATCACCTATGAGTCCTTTATTCTGGAATTTGGCAACACTAAATGCCGCCGTGTATACTATTGCAAGTAGTCTCAAGAAGAGTATTCGTGATAGCTGATATGTAGATGCTGTAGTTGTTTGTGATGTGATTATATCACTTGCAGTAGCAATATTAGGTTTTATTGCAAGCAGTAGTGATATATATGCCATTGACTTGGTATGTTGTTTCATCTCTGTATGATGTTTCATCTTTGGCATCTTTACCGTATCAGAACATTGCTGAGTATATAAACTATCTTCTTCTGATATTATTTGGTGGCTAATAGATCTGCTATCCCCATCTGAGGTTAATGTCATTTTTCTCAATGGTATCATCATCTCTCTTTGAAATGAAAATGCTTGAGCATTCGAGCTGCCGGTAATAAATATGATGACTGCCAGTGATATTTTAACCATACTATTGTAAAATCTTTCCTATCCTTTATCATGAGCCTGCTTCATAGTAGGAGCTCGAGGAAGATATCTTTGTTGTCAAGAGTCAGATATCAATCAAAGAGTAAAAAGATACCTCCAGTAGCCAGTACCCACAGCCCACAGCCCACAGCCCACAATTCAAATACTCAGATCGATATTGTACTATTGTCAGAATCACGAAAAAAGGACCGAGATTGTATGGGACCTATCAATAGTCGGGTATCATATCAACATGGCAGACAAAGAAGAGCCTAAATGGCCACCTTTTAATCCCTTTGTTCGACGGAGCACCCCACTAATAGGCAAAGTAAGGATGGGAATATTTTCTTTTCTAGTTCCATTCAGATTGACAGGTGCAATTATGACACTAATAACTGGGTTGATATGGTGTCACATTTGTAGTATTGGGTGTGATACAAGTAAGCCGTACCACCCACTCCGTCGTAGACTATTACTCGGCGGTCTACGTATCGCGTCTAGGGTGTTATTGTTCTTCTATGGTGAGTTGTCTGTGCATCTCATAATATGTACAAGTACTCATGTTTGTTTATGTGTACTTATATATTATAATAAAAATACAACCGACATTTGTCATTATTATGTATATATTATATTATCAGGATTTGTCTGGATTAATCAGAGCTATGAGATTGAGAGTCCTCAAGAGAGACGTAAACAAACTGCATCTGTATTTGTTGTGAATCATATCGGCTTTGCAGAATTAATGTATCTATTATACTCAGATGGATGTTGTTTCGTAAGTAAAGCAGAGAACAAGAAGCTGCCCTTTATTGGGTCAATATCAATGATTTTACAAAGTATCTTTGTTGATCGAGTAGGAGGGAAGAAGAGTACAACAAGTAGTACCAAAGAGATTAGTACGCATTCTACTGCAAGTAGTAATGTTAGTAATATCGGAGTTAGTAGTACAGTGGAACAAATACTTGAAAGGGCTCATTCTAAACCCGGAACTTGGCCGCCTTTATGCTTATGCCCAGAAGGTACTACTACAACTGGTCACTGCCTGATACGCTTTCAAAGTGGTGCATTCAGAGCTGGATTACCTATTCAACCAATTATAGTTTCATCTCCCTTTTCACCGATTTGGGGATATGATCCATCATTCAGTTGCGCGAATATTGTCACTCATATCATTGGACTAATGACACAACCACACAATTCACTTCATGTTAAGCATCTAGCGGTATATGTACCAAGCGAAGCTGAAAAGTCCGACCCAAATCTTTATGCAAACAATGTAAGAGCAAAGATGGCTGAAGAAATGGGTGTGGAGTGCTATGAACTAACTTGGACAGACAAGCTAAGATTCGAAAGATCAACTAAGGCGAAAGAGCTGGGTAAAAAGAAGCTGGCAGTGAGACATGGTGGCGTTGTGCCTCCTATGCCCGAGTTTACTCGAGATTCATTTGGTATACCATTATTGGAAAGTAATAAGGATAAATAAATATATACAGCTAACATTCGAATAAAGATATATGGCATGGAGCTTTCTATGAAAACTGATATCGTCAATAGATACAGACTTCCGTTTCTTGCAAAAATTTCTCAGCCAATCAATCATTTTTTTTATGATCTGTTATGATCTAAATAATAACTCTCTTCATCTCACTTCTCACTACCTAGTCAACAGGTATTTTGATATGATATGCAACCATGTCTAGTCTATTCTCAAAGAAGCGGAAACAACCTGCAATAGAGAGTAATGCGGGTGATACTGGCGGTAGTGATATTAGCGATGGGAGCAATAGGAGATCGACTACACCTCCCAAACAAAGAACAACATCATCATCATCATCATCAACATTAGTATCAAACTCATTGACAACAACCTTTGCAGACTTGGGATTATGTTCACCATTGGTATCAACATGTCGAAAGTTGGGATATAATCGTCCTACGGCAGTTCAAAGGGCTATTATTCCACAGATCTTAAACAACTCAAATAATAACAATAACAATACTAATCATCATCTACTAACACTATCAGCAACAGGATCGGGTAAAACTGCAGCATTCGTTTTACCTTTATTACATTTACTATCCTCTGATCCATACGGTATATACGCATTAGTTATTACACCTACAAGAGAATTAGCTAAACAGATACAACAACAAATCTTAGCATTAGGATCCGGCTCTGGTTGGAAAATAACATGTGCATTAATAATCGGAGGTGAGAATAGTACTACACAGAGCTTAGAATTAATGAAACAACCAAACTTTGTTGTTGGTACGCCAGGCAGATTAGCTGAATTATGTCGTGATGGAGATGGTAGTGGATTGTACAAGCCAAACTTTAAAAAAGTGAAATTTGTTATACTTGATGAGGCCGACAGATTATTATGTGGCGGTAGTGGTTTTGAACGTGATGTTGCTGAATGTTTATTGCAGAGTACTACCACTATACAATCTACCAGGAATACTGCTAATGGTGGTGGAGATGAGAAGAAGAAGCGAGTTCGAAGGAATATATGCAGAACACTACTCTTTAGTGCAACTATGACAAGATCACTTGCTAGTTTGGAAGAAATGGCTGGAGCAGGCGTTGGTCGATTACCTTTGAAGAAGATTGTTGTCCGACCAGACGGAACATGGGATGATGGAAGCGGCAGTAATAATCAAAAGAAGAAGAAGAAGAAACGTAAAGTTGAGGATACTGTTGATAGTGACAAGGAAGAGAAGAGTAGTGGAGATGGAGACGATGAAAGTGATATCGATAACAGCAGTGAAAGCAGTGATGAGGGCTCTACTCCCAACATACCAGCGGGTCTTCGACAAGAATATATCTTCATGCCTTCTCGTGTCCGTGAGGCATATTTGCTCTGTGCTATCCGTACACTCATGACTCATGGGGGACGTAGTAGTAAGAAGAGTAAACAGCATCAGCAGAATGGAGGAGGTTCTGGATGGAACAATACAATAGGTAAAGATGTTGATATTGCAGAGTTATTAGGAAATGGTGATGCCAACAATCAAGATGAGGATGATGAAGGCAGATCCAAGTACCCTCGAGCACAATCGGCTATCATTTTTGTACCATCCTGTGAACGTTGTGCACATATTTCAGGTATACTTACTGAGCTTGGAATCAAGAATGTTGCATTACACTCATTACTATCCCAAAATCGACGATTGGCAAGTTTGGCTACCTTTCAATCTCAACATGTTCGTGTCTTAGTAGCTACCGATGTTGCAAGTAGAGGATTAGACATACCAGAAGTAGATTTGGTAATCAATTCAGAACTTCCCAGACGAGCAGTTGATTATGTACATAGAGTTGGAAGAACGGCTAGGGCAGGTAGACGTGGTCGAGCTATTAGTCTCGTGGGTGAACAGGATATTGATCTAGTACACGAGGCTGAACGTATCTCAGGTCGATCACTTGACAAATGCAGTGAGATTACAGATGATATGGCAGTACGATTATTAGGTCCAGTGGCCAAGGCAAGTCGTTTGACAAAGATGAAGTTGATGGACATTGGCTTTGATGAGTTGGTTGCCAAGCACAGAGAACGGAAACGAAGAGATCGAAGAAGGAGAGAGAAGGCTGAGAAGCGAGCAAGGAAGGCAATTGGCAGAGCTAATTAAGGCAGTATAATGCTAAAACGCTATAAGAACTTTGCATCTAATCATCTCTTATTAAGTAAGAAGATTTGATCATTTGGTCTAACTAAATGAACACTTGTATCATCAGAATTGGGAGAAGTGGGGAATGGATCGACGAATTTCATTCTTGATGCATAAGGATTGGTTTTATACTCTACAATCCTACCACAGTTATTCCCATTATCATTCATCAACATCTTTTCTAATACCTTACTATCTCTATCTGCATCAATTGTCGAATGAGAAGTAAATAGAATAGGTTTACTTGTTTCAATCAGAAACTTGAGTGTAGGAGTCCAATCCTTTTGGAGATTAGGATGACCAATGCCCGGATTGAAAAGCACATATCCATCCCATATGTTTCGTATTTTCTCTGTCCTTTCTGATGGTTGAAGGGTATCCTTTTGTTGTTCATGCAATGATTTTAAAAGTTTGAGAATGACGTCATGCAGATAGGATTTGTGATAGTTCATTGTGAGCTTACTTTTGTTGTGTTGATGTATATGCACATCCTCATTATTATTGTGATTGTCTAATAGAGATATTGTTTTCGATGAGATAAGATTTGATGGTATATCAGGACCAATGAAATCTATTGTAATTGAAGATTCCACGAAAGCAGCAATAAGAAGCTCTCTCCAGTATTCATCAGGAAGTGTGGCTTCCGCTCGTGCTCCTACACAGCATATCCTTATATCCTTCTTTTCTTGTCCATTAACATCGTAATTTGTATTATCATGTGATACCATTTCAGATATATACCTTCCCAATGTCAATGGAAATGTGAGTGGATGGGACAGTAGACCAACAGCTGCAGAGTTCATATTTTCATTATCAAGTTCATGCCGATGCAATATACCTTTAATATCCCATCCTCGCCATGTTAGATAATCTTCTAGTTTCTCATTTTTTGATAGAATTGTGTTGTGAGTTGGGTAGTGTTGTGGTACTTTTACCAACTCCCTTGCAACATCGGGATGTTCATTTGCAAATGATCGATATGGACAATTATATTCGTGATTATTTGTTGTGAATAATCTTCTTATAGTGTGATGTTTATGTTTTCTAAGCTTGGCAACTAATCGAAATAGGTTGTTGGTGCACATGATTAGGTACTGATACTAAATTGTTCGAGTAACAAACAACCAAGAACTACCACCAGAACCAGAGATACAAGACTGATCTATCAACTCTAGGGCAATAACCGAACAGCTCTATATCTCCAGCCATCACAATACATCAACACAATATGTAGTCATACACACCTCTCACCCACTTGACGAGGTCGTTGCTCACCGGACTTCAACCAATTGAGAAAATAATATTGAAGCAACTACTGACTGGGAATCGTCTTTATATCGAATAGACGAAGCATCAGTATATCTATCTATTGGGTTCCCAATCCCCTAACATGTTTGGTGTTCATCATTTCAGTATAGGAGAGTTATGAGAAAGTTTGTTGAGACATAAAGAAACACAAAAATTATGGGTTGAGTGATATTGATGTCTCGCGTTGTTCTATCAATCTATTATCAAGTATACAGGTACCTGTGTTATATTCTGGATAAACATGCCAAATACATTCTATCAACCTATAATATTGCTGATTATGGCAACTGTTACTCTATTACTAGCTCCTCAGCGGAGCATGGCATTTGGATACATCATACGTCGAGGTATCAATTGCAATTCATCATCTAAATTATTATTATCTTCATATTCAATACGGTCACTATCTATTCGAGGAGGTAACCAAAGATATAGCTCGACATCAGTACAAACGACGGGTACAAATAATAACTTATCAAACTTCTCTTTACCATCATTTTTTGACAACAGAAGGGAAGATGTTACAAGTGCCCTACTATCAGTCTATTCAGCATGTAGAGTTACTCGTCATATTCAACCAACTAGTAGTAAAAATATTGGCACTATATCAAAAATAGATTCATCACCAGTTACTGTTGGTGACTTTAGTTCTCAGGCTATTGCATTAAATATTCTACATTCTCACTATCCAAATGATATGTATATCGCTGAAGAGGGGAGCAGCACTCTTGTTGCAGATGGGGGAGAAGATATACTAAACAAAGTAATTGCTGCAGTAAACCATGACAAGAATGATGGTACGAAGCTGGATCCTCAACAGATTTTGAGTTCAATAGATTATGGACAAGGAATTGATACAGAGAATGATAAAAATCAATCATCATCAAATAGAGTTTGGTGTTTAGATCCAATTGATGGCACAAAAGGGTTCTTAAGAGGAAGAATAGAAGGGGGCCAATACTGTATTGCTTTAGCACTAATTGAGGATGGGGAGCCAGTGTTGAGTATTCTAGGATGTCCAAACTTGCCTTTATCAAATACTCCAGCTACTAAGACTGTTCCTTATGGAATGTGGTCAGAGGAAGAAGTACATGAATCAGAGTCTAGTACATCAATGTTTTCAACATCAAGAGGTTGTCTATTCGTCGCTGTGAAAGATTGTGGATGTTATGAAATACCGTTGCATTTTTGTGAACAATACATGCTCAATAAAGAAGATACAAACAACAAAGAATGGAAGAAGCTTCAGGTTACACAAAATGGATTGAGTAAACCGACAACACAAACAAAGTTTTGTCTCGGAGTTGAACGAGGATTTAGTGATCCAAAAGGTATTGTTCTCATGATTGCCGAACAAATTAATGGGAAAGATTCACTGACAGAAGATAAAGATGGAATACAAGATATTAAAAACTGCATTCGGCTAGATGGTCAAGGTAAGTATGGGATCCTAGCAAGAGGAGATGCACAATGTTTCTTACGCTTGCCAAAACAAGGATATGTTGATTATGTTTGGGATGTTTCAGCTGGATATCTCGTGTTGAAAGAAGCGGGAGGAGAGATGACAGACGTATTAGGACAACCAATCGACTTCTCAGAAATTGGAGGTAAAGAAAGAAGAGCCAAACTCCCTGATCATGTGAGAGGGATCTTTGGTAGTTGCGGAGGTGCATTTCACAAAGCCCTAGTGGATTCATATTCAAAAGTAACGCGGTAGCAATAGAACCAAGTTACTTTGTTAAGCGATTCACTATACTTCATATCACTTGTGAAGGAGAAAATAAGTATTGTCAGAACCAAAGTCTATGAATCTCAGCTCATTTTCGCCATCTTCTGCAAGGACTTCTGCCATGCCTTCATCAGCTTCCTCACTTACGCCGTCCCACCATACACGGCCACTGAGTTAGAGATGTGTAAATGTTAGACGGTGGTTATGATAGTAAGATTACAAATCAATTACAGACTCACTTTTTGGCTTTGACAGCCCATTCTCCATTACTCCCAAGTTGAACCCATCGGAGATCAGCTCGATTGTTTCTATCATTCATCAGGCATTCAAGCCCTGAAGGTACTGATCCATTCATCTCCCAGCTACCATCTGTTCTTACAACAAAGAAGTCATCAAGGTCTTCACCAAATGCAACACTGGCTACACAAGCTTCCTCTCGTTTACCTCTATTTCGATCTTTCCCTCGTCTCTGCCTCTTGATGCCCTTTATAAGAATCTTACTTAACGATGGCGGCCCGTAAAAGAAGAAACTGCCATCTCTAAAGTGAACATAATATCTTCCAAGTGATCCTAAGGAAATCTGATCAGGAAGAGGTCCCTTTGATCTAAACAATTTCTTTTCCAACACTTCTGGAATATCCCCGACAACATCGAATGTCCCATTCTCACTAGGTTAGAGATATGTAAAATGTTAGATACAGATACAAAAAGATATGAGTACAATACAAATATAGACTTACCGCATCACGACACAGCCCTTTCCATTGGTCGGTATAGCGATGATGGGTGATATCATATCATCCTTGTGATTAGACACGAAACCATCGCGTGGAGGACTGTGACCTCGACCTCTGCGTTGTCTTGGTGTCTTCTTGGATGAGGTATAATCGTCGGCCTCTGAATCCGATGACGAAGAAGATGCATCATCACCCATCAATGCTTTCTCCAACTCGTCATGAAATTCATAAGGAAAAGAGTATTCAACTTCACACCCTTGCATCAATATGGCAAGCTTGATATCGTCGTCTTCATCTTCAGAGCCCTCATCGTCAGTACTTTGATATGTTGACATTGATCTATCAGTATCATCAACGCAACTGCTCTGCTTACTCTGTCCATCATCATTATCATCTTTGCATGTCTTGCTTTCATCTGTATCTTTCATTGATTGCATTATCCTTTCTAATCTTTGACTCTCTCCCATCAAGATGGCCAAGCCCATATCAGCAATCTCTATCTTGTCTTGTATTTCTAGTTGTGTACGATGTGCAGTACTTGTAGGATTGCCTCCATCTTCACTCATTGCCGTCGGAAAACTTGAGCTAGCACTTAGGGAGAGGGAATTTATATCCATACCTTCGATGCCTTCCAAACCACCTTGTAATATAGCGTTACCAACATTCTGCCTCATCCTTTCGTCTCGACGGGCACGCTTCTCATATTGTTTTTGTTGGTCCTTGAGAAACTTTTGCTGTGCTTTACTCAAGTTTGAAAATGTACTCTTCTGTTGTCGCTTTCGTAAATCCTTTGCCGATTGTATATTACTACTATCATCCGGGGAAGTGATAATGCTTGTAGTTATTTCGGGAAGTTTGGGTGGCTGTTCAAGAATCTTTCTCAGCGTCTCTACTGTGCATTTCCTTCGAATTATCCTTCTTACTTGCGTCCCTTGGGTAATGATAGGTGTCTTCTTTATATCTATGCCAGTATCAGCAGAAGTATTATTGCCCTCTTCATTTGGTAATTCATTTTCATTATCTTCAGGCATTTGTACCAACCTGCAAGTAATAACTGTTCCACTTTTACAATATACATCTATGCGAGACATCCCTGCACCGTCTAAAGCACTTGTACTACCATGACCTTCTGCCTCTGCGGCCATCTGTTCAATCGAATACGCATCTGATACTAAAAATGACAACACTTGATTATTGTATAGTTCTTTTTCATCAGCCTTCTTCTGCTCCTCATCATTACTAAACGTCGATAAGAATTGAGAAAAGTATGAACTTTCCGATGCACTAACTGCTGGTATTGATTGATTGGTTGTCAAACTAGATTGTCGTTGATTTGGAGGTGAAATATGTGAACAGTTTGCAATAGAAGATGCCATTGCAATCACAGCCTCTGGATCAAGGTGGGGCTTATCACTAACACCATTTTCATTATCACTATCACTCATTGTATACCTAACGAAAGATCGCTTGCAGCCCTCAATTATTACGACCTCTCAAGCCGGGAAACTACCACTAATTGAAAAGCAGTGAAACCCGAATCTAATTATTGTACTCCGGCGATATCTAATGCTCTATTTCAATACCAATCCCTTCACCATTACAAGAGATTGTTACAATAACGGCTATAACAACTTCCTCTGCCTCTTATTAGTCAGTTTTCACTAAAGGAAAACTCATGAAGAGATAAAAATGATAAATTGGAGGTGGTATGCGCGCCGCGCGCGCTAGTGATACCTACTTTCAATAGAGTGGCGTAGTGTTATTCAATGGTGTGAAGTAGCGTCGTATATGCATCAATATGAAGATTACAGCTCGTACATTAGTGGCGCCATGTCTCATCTTATTCCTCGCGTGTTTTGTGGGCCTTCGGATAACATCCTACACAACCTCCAAAATAGAAATTAGTAGTGATACGAGAAATGTTCACTCCATTAGTATTGGCTCTAATGATTCAAATATTATAGATAATGTACAGTATAGTAAGAGTAGTCTAGCATTGAAAAGACTAGCACAATTTCATGAGGTTTCATCATTGGCAAACATCACAAATAGAACCAGCCTCCAATCCACTGAAAGATCTTACCAGCGTTGGTCGAGTAGTAATAAACCAAATACTAATATTCTGTCATCACTAAACTTCAATGACACCGACGAAGATTCAATAAATACCGAATACAATAATACCAGTTCAGTGAAAAACATAGTGGATCAATTTCATGAGTTGTCATCAGTGAATAATAGTAGCACTCTCAAATCCGATAGTAATAATAAAAACAGTAAGAGGAAACAAAACAAACCATATCATTATCATGATTATGCAATATTTTTAGTTCACTATCACAAGACTGGATATGTATTATCTAGAGAGCTCAAGCATCAGGTTATCTCAACGCTTGAGGTAGCTGCTAATCTCGAACTTCCTAAAGTCAAGAAGGTGCAGAAGAATGCACTAAGTAATTACAGTAATCTCGCTCAATTTGAAGTCTCTGGTATTAATGAAGAAACTGGAGAGCGTGTGGCATTTGATCAGCTAGGTAATTGGATTCAATCAGCATTTCCACAACGGCAGCATCTTGGAGCGACAAATTGTCCAGCTGGTCCATTATCTAAAAGAGGTAAAGGCAAACCAATCCATACAACCCGTGGAACTAAATTTCAATTACAAAGTAGTACTATACACATTCAAGAATCTCCGGACTTATTCTGTAGTGTTGATGATTTATTAGATGCAATGAGTTTAGCCAAAGCGGGTACAAAAATCATTCACCTAATACGGAATCCATTCGAGATGACATTGTCCAACTTTTTCTACCATTCTCAAACACCAACTCCAGAGAAGTGGGTACATACAGATAAACCTTGTCAGCATTTGTATCCAAATAACAAATCTTTATCCTCTTATATCGCTTCAACGCTTACATCATGGGCAAGAAATAGAACTGATATACCAAAAGTAACACAAACCGACTTAGATGACATTGTAGATGTGTGTCTATCTCTGTGGCGAAAAAGAGAAGACCTTACAAATGCAACATTTTATGAGCACTTGCTCAAGCTAGACAAAGCAGATGCTCTTCGGCTAGCAACAGCTCAAATGACAATAGCATCTAGTGCAGCAAACAGGTACTTGGCTGGTGGAGACCTTCTAAGAATGGCCAACAATATTATCAAATTCGAGGACATGCAAGCATCTTCTTCCAATATCAAAGTACTCTCCATGCCGATGGGCGACTTTATCACCGATACAAAGAATGCAACCATGAAGTTTATCGACTTTGTATTCGGAGATGATAAGAAAATCACACACGAGATGAGATCAAACTTGGCAGAGCAAAGAGCAGAGAAGTACAAAAATAAGAAGGCAAGCAATTCACATGTAATGTCAAATAATGCTAGTCTTACAGAGAGTAAGGAAGGTTTGAGACAAATGTTAGAGAATGATAAGCATTTAGGCTCAATTCTGAACTTGACAGAGGTAATTGTAAATGAGGCCTTGTCTTTGAATACTCAAATGTAAGTCGATCATGAATGAAGGTTGAGGAGGGAGGACTTTTAGATACCAAAATAATTTCATATTCATATATAATAATACAATATTCATATTCACTACACTTTTACTTGCCGAGCTACATATACAATGTTTCCCTTGATATTGTGGCCAACCAAAGAGAGAGAAGAATAGATGAATCAGCCAACAAAGCTCTTCCATTGGTGTTCAGTAGTGACGATATCCTAAAGGATACCCGGCATTTTTCTTCATTTATATTTTTGCTGTTGGCCTGTGCGACATCGATGCATGCAGTTGACAGTTATTGCCTACTACGATATAAACTATGGTATTGGATAGAAGATTAAGAAGAGGAGTATGTAATTGAATAGGTGATATGTTTTTTCTTGTACATATAATATATATGATGAAATCATCATCAACAACAACAACTCGATCAATATATACTTTGCTTGTGTTGACTATCTCTGTACTACTAGTCATCCTGCGGTGCAGAATAAGATCGAGACAGTTACATGAGTTATCGGTACTAGATGATATTAATACAAATAATAAGAAGTTACTACAAGCACAGTTTCAAGAGCTCTTTAATGATACATATACTCATGCAAAGAAGAAGAAGAACGATAAACATCATTATCATGATTATGCAATATTTATAGTATATTACCACAAAACTGGATGCGTGTTGAGTCATAAACTGAAGAAGCTTATAAATGAGGTTGATGTTACGGCACATTTATCTACCGGAGAGAATGAAGTAAAGCAAAAAGGTAGAAGACATGAGAATAAGGTATTAATCAAAAAGTTTAGTAATAGCGCAAAGTTTGAAGTATCTGGTATTGACGATACAGGAGAGAGGGTAGCATTTGACACCCTGGGTAATTGGGAGCACTCTTCTTTTCCAAAGCGACAACACATTGAAGGATATAACTGTCCTAAGCCACCTGATGGATATAAAAGACAAGCTCCTTTAGGAATACACAGCGATAGGTTCGAGCTCAAAGGTGGTTCACTGTACATTCAAGCATCTCCTGATATATTTTGTAGTGATGATGATTTGTTGTCAGCAATGTCTACTAAGGGAACAAAGATTGTGCATTTTATTCGCAATCCATTTGAGATGACAATGTCGAACTACTTTTATCACTCTCAAGACCCAACTCCAGAGAAGTGGGTGCATACGGATGAACCTTGTCAGCATTTGTACAAAAACAAGGAATCCTTATCATCACATGTTATGCCAACATTATCTACTTGGATGAGCAATAGGACATTGACAGTACCGAAGGTAACGCAAACCGACTTACACGACATTGTTGATATGTGCAAATCACTGTTCCAGACGAACCACACTCTCAAAGATGCATCGTTCTATGAGCACTTACTTAAGCTTGATCAATCGGATGCACTCCGATTAGCAACAGCTCAAATGACTATAGCATCTGGAGCAGCAAACAAGCATTCTGCCGGCGGTGATATCCTTAGAATGACCAACAACATCATACGATTTCAAAACTTACAAGCATCTTCTTCCAATGTCCAAGTAATGTCGTTGGGAATGGGTGACTTTATCACCGATACAAAAGAAGCTACGCTGAAGTTTCTCAACTTTATATTTGGAGACGATGAGAAGATTACATACGAGATGAGATTACAGGCAGCAACAGATCGAGCAAAGGCATATGAAAAGCAATCAAAGCATTCTCATCACATAACTTCAGCTAATTCCAAGGTTGCCGAGAGTAAAGAAGTACTTAGGCAGATGTTGAAGAGAGATAAACATTTAGGCTCAATACTGAACTTGACAGAGATTCTTGTGAACGAGGCATTGTCAAAATAAGTGTTCAAACACAGTAGTGATTGATCACAATGTATCATATTGTGTACCATAATAGTCTGACTTTGATAACAAGCTCAGGTAATATAAATTAACACTGTAATAACATTGCTATTCGATATTCAATTTAGTTATCCTTGAGGATACCCCCATCCACTTTAATAGACCTCTGCTTTACTTGATCTTCTTATCAAGCCTCATCATTGCACTTAATCTCTCCACTAATGGCGGGTGAGAGTAGTGATAGGTTGAGTACCAAGGATCAGGAGACATGGCACCGAGGTTCTCCAAATGAATCTTGCACAAGCCAGACTGAAGCTTCTGTGACATACCCAAATTAACAGAGAACTCATCTGCTTGAAACTCACACTTGCGTGAATGCACAGTCATTCCATAACTGATTACCTTTTCAATTGGTTCCCAAACAGTGCTAAAAAAGAGAAGTAAGGCGATGATTGTAGGCACTGGCCGACTTGGATCGTTGAATCCAAACGCACTGTAGAGTCCATTTGAGTTGTAACAGAGAGAGAAGGCGAAGAAGGAAAGACCTGTGTATACTTGACTGATGACAAAGTTCGTAACTGTGTGCCCCATCTTCCAGTGACCTACTCATAGAAGAAAGGAATAAATAGAATGAAAGGTGAGTTGGCTCTTTAGATAAAAGATATAGGAGAACTCAGATATATTCAAACACCGATCAGAGTCAACCCAAATTGTTCAACTGGCTTATAGAACAGGGCCTTTCTTTGTCGTCTGCATATCTCTCTCAGACGGGGAAAGAATAACTTCATCACCTCGATTGTTTTGTGTTTATGTTTGGTATCATCATTCCATCTCATCTTCAACTTACCTAATTCATGTCCCAAGATAGCAAGAATCTCGTAATCATGAACCTGTTCCAACAATGTATCAAACAAGACAATACGCTTATTCTTCATGAAGCCAAACATGAATGCATTCGAATGACTACTGCGCTTTGACCCGTCCATAACAAATAATTTTGTAAGAGGAAAGTCCAACTGCCCTGCCAAATTGTAAATTTGATCTTTGAGACTACCCTCAGGTAACTTTTCATACTTATTGAACATTGGCATAATAACTACTGGGTAGACTGTCATCATGAAGAGTGAAAAGACGAATAGGAAAGCAAAGACGTAGGCGTAGAAATATTCTCCACCCCACTTGATAATCTTTAGAAGAAGTGCAAGGAAAGGACACCCGATAACACACATTAATCCTAATCCCTTGATCTTATCTGTAATAAATAATCTAATTGTTTGTTTATTAAACCCATGCTTCCGTTCAATTTGGAATGTTGAATATAACTCAAAAGGCAATCCAGTAATCATTCCAATAATGGTTGTGTAAGCAACGAAGATTAGACTAATCTTGATTTCATTATCAACTTCATTCCAACCAAAGTAGGTTGACCCAAGCTTTACTGATTCATCCCAGGCATATGGCATGAACTATTTCATATGAATAGAATTGTGAGGTATTAGTTGAGCACATCTTATGCACAAAAGTTACATCAGCCCAAAAACTTACACCCAATAGTAAAAAAGTAATACCCTCAAATACACTATATGTTGAAGAGAATAGTGAAAAGTTCACCTTGTCTAATCCATAGGATTGGGCTGCACTAAACTTCTCTTGTAACTGTGGTAGGATTGGTGCATTGCGGTCAACTTTTGACTTTTTATCATCATCGCCCTCTTCCTTTTTCTTAGACTCTTCTTTCACCACCTCATCACTATCACCATTATCCTGCTTTTCCTTAGCACGTTCAGCATCAATATTACCAACAGTCTTGGATAACTCAGTGGGAAAGTTTGTCCTGGAAGATTTCAGCGGTTTGTGAAGTTGAAGAGAGACGGTAGTAACTCATGTTAGTATATACGGCTTGTAAAGACAACCAAATAAAGATACACGAGGACCAAATATAGCACTCAAATCACCAAGACATCATATTGAATACATGAATTCATAAGATAAAACAATACTAACGCAGACTTTCCTGTGGTATGTTGAACGTTGTCGGAGAGATAAATATGATTCCAACAAAAACACTAATACCGTGAAGAGGATAGTTGCTGCAACTGCATACTGCAAGAAAAGATCACCATCAGAACCATCGGCAGATACACCACCCTTGGCAGATAGCTGGGTGTAGCGCGGGGTTAGCGGGAGAGATAGATCAAACACCATCTTATTTATTTTGTGGCTCTAAATGATTTTTTGATGTTTTGGCAGGTTTATTTTGGACTGTTTTTTGCTAAGATCCGGTATCCTCTAGATAGATATCAGTTTCAGTATGATTTATTGGGGCTTTATTGATTGATATATTGTCCAGCATTGCAGTGGAAGACTAATATTGTAGTCCTTGCTGTAAAGATTATAATCTGTAGTATTATGTTTATCAGGGTGTTGGTCGACGAATAGAGAAAAAAATAAATGACAAGTCGGGTTCACTCTACAGACCCATCACAAAATCAAAATTATTATGACATATGCACTTGGTACGGATATAGTGATTATATAAGTTTTAAATATCTTTCGATTACTATAACTGGGGTTATATCGGTAGTAAGTTATATCTAATTCCGATATACTTAAATTTGATATCAACAATGTCATCACTCACAAAATCAAAAGAATCTAGTAGTTCAAATCATATCTTACCCACGGCATTAAAATCAAATAATCTACACTGTCAAGACGAATCACCTAAATCTGCACAACAACTCCTATCTCAAGGTAAATTAAATGCATTAGATTTCATCGAGACATCACCCGACATCGAAGGCACATTAATGGAAGCATTTATCGAGGATGATTATGAAGGAAAGCTACATCTAATAACAATGAGAATGGCCAATGAAGAGATTGTTGGTATATCATTTTGGAGAGAGATACCCTCAGATGAAATGGGAGAATGGATGGACATGAAGAGAATTGCCAAAGCCATTGAGGATAGAAATCTAACTTCATCGATAGATCATGATCATGATAAAGAGTTATCACATAACACAAACAAAAGAATGCAACTAGTCAAAAGTGAAAGTGTGAATTGGATTGAGAATGCACTGAAGTCATCTCATCGTACAAAAGATACATCTTCAAACCAAACGTCAGTAACAGCATCTACTCTTGAATCATTAACACACAAATGGATAAAGATTGAATTAGTTGCAATCAAGCAATCGTATAGAGCACATCATCTTGGCAATTTACTATTAGGGATAACGCTAGACAAAGCACACGCTTCACATCACAACGAGCATGCAATTCTACATGTTGCAGGAGGTGGGGCATCCAACAACATTCCAGCTGCAAAGTTATATAGAAGATATGGCTTTGTGAGTGTTCCGCAACATGAGAAGGGTGGGCCTTTCGTCAAACCTGATAGAGACTTGTTTCTCCTAGGAAATATCGGCAGAGTGTTGAATACGACATTACCTTGGGATGAGATGCAGCTAACTTAAATAATACAGTCTACATCTTATGCTCGAGTTGGCAGAAAGTAACTTGGTAGTTCTATTTTTCTGATTATATTCCTATTTACAATTCATCGCCCTCTGTCTTTTCAGAGTCACCGTCTGTCTTCTCCTCTTCAGCTTCATTCTTCTCGGAAGAATCTTCATCTGCTTTATCCTCTCCATCACTCTTCTCTTCTGTAGAAGATTCCGAGTCACCCTCACTCTTCTCGGTGGTCTCAGTTTCATTGCCTTCAGAGGTCTTTTCAGTATCGTTCTTCTCAACAACAACTGGCTTGGGTTTTGGCTTCTTCATCAAACGCTGAACAATGGATTCAATCCGCTTTGTCTGCCCAGGTACTTCCTCACTTGTAAATACTGGATCTGTGGTAGCACCAGTCTTCTCCTGCTCACCAACTTTATCCTCAACCCACTTACGAACCTCTGCAACCTTATCAAGAACCTCTTTCCGTTCCTCTTCGGTAATGTGTTCCATAGATGTTTCCCATTTCTTCATGAGTTCCTCAATCTTTGTCAGCTTGGCCGTGAGAGCATCGATAGCCTTTGGCCGAGCTGTCAGCTCTGCCATTCTAAAGAAGGCCTTCTCAGCCGGTGCAGATAGCTCGACATACTTTTCATCATATGTCTTCAAGTCAGCAGTGTATCCCTCATCGAACATCCACTCTTCAGCATCCTCAGCACTCTTCCTTAATGCCTCACGTTGCTCCTCACTTGTGACCTTTGCAATCTCTTCCTCATCATCGATGAGTTTGTTACGGATGAAGTAAATGTATGATTCGTATGTATTCTTAGACTCCTCGAGCATCATGCGTTCCTTGTCAGCTTGTGCAAGTTGAGCAAGTTTGGCTTGAGATTCGGCCAAGATATCAGGAGAGTAAGGACGGATAGTACCAACGTTGTAGGAATTGACCTTGAGAGCACGAACGTGCTTCTTCTTCTTTTCCTATTGACACAAAAGAAAGAGACCGAGGTGAGAGACACTGTAATAATAGAGTTAAAGAACAAATATCACAAATTCATACGATGTACACACCTTTTGTACCATCATGGTCTTCTTCTTCTTTGGTTCCTTCTTCTCCTCTGCCTTCTTATCATCGTTCTTGGCATCATCCTTCTTCTCGGCATCGGCATCATCTCCCTCCTTTTTCTCTTCCTCATCAGCCTTGGCATCTTCGTCAGACTTTGTTTCATCAGCCTTTGTATCCTCTGTCTTTGCATCTTCTTCATCGTCTTCAATCTCAACCTCTTCTTCGACCATGACAGTCTCCTCAACAACAGCCTCGGCCTTGATCAAGCTAACTAAGCCACTAGTATCCAATTCAAACTGTAATGAAACCTTTGGAATACCTAATTCCTTCTTCTTCATTTCAGCTGCAAATTCAGCCACACCAGTCACGTCAAACTGTTCAATCGAAAGACCAGTACCAATTGGCAATGTTTCACTCTCTTCATAGTTCACCTCGACATGCACATCCTTTTCATACGAGAAGGCAATAGTCTTCTTAGCTCCAAGCTTTGACCCGAGCTTGAAAATAGTAGCATGCTTGGCCCATACAGCATCATCCTTCTTTTTCTTCTTATCGTCATCCTTCTTCTTACCAATACCAAATAATCCTCCACCACTTTTCTTTGCTTCCTTACCAGTATCTAAATCAGCCAAGTCAACAGCCACGGGGAAGGAATTCACATCTGCCAAACCAACATGACGTACTTTGAAACTAGTTGATACATTCGCACCATGAAATGCCGCTCCGAGTGCCATACTTTCATCACTATTCAAATGCATACCCAGTGTCATATCACCCAACGCAGCTGACACAGCCTCCTGTACCTTGGGTACACGCATAGCACCACCAATCATTTCAACGGCATTCAATTCCTCCAATGTCACGTTTGCCATTTTCAATGCCTTATCAATAGGCTCGGCTGCACGCAACAACAAGTCATGACATACCTCCTCAAACTTGGCACGTGAGATGTGTGATTGATAATTCACATCATCATGTAATGCGTCAATGAATACTGGAATGTCAGAGTTGGCACTCAATACATGCTTGACTTTGTTTGCTTGGATCATAAGCTTTGCCATAGCCCTGGGGAAGTTACGAACATCCTTATCCTTTGTTTTACGTTTTTCATTCCAAATAACATTGAATTCATCTGCCATGAAATCCACAAGTCGTGCATCAAAGCTTGCACCACCCAACGTTGCATCCCATGAACTAGACAATACCTCAAATCCACCAACATTCTTCTCTTTACCATACTTCGTTGCCTTATATGGATAACTCAAGTATCGTACGACACTAACTTGTAATGATCCGGCACCCATATTATAAAACAAATATGTCTGTGGTTTCTCATCAATACGATCAATACCATAATGTAATGCGGCGGCTGTATTTTCATTAATTAATGCCAAGACATTTAAATCTGCCAATACTGCTGCATCTAATAGAGCGCGTCGTTCATGTTGTGTATAAAAACTGGGTACTGTTAATACACAATCTTTGAGTGGTGATGTAACTCCATACGCAGCGGTGATATCCTTAGCATGTGTTAATACCATAGCCACCAACTCTTCCGGTGAAAATTCTTTACCATCAATAGATAAACAAACGCCACTACGAGTCTCGTTATATGTCGGTGTGAAGTGATAATGACGTTCTTTCAATACCTGTACAGATGGATGATCAGCCTCTCTTCCCAACATAACAGACATTTGTGACGGGGTTAACTGTGGCTTACGAGCCATTAAGCTCGATGCATCGGCACCGTAGAATCGTGATCCGGCATCAAACAATACCATTTGTTCAGTCTTACGTTTGGAATGTAAGTTGGTAACAATTTCGAGTGGTGAGTTACGTTGGACTAATGCTACCTTCATGTAAAGTGAGCCAAGATCGACACCGAGGATTGCTTTTGATAGGGATGTTGTTGGTAAGGTCGACAGACCTAATAGGTAGAGTGGACTGGTTATCTTCATTTTCTATTGTATTGTTGTAAAAAATAGTGGCCAATCTAATAATAGAGTTGTCATTTGCAATATTGAATAAAAAATGATACGAGTTAGTTCATAAGCATTGCAGAAAGAAGTGACTTATCAAATAGTATCCACATATAATAATACTATAAAAACTTACTGGATTACTGGGTTGTAATACTTTAGTAGGATAGTGCGCCGCTATCGACTGACCTCACTGAGGAGAAAAAATGAGAGTTGTGATTTGGAATGTATGTGGCTGATAGAATCATAGGTGATACCCTTATTTTGATCGAAGGAGGTGTTCGGAGTTCGGCCATTTTTGCCACATCGACCTCGTCCTTCCTCTTCATTCACCATAACTTTATTGCTATTCATTTATACCAAGTTTATACAATTAATACTCAACACAAACAGACATGAAGTTCTCTACAGCTATATTATCAGTGGCCTTGGCATTGAGTGCCAGTTCTACAACACATGCATTTACTTCTTCTACAATAAACAATAGTGTTCGAAGAATATCATCATTGGGAGCAGCAGAAATAAAGGAAGCAAGCACCAGCAGTAGTAAAGATACAACGAGCACCACCGCAGCAAATGCCGCAACTAACGGATTAAATGATACATCATCGACATTATCACCCGAGTTTGAAGGTGCACGTGATATGGCCATTGCAAAATTATCAGCGTCATTACCAAATCCAGCACTTGAAAAACCATTAGCACATTTCATGTCAGAATACTTTGCAGCATTAGATACAGCCGCCAAGGCGGGGAATAAGAATGACGACGGTAGTGATATCACCGCTGAACAGGCCATGAAGGAAATGGGACGTACATTGCAATATGGAATGAAATATGGATTAGGTGCATCTCCAAAAGGTAAATTCATCTTTGAGGATGTCCGTCATATGGCATTACGTGGCTCGAAAGATGATACACGATATGAAAATGAATCATTACAAGAAATGTTAGGTGATGATGTTAATGTTGACTTTTACGCAGCCGGATGTGACTTCTTCCGTCCAGCAATTGATATTGAAAAATCATTAGTTTTGGGAGAGGATAATTTGAAACAAGCCAAGGCACAGCTTGATGCTGGTGAGAATGTTGTCTTCTTTGCCAATCATCAAAGTGAGGCTGATCCACAGGTTGTTAGTTGTTTATTCGAGAAGGTATCTGATGAGGTTGGCGAGTTAGCTGGACAGATTACATATGTTGCCGGGCATAAGGTGACCACTGATCCACTCGCTGTTCCATTTAGTATGGGAAGGAACTTACTATGCATTCATTCGAAGAAACATATTGATGCTGATCCAGAAACAAAGCCAGCCAAGAGTAAGCAGAATATGGCAGCAATGAGTTCCATGCTTCAGGGTATGAAGACTGGTGGTATGGCTATTTGGGTAGCACCATCGGGTGGACGTGATCGTCGTGATGTCGAAACTGGTAAGATCCCAATCGCTCCATTCGATCAAAAAACTGTTGATATGTTCCGTTTGATGGGTAATAAGTCGAAGAAGCCTACACACTTTTATCCCATGAGTATGGTATCATATGACTTGTGTCCTCCACCTGACTTTGTCGAGGCTGGAGTTGGTGAGCAGCGTAATGTGCGGTATACACCCATTGGTATTGCTATCATGGATGAGGTACCGAATGTTGGTGGTGCCGAGAAGCGTCACTTGTTCACAGAAAGAGCAGAAGAGGAATGTATTGATGGATATGTCAAATTACTGAATGAGTTAGATATGGAAAGATACGTACCAACAAATTAGATGAGCGAATAGTCTTAGTGGGACACAGACAGTCACATTGTATATTATAAAAGATAAGTGATAGGTTAGCACAGAGAACATATAAGTACAATTATTAGATTATTCTTTCTACAGAAGTATGACTTCATCAATTTTTCCAATTGCCAAAAGAACTAACCAAGCTACACCCACTACTAAAGACAAGCAAGCGGATCCAGCCTCGACAAGGAAGATTCTTTTCTCATCTCCGATTACAAGTTTCTCTAGATTTTGTTAAGAGTTGTCCTGTTGTATCCTGATCAATAAACACTACCTCTCTTCACCTCCTGCACCGCCAAAGGTCAGCGGATGAAGATCTACTACATATTTTATGAGAATTACTCCGAAGAT
>Ga0075437_10191_pt1 | contig 28983 bp, 29 predicted proteins | sample MintriMetagenome_FD_74266 | JGI IMG/M metagenome (GOLD analysis project Ga0075437, IMG submission 74266) | Marine eukaryotic communities from Monterey Bay, USA to study complex ecological interactions - Minidiscus trioculatus and... | ecosystem: Environmental > Aquatic > Marine > Unclassified...
TTCTTCTCCCGGAAGTGACCAAAAAAATTCGAGCAAACTCTATAAAAAATCTGCCCAACAAAGGCCTCATTACATAACTCAATCAATCAATAAAGCATTCAACTAATACAGTCAGAGTGAGTCAGCAGCAATAGAGATAAATAACATACCCGCACGGCGGCCAACGCGGCGACGAAGAACCTTTTTTTAGCTAAGCAAAAGCCAAGCTTTCTCAATCATGAACAACAATAACAACACTGATATTGACCTACTACGTCCTCTCGTACCAAACGATAAACATTACGCCATGACACAACAAATGGCAGCAGCACAACAAGCTCAAGCGACGGCGGCAACGATTGCTACCCGCTCCTCGAGTGGGGGAGGTCTACGATATTGCCAGCTACCATCATCGTCATCAGCAACAGCTCAGGTATCATCTGGCTCGTCATCTGGCTCATTAAGCGGCAGTGGTGCCTCCGTATCGACATCAAGAAGCGGCGGTAGTAGCTCATCATCGAATAACTCATCGCCCGTCCCAGCGCCTCAGCCGGCTCTGGCCATTGGCGGTAAGCAATTAGCAAACATACCAAATGTTGCTCAACAATCTCAGCCATCTCAACCATCTTCTTCTAGTCGATATAATCTCCGTCCCTCAAACGGTCCATCAATAGTATCACGTATCGATGCCGAATTACAATTACAACCATCATTAGCATTTACAAATCTAACACCGGCGGCTACTCTCGCATTGACAGCCAATAACACCCAGGCCTCACCACTACTAACATTATCAACAACAACAAATACCAACGGCACCGGCATTGGTACGTCAACATTGGGTGATCGTCAATCAATAGTACAAGCACTCCTCCCCGGTGGTTCCGTACCCGAATTCTTATACCAACTAACCAAAATGTTAACAACACCAACCCATAAGTCAATAATAGAATGGAGTACAATAACAGGACAGGGCCGAATCGAAGTCCACGCACCATCTAAACTTGAATCACAAATACTTGGTAAATACTTTCGTCATACGAAATATTCTAGTTTTCAACGACAATTGAATTATTTTGGTTTTCGTAAAATTGCCGGAAAGGGTAAGATGTCACCTTGTAGTTATATTAATGATAATGCCACGTGTGATATTCGTAGTTTATTATTAATGAAACGGAAGAATGCTGGAAGTAATGGTAGTGGTGGTACAAGGGGTGGTGATCGTACGTTAAAGGAGGGCGGTAAGAGTGGTAGTAAGGGAAGTAAGAAGAGTCCTACTCGTACGTCACGGGGTAGTAGTAAGGCAACAAGCACTACAGGTGGTGCCAAGAGGGGAAGGAAACGCAAGGCAGTAAATCCGGGGAATGATATACAACCTGCGACTGTTCAACCAATGTTTAATACCTCAACTACTTCATCAAGGGTATCGTCATTCGGGAGTAGCGGTATGTCATCATTACCAATGACACAGAGTACACAAAACTTTAATGACATGGCTGCTAGTATTGCTCAGAACATTGCCACCAGTAGCAGTCATCAACAGCCATCCATCCAACAACAGCCATCTCATCAACAACAACAGCAACTTCCAGGCATCGCCACAGCCTCAAGTGCCAATGGACAAGGACAGGGGTATACAGTAGCAATAGGCAAGGGAGTCAAGCATCAACTCAATGGATACTTACGATTCAGTAATAAGGGTATTGCACATTCGGTTGTTGTTAGGAATCCATCATCAACAACAACAGCCACAGGTGCAGGCTCCTCATCCACGATGGGTGCTGCCGCATCAATCTCTTCGGGCTCTAACGCTACGACTGCCTCCTCATCTACAGTATCATCTAGCACAGCGGGGGTATCAAATAACAACAACACAGCAGCAACAAGTCAACAACCAAGCTATCTAACACATCCATCATCATCATCGAATCAAGGAGCAATACTATCCGCTCCAGCTCCACTACAATTCCTAGACCCAAGTGAATTAGGTATGAGTATTGAGAATAGTTTAAGTCAATTGAAGGATAACTTTGCTGCTGCTGCCTCGGCTTCGGCCTTGTCATCTGGTGGTCATGGTGGTATTGTGGGAAATGTAGGATTGACTGTGTCTACTACGGCTGGATCTGCTGCTGCTAGTATGGCTGCCGAGGCATCCACCGCCGTATCATTGTCCACATCATCGAATGCCGCCTCAACCTCGATCAACAAGTTCAATACAGGTGTAGAACCAACCAAACTATCATCATCAACATCATTAGGATCCTCAGGATTAACACGTCGTGTAACCTCAACAACATATCTAGGTGGTATGTTAAGTCGTGATGATTCATTGATTAATTTAGCAATGTTACCAACTTTGGATAATAACAATAACAGTAATGCCTTACTTACCTCGAATGGTAGTGGTGGTAGTAATTCAAATGATTCATTGGTGAATTTAGCGGCTAGTGTTGAAACTCCGTTGGTTGCTGGACAGCATAATTTGAGTAGTACTGCTGATTCGTCGGCAGGGTCAGGGGCTGGGGGGGAAGTGTCTAATAGCAAGTCGGGTGGTGGAGGAGAGGTTTGGTTTTAAGTCATGTACATATATATTAGGGTCCGAGTACGAGAGAAGGGAATAAAGGGAGTAAAGTCACACTATGCTAGATGACGAAGATATTGAGTAATGAGGAATCCTTGAATGATGCTACGAGAATCAAGACATGCTAATGAGTAGAACGAGGATAAAAGATATAAAAACCATTGTACACTATCTCTACTAATCTTTGCTTTCCTCTAAGTATCTCTCCCTCGCTATTCTCAAAAGTATACATACACACAAGAGGTTAAAAAGATCTCTAAGAAAGTTACGACTACAAATTTATCCATTCTTTCTCAAATGACCCCAAAAATATTGCATGCCCCCTACTGCCTACTCAAACTGCAGCTACTAACTATTCACGTACTGCCTCTCCCATAACTCTGATACTCTCCCGTATCAATATCACAACATTATCATTTGAAATACATACTAAATAATATCAGACACGATACTACTTAAAATCCGAGATAAAGAATTGAGAGATGAAGTGGTTAACAACAATAGTAGCAGTGGCAGTAGCAATTGCTTTAGCTACCACCAACTCATGTGCAGAGGGTCACGATGATAACAAGTTTGTCGATGATAACAAGTTTGTCATGGATCAAGAAGATGCCAAGGGCATTCATGGGCAGTATACCCAACAGCAGATTAAGCCAAGTGGGTCCAAGTCTGCTGAGAATGAAGAAGTACTCGTCGATACTTTATCCCCTCTACCCAAGAAGACGCTCCATGAAGAGCCTGATAGTAGTATTAATGTTCTCTCTAATGGTATGGAGAGTATTACTGTCGATCATCAATATCAGACCGTGTTAAGTGTGCCTCAAGATGCTAATGATCGTCAAGCCCAGTCCCAGTCTCAAGGTCGTAGGCTAGATTCAGGGTTGGATATGGATGCATTTGAAGATCGTTGTGATGCCACAAATATACCTGGTTTATCGGGCAGTGACGCATATGTTAATTGTGTTGGTGGCTTTGCTGTAGTTAATGGTGTCACTACTTCCCAAACTTGTGCCGATGCATGTGGTAATGATGCTATTGGTTACGGTGGTGATTGTTGTACTGGACGTGATGCATGTGGAATTAGTGGGTCTATCTTACCAGATGGCACACTCAATGGTGGCTTTACAGGCAAAGGTGAGCAAAGGTTCATCCGTCTGTGTAACATGAATCATTTTGCACGTATCACTTATCAACCGCTACCCTTCTTCTTCTCTATATTACTTGATTAGTTTGTAAAGATAATTCTTGTAGTGGCAGTTTAAATGCTTGTGCTGGTGCTACTATTCCATATGTTGTAGGTCCATCTTGCACAGGTGAGTTCTCGTGCAGTTTTGCTACAATTGGTAGTGTTGATTCGTCTTGCGATGAAGAAGACTCGTGCAGTTTTGCTGAAATTGGTAGTGCTGTATCGTCTTGCAATGAATTTGGCTCGTGCAGTGGTGCTACAATTGGTAGTGCTGATTCATCTTGCACAGATAGGTTCTCATGCGAATTTGCTCAATTAAGTGATGTTGACTTGATCAATTCGTGCAACAAAGAAGACTCTTGCTTTGGTACCAATGAAGATGGATCGTTTGATGATTTGATTGACTGTTGTAATGATGAGGTTGGTCAATGTCAGGGGTTAACAGGAATTCAAATATTTGCTGGTTGTGTAAGTTATTGTCAATGTACTTTCACTTACTGCTTTCGGTTCCTCTTCATATTTGTCAAATGACCCACTCTTCTCTCGTACATAACATACCGCCACAGCCTGCACCAACAAGTATGCCCACACAAGGTCCAACAAATTCTGTAAGTATATGCCTATGCTGCTTTGATTTCTCTTTTTCTATTTGAATAAACTGACAGCCTGCACCATCAACATACACAGCCCACAACTCTGGTATATGCTATTATAGCTTTGCTGGAGAAGGCAATTGCAGCTATTTCCGAGAACAATGTGAGGCCAGGTGAATCTGAAATTGCAGTTACAAAAGATATCAACAAGGCAATTGATGATGTTAATGAAGATGATTTGGATGGTGCACTCAAGAACGCCAAAAAGGCACGTAAGAAGTTAAGCAATTGTCCTAATGACACTTGTGACCTTGTTGATGATGTAATTGAGTTGATTGAGAAAGCCAAGCCCTTTTAAGAAATATCTTTTCCACAAGAGATGACCACCCAACGTATATCATGGTCACAAGAAGAGTTGTATTATGGGCTCCTCTCTGCCCCAAAAGTGTAATGAAACTCCAAAGATCCTGAAGTATGAACAACTGATATTGGATAGAATATTTGTGTAGAAACCCTGTTTGCTCGAATTAAGTAGGATTGTCAAGACATTAAAGTAACCGTTACTACTATATTTCAGTTGGTTAAAATAGTCTGATTGATCATCTCCGGTAGTCTCTACTGATATGTGGGTGGTGATATAGATGATTAGTCAGATACAATTCCTCATTTATACCCTTCATACTCTCGACCCGGAGGAGGACACCACGGTTTCCTCTTCTGTTTCAATGCAGCCTCTGGCAAGCTCTTAAAGTTTGTATAATCTCTATCATGTGTATATGAAAGGCATACAGGAGATGGTTCCGCTTCCTCTGCTTCATACACTTCATTTCTATCCCAAGCATTAACTCCCTTACCTCGATATGCCTCATTATGATTCCATATTATCAAATTACATCGTGTACCACTTTTAATATCATCGGCACCATGTCGTCTATTACCTAAATGTAATACGGCACGTCCTACCTTGTGTTGATAGGTATGTGTATATTTTCTATGATTTGACTTACCAAACATACCGCAGAATGTAAGAGTAGCACCTTCAAAGATTTCACCCAAACATACATTAAAGGTAACATCTGAATCATCGGTATGCATATCTAGGCCTACATCTTCTGTTGATTTATATCGAACTATAAATGAATGATGACTATCGAACTGACTACCCTGTATTGGAAACAAATATCGTGCCACTGGCCATAGATACTTTTGTTGAAAGTTGGTAATTAATGATCTTAATCCAATATCGTTTACAATCACTCCGTAGTTATTCATACTATTTGGTCTTCTAACATTAATATTATGTTGTTTTGATATAGTATAGAAATTAGTAATCTCTTCATTGAATAGTTGAATAAATGTAGAGTTGAATACATTAAATGAATATACACCATCTATTTCTTTCTTTAATAAATATTGACTAACAATATTGTCAATGTTGAATGTATCATCTAAGTCAGCGGGAGATGGTAACTTTTGAAATGCATTTAGTATTGATTTATAATCGGGATGTAACCAACTTTCAAGGAAGTTATTGTTGAATAATTGTGGATGGAAACGATATGGTTTGTAGAGTAGTTCGGCACTACTACTCAACATCATTTTTCGTGTAAGATCGCCCATGTTCTATTGCAATTGTTTGATTTTCTATCTCTATATTGTTTAGATCAATGTTGTGATGTCATAGAGCTCTTTTTTATATACTTATTGACGATATAAATGTTGAGTGTTAGAGGTGAGAGGAGTTGGAGTTCTCTTCTTCATCATATCATGGCGCAGCCACTCGTATCTTTTGACTTGTGGTATCCTTATATATCACCCCCCAGCCCGCTGCCGAACTATTAGCTACTCATATACAATATTATCTATATATATCATGCCCAAAGTATGCGTATGATATATACTTCAGATTGAAGGCTGCCTTGACAAATGATCGTTTACGGATACCGTTGGTCTTACGGTCGTTTTTGGCTGTTTTTTGAACGACTTAATTGCAAGTTTGTCCGTTCAATCAATAGAGGTCAAAGATCTGCATGCCTTTCATCTTGCCGGTCGCACCTCCTCATAACTCCTCTCAACAACACAAACCTGCAATGAACCTCTCTACAGCACTACACCTCATCCTAGCCGTCGTCGGCTCGACCGCGGCCACCGCCACCGCTACTACTACTCAGTCAAATAACAATGACAAAGAAGAAATTATACGAAATTTACTAGACATACCATACGACTCCTCCGAATACAGCGATATAGTATCATCAACTGAATATGCCTCATTGGTATCTTCACGTATTGAAACTACCAACTATTGGACTTCTGAACGATTAAGTACTGTTCAACCGTATGATCGTACAATTGACGATGATGATATTAGTGAAGAGTATGATGAAGATTATGGTACTTGGTTTAAGAAACGACGTGATAATAACAACAATAGCAATAAGAATTTACGTAATAACAATAACAAGCATAACAACAAGAGAAAGAAGAAGAATAAACAACATCGTAACTTACAAAGTATAGTAGACGAAGGACCATGGAATCGTGGAGGAGATATAAAAGATGCAGCCGGACGATTAATGTTTACACATGGTACTAGTGACTACTTATGTTCAGCGACAGCCGTGACTAATCCTACCACTGGACGAAGTGTTATTATTACTGCGGCACATTGTGTTTATGATGATTCAGCTAAGAAGGTATGCTATTGTGTTGTATAGTGCTTTATGCTCCGTTTGGTATCTTTAGTTCTGAAAGTGCTCACATCTTTCTTCCTATTTTTAACAGTTTGCAGACCGATTCATGTTCATCCCACATCAAGATGACGGAGGATCAGACAGATCAGATTATAATTGTAATAATGATAGTAGGTGGGGTTGTTGGACACCAGCCTTTGCTGTTGTTGATAAAGGATGGAGTGATCGTTCATGGCCCAACAACATTGCCTGGGATTATGCCTACCTAGTTGTTAGTGACGTGGGATCTCATCTTCCCGCTAATCCTAATCTGGCAATGGATCAGGCACTCCCGGCCTTGCCTATTACATTCCAACCTCCTCAAACAGGTGACAGGGCTACTGCATTAGGATATTCTGGTAATAGAGATCCAGATTTTAGACATTGTGTTCAGAGATTAGATAGAGCGGCATCTAGTAGAGGGGGATACTTACTTGATGATTGTGAATTGACGGGAGGATCTAGTGGAGGACCGTAAGTTATACCTCTTTCTGTATTAGATATCTATCTGTATCATTGATATATATCTAACGACACCTTGCCTGTATAAATTTGTGTTCTAATAAACAGATGGTGTCGAACCTACCCAAATAACCAAGGTCGTTGTGAAATCTTTGCAGTTAATTCATACGGACCATCAAGACGATGGTTCTGGGATCCATATTACATGGGAGGGCCTCAACTTCATGACAACTCAGCTGAGTGTTTATATGAGTTTGCCATGCGTGTGCCCATCTCACAAGCAGGTCGAGGTGTTATTGTTGACTATAACAGTAACAACTGTTTGGCATCATCTTATACGAACTCGAATGGAGCTACTAGAACTTTACCCGCTGGTACTCCTAACCCGACGCCAAATCCGACACCGGCTCCAACTCCAAACCCCACGGTAAGCAGCGTGGTCTTTGCATAAGAGATTCGTTACCTTATATGTATCCTAACATCTCTCTTCTCTATCTCTCAATGTTCTAGCCGGCTCCTTCTAAAGCTCCATCCTCAAGCCCATCATCAAGCCCATCAGAAATTCCATCTAAGGCTCCATCATCAAGTCCATCTAAAGCTCCATCATCGAGTCCAGCTAGCGGCGGTGACGGCTTGCCCACAGGAGGACCACGAACTGAATCTTCTCCTACTAATGCTCCGACTTCCAGCCCAACAACCACAGAACCGTCTGTATCGCCTACATCCAATCCGTCTTCATCGCCCTCAAAGGCTCCTACGAATGAGCCTACGCCTCAGGTATGTACTTATGTTTTTTATTCTGATATATCTCTTTCTCCTTCAAATTCAAATAGATGCTCACATGATATGTACTAAATATAATCCTCCTTTCATTAACATATACAGCCAACTCCAGTTGTAACACCAAGCCCAACCCCAAATCCTGGCTGTACTGGGTTCAGTCGTTTCTTTTTCGTATTGGCAGGTATGTGCTAAAGAACATTAGAATTAGAAGTCATACTTATGAAAGTATCTTTACTTAATAAGATACTTTTCAGAAAGTCAGAGTTGAGTTTGTTCCGTGGTCAAAAGGAAACCAGAGTGTGTCGATGTTGTTTAAGAATAGAGAAGAGTACTAGCAGTTAGTGTAGAATCTAAACAAATGAATAGAGTAAAGTTGTTGTTTGCAAATATAATCTTCACTTGTCGGCGGTGCGTGGGGGAGAGTTATTCGGTATCTTCGCGTTGCATCGCCACTTCCGCTTTTCTGGGAGCACTCATTGAGCACGGATATATTGTAGACATTGAGTTGCGAATGGTGGAGGAAGTATCATCCTACTACATAACCAATGGCCTTTCTTCATACTAATATATCAGTAGTATTACTTCTTCTTTTACACGGGGTAACAACCGCCTTGGCATTCGTCGGTGTTGTTCATCAATATTCAAACTCAATCTCTACACAACATCACATGGCATCCTCCCCTCAGACGTTACCAATAATGATAATGATATGATACACTGGGCAATCATCGGCCTAGGAGATGTATGTACAATCAAATCCGGTCCGGCATTTTACAAATCAGATGGTTCGACATTATCTGCGGTCATGAGACGCACGCCCAATGCAGCACAAGAATGGATACAAACTAATAAAGATAATCTACCTAACGATGTTAAAGGATATGACAATATTAAAGATATGATACATGACATGTCCTCAAATGGTAGAAAGTTAGATGCCATTTATATATCATCACCGCCAGGTTCACATCTAGAAAATGTACGTGCAATTTGTACTGCAATTGATTCACTCCCCTCCTCCTCCTCTTCCAAAACTAACAATAACAAAATTAAGGCAGTATACATAGAAAAGCCATGCGGGAGATGTGCATGGGAAACTAATGCAATGATTGATGAATTGAAACATAGGAATATTAAATTTTATCCTGCCTATGTTTCTCGAGCACATGAACGTACACAAGTTTTACAAAAGTTGCTTAAAGATGGGTTAATTGGGGATAAAGTTTTGAATGTAAAGTATACTCAGGTTGGTAGTAGTTTAGCTCGGGGATTAGATGATATTGGTAGTAAAAGTAGTAGTGACATACCATGGAGATTAAATGCTCAGTATAGTGGAGGCGGGTTAATAATGGATATGGGATGTCACATACTTGATAGACTCGATTATTTATTTGGCCCTATTTTAAATGTCAAGAGTAATGTATTACGAAAGGGAAAAGGTGAATCATACCCATTGGTGGAAGATTATGTTGCCATGACTGCAACTATTGATAAATGTAATTGGTCACCTATTAATTCCGAGAGTGCAACTGTTGATTGTACTTGGGACTTCTCACCACCAAACAAAGACGAGTCAAAAGAAGAAATAGACGAACTTATTATAACAGGTAATCAAGGATTAATACGAACGGGAGGCATGGGAGCAGGACTTCCTATTGACATATTAGACTTGAACGGCAAGATAATCAACACTATTGAATTCAATGCACCGCTACATGCCGCGCAGCCATTAATACAAGCTGTTGTTAATGAGTTACGAAATGTTAATGAAGATGGGTTAGAGAAGTTTGGCCTGACACGATCTCCTGCAAGAGCAGATAATGCCATACGAACATCTGAAGTTTTGGATTCTATATTGAGTAGTTATTATGGCGGCAGACATGATGAGTATTGGCGGAGGGTTGAGAGTTGGCCTGGTTTGAGTATAGGAGAAGAGGAATCATCATAGACTTTAGATACATCAAGCTTAAATGAGCATACATGTGCCATACGGAGTGTACTTTAGTTTACTAGTGATCCACATCTATAATTACAACATGTGCCAGCAGTGTGCATGCACAGCATTGCAGCAAACTCTAGCAAATTGACGATATTGGGTTTGCAATCGTCTGTGACACAGACACAAAACGTCTTTGAGACATTTCAGTTTTCCAACTTCAACTGAGACACAAACTAGATTCTATCTTGACCAAACGACACAATCAAACACCCATATCAAACTCGCATTCCCTGTCTCAACATTAATATATATATCGATAATAATAAGGTGAGCGAAACTTAATACACTCCCAACATAATCTACATCGCGTCCTATCGCGTCTATCATACAATGAACTACTTCGTTTACTTATCTTTATCATATTCATATCATTGTCTCAAATAAATAGGCTTAAATTTAAAAGGCCACATAAAACTTCTACAACTACAATCAATATAATAATCTTGATAATATCAAACATACAAACACACACACATACAAATACAAACACAATTGAAAATAACAGATACAAAATCATATCACCATCCCATAAGAAGATACGCGCTACATAATTATCACACACCACGCAATCTATCACCCGCCCGATACATATAAACATATCAATATCAATTCCATTTGACATTACATACTCAGATAAATCAGACACGAGATACATATTTTGAACAAGAATATTGAGAAGATGAAGTGGATAAAAACAACAATAGTAGTAGCAATTGTTTTATCTACCAACTCATGTCCATGTGTAAAGGGGCAAGATTTCGAGGACCGTCAAGTCCAAGAAGCTCAAGAAAGAAGGCTTGTGGACATAGCTACATTTGAAGCTCGTTGTGATGCTACAACAACATCTGGAGAAACAGGTAGTAATGCATATGTTGATTGTGTTGATGGTTTTGTTAAAGGTGATCCATCCACAACTTGTGCCACTGCATGCATTGTAAACGGAGTAAGCAAATGTTGTACTGGAGATAATGCATGTGATGATTTTACAGGAACAGGTGAGCAAAGAGCTATCCATTGTTTAAGTTTAAATTGGTTTGTTCTGAATCAGTTTGACTATTGTCACTTATTTTAACCGCTCCTCTTCTTCTCTCTCTATTACTTGTGAAGTTTGTAAAGATGGGTCATGCAGTGATAATTATGCTTGCTATGAAGCTATTATTGATTATGTGGTTGGTCCTTCTTGCACAGGAGAGTACTCGTGCTATGAAGCCAACATTGATAGTGTTGATTCTTCTTGCACAGAAGAAGATTCGTGCTTTAGAGCTCGAATTGGCAGTGTTGATTCTTCTTGTAAAGAATCTGTCTCGTGCAGCGGTGCTCTATTCAGTGGTGTTGATTTGATCAACTCGTGTAACGGAGGCGGATCTTGTGTTGGAGCCAATGATGTTGGGGCATTTGATGAATTGATAGACTGCTGTAATGATGATACTCAATGTGAGGATAAAGATGGACTTGATATTGTTGATGCTGGTGGACCTAGCTGTGTAAGTAGTACATGCTTATTATTATCAAATATCGCTTCACCGTTTGTCAAATGACTCACACAATGATGATATAATGACAGCTTCTTGCCCTTAAAATGTTCCAGGAACGCTGTGATGCTACTTCTGATGGAGAGGGATATGTTGATTGTGTTGATGGTTTTGTTAAGGATACTACTACAACTTGTGCTACTGCATGTGGTAATACAGATCAGGGTGGAGTCAATACGGATGGCACAATCAGTTCTGGCTTCACAGGCAAAGGTAAACAAAGAGAGGTTTTGGTTGGTGTTTTTATGTTGTTTATGAATCTTTTTGGTCGTATCATATCACTTACACAAACCATTCCCCTTCTTCTTCTCTCTCGTTAAGTTTGTAAAGATGGCTCATGTAGCGATCGTGGTCTTGGTTCTTTTGCTTGCGGAGGTGCAAATATTGATTATGTTGTGGGTCCTTCTTGTACAGATGAGTTCTCGTGTTCGCTTGCTACAATTGGTAGTGCTGATTCGTCTTGCAACGCTTTTGCCTCGTGTTCGCTTGCTACAATTGGTAGTGTTGATTCGTCTTGCAAAGGTGATAGCTCGTGCAATAATGCAAACATTGGTAGTGTTGATTCGTCTTGTAACGATAATGCATCATGCCTAAGAGCTCAATTAAGTGGTGTTGACTTGATCAACTCGTGTAATGATAACATCGCTTGCAAGGATACTGCTAGAGGTGGGGCGTTTGATGAATTGATTGACTGCTGCAATGATAAGGATGATCAATGCAAGGATAAAGATGGACTTGATATTGTTAACACTGGTTGTGTAAGTTATGTGAATGTGTATTTAATGCTTGTCAAGAAGTCAAACGACTCACTTTCTCTCATTCATAAACATATTGACAGCCTAATGCACCCAGTGGAATGCCGTCTGATTCTCCAAGCAGCTCGAGTCAGCCCTCATATGAACCCTCAAGCAATCCGACGAGTAGTGGTATTCCCAGTTTGGTGGTAAGTTTGTCTATTTTTGATCAACAAAAGTGATCATATCATATGTCATATGAGTCTTTTTATCTCCTGCCGTCTTCTCACAAACTCTCTTCCATCTCTTTCTTTCTCTTCTATCATAGCCGTCCGACTTGCCAACCCTGATTACACCGCCTTCATCTCTGCCGTCAGTCGTACCATCGATAAGTACTGAGCCGTCATCTTCGCCTACCATGGAGCCCACTGTGAGTGATGCCAAGTCGGCCAAGAAGAAGCCCAAGTCCACGAAGAAGAAGACGATGAAGAAGAAGAGGGGTAAGGGCAAGAACGCCAACCCGTGGGGGTGAAATTATCTGTATTGGTTATTGAATGTGAAAAAAAGAGTATGGGTAAAAGGGAGTGCATGTAGTTGTAATAAACAACGTAGACGTAGTATATCAAACATGTAACAGAATAAAAATTAGTTTTGCTTACTTTGGCCTTGGTTGTATGTCATTCAGAGTGTATAAAGCTCAGTTTACTAGTGATACATCTACACATCTAATAATAGCATAATCAACCTGAGGCTTTTGCTTTTGTAATTCCCCAATACATCTCAATAACCACTCATCTTCTTCTTGCCAACCAATCCCACCTTGCAAAGAGGACAAGACGAGTTTGTTGCCAACCAAGTTTGTAAACAACTTTCATGCATAGTATGCCCGCAGTTGTTCACCTTTCGTAACAATGGGTCCTCCTCCAACTTATCATAACTACCCAAACAGATTGGACATCTTCCGTCTTCTTCCCCAACTTCATCCATTGCAGAATCCAACTCTGCAAAGTATGACGATGGACTAATCTTCTCCGTGTGTTCTTCATACTCCTCAGTAGTCAAAGCTAAGAAGGCTTCTCCTTCTTTTGGTCCTGCTTTGCCCACCCGCTCTGTAATCTCCATCAACCCCTCATACTGTGATCGTACAAGTTGAAAGAAGAAGATGAGAAGGGTAAGAACAGACAGAAAATGCACAACATTTATCAACTCAAGCTTACCGTCAAGCCCTCCACATCCATTGCATCGCCTTGTGCTTCGTTTAAACGGCTTTCCACCTCACCCCGATACACAATGCCACGCTCATTACACTTCATGACTGTCAATGTAGCCGAGGGTGCTAGATTGAGACTATCGAGACTCTTGGTACCGTGCATCTCTTTACTAAACTCCATCTTGGGACGTGTAAGAAGGAGAGTGAATCCAGCCGATGAGAGAGGCTGGGAGAAGGCTCCGCCACCTTGGGCTGATGGTCCAGTAATGGTGTTCTTCTTCTTACTTTTGTTCTGGTTGGGTACGAGATGATCTAATCGGCGGTATACCTCACTCAAGGAATCATTCTTATTGAATTCTTCCACTACTGATTTGTCTTGAGGTAGACGGATTCTCAAACGACATAGTTGATCTAACGGGATAGTTGACTTCTTTGTCGTTTGATCTGCTGGCATTTTACTATCCTCTTCGGTTGTGACTGAGGGTGCAGTTGTTGCGGCCGAAGAAGTGGAGGCTAGGGTATAGCCTTGTCCCCATTTTGAAGGATGTGTCTTGGGCAAGTGCTTTTGTTTGTAACCAGGTGGGGCAAACACGTTCTTGCCAAGCCCCATAGGCATACCGACCATACCACTAGCACCAGGATGAGTAGAGGGAATGCCGCCTCCCATACTTCCCATACCTCCACCACCAAACTGTGGCCCACCCATTCCATCCTCATCCCAATCCATCTCCTCATTTTCGTCATCACTACTGTCATCATCCTCACTACCACTTGAGTCTTCATCATCATCGTCACTTGATTCATTATTCCAAGCGGCAGCAGTAACCGAAGACTTATGTGCAGGCTTTGGATGGTTATGACCGGCTCCTTCCGTAAGTGCCTTGAACTGCACCTGTAGCTTCCCAGCTCGGATAAAGTCACCATTGGTCGCTGCCTCATTCATACTCTTTTGTAAAACCTCTAAACGATTAATCTCTTCTTGTAGTTTCCCGGCTAAGATGAAATCACTATTGGCCGCGGCTTGTTGCATCTGTTGACGACGTTGCTCTACTGGATCCAATGGAATATTTGGTTTCTTCTTGTATGGATTGCGTACCTGTGGTTTCTTTGCTGCTGCCGGCTTCATCTCGTCTTCCTTATCTTCGTCCATCTTTGAATCTAATACTGGTGGAGGTTTAGCAGCCGCATGTTCAAGAGAACTATCAATACTACTACTCTGCTTTGGCATTGATACCTTACTCAATAGAGATTCTAATTTCGGAAGGAGAGGTTGGAGTTGATCAATCTGAAATACTCCTCCACTACCTAAACTTTGACCGAGAAGCGAAGCACTTTGTTGACCAATTGCATTGGCCTTACTACTATTACGATTACGGCCCAGGGAATTGTCATCTGACCACGTCCTAACCTCTGTCAAGATGGATTGCCGATTCTCATAAAAGTGAGCTTGAATGATATTGCCAAAGGCATCTAAATTGTTTGTGCTACTGCTCATCTTTGACAAAGTTGATCGTTGTAGAGATGATTTGATGGGTTCGATGATTGCATGCTTGACCGTGCCGACACGAAGTACATCCTCATATAACACAACTTGTAATGGCACGCCAATCTCTTGCTTCACAGTCTGACCGGACAATGTATGACCTGTGCTTTGAAAGTCTCCGTCCTTGACAGTACCTTCCCATCCACCGTGACCAGGTTCTAAATAGTATGGATGTTCTGAGGGTAGAGAAGGATATGTTGCATGTTAGATATATGCTTGATTTACACAAGATAAAAGAGATTGGTAACATACAGTACTTACCCACACCTAGAATCAATCCTTGAATAGAAATCAAAACTTGATATAAACTCGAATGTTTGCTATTCCACTTCGGTCCTTCCCATGTACCAAGTAATGATAGACAAACCTTTCCATCAGCATATAGGTTGGGACCAAAGCGTACACGACCACCACCAGTGGTTAACAACTGCACCTTGGGATTTGTATTTGGATAATCATTTGGAATATAAATGTCAAATGCAAAGACCTGGAGTATTATGTTGAGGTTGGAGGGTTGAACGAGAGGGTGAAAGTTAGCCAACTACCATCGTAAAGAATCACAAATACACAACAAAGGATAAGACAGACTTAGATAGACTTACCCCACCCGAATATGGAGTAGGCCCAGGCAGTGGTGCCGTAATTAGTGCCCGAATGTATTGTGGAGTTTCTATTAATGGTTAACGAGAAGGGGGAGTTAGAATATATATCACATGAGCACACATCATATGTCATACCTCAGCTACACAGAACAACACAACTATAAAACAACATACCTTCATCAAACCGTAACCAAATACTGCAATTTGGATCAGACGGTAGGTCGTTCTTCAATCCATCCAATTCCTTAAACAAACGTTTTAAACACTTGTTTGGTACTGCCAAATCATCTTCAGCACTTGACGATGATGATGTATACTTGTTGTAAAATACAGATGTTGAACGTATATTCTCGGCACTATCACATCGTGGTGTTTGTTGGATGAATTGTATCCATTCCTTGGATGGATGTGTTGGTTTACTACGTGCTGTATTTAGATCGTTTGGTTGGGTAGGGGGTGCTTGTTTCATACTAGCGGCGGCAACAGTATGGGATTGCTTAGATGCATCAGCGGCAGCCTCGGGAGGTTGTTTCCTCTCATCTCCCTTCCACATCATCCCCATCGTATCATCTTGAGATGCAGCGGTGTCCTTCTTATCCCCATTGGCATAAGAAGTAGCAACTTTGGCATTAGCACTACTACTCAAACTACTACCAACATTAGCACCACCTCTCATCAACAATTGTATCTTAACCTGTTTTTCTTTCGAAGATAATGTATCATCCTTCATTGTTTCTTGTATTAATTGACGTCGTTTAGCTTGTGCATCGTGATCTTCCAAACTACTAGCAGCTGTTTGGAATGGTTTGGGTAGTATCGTACTTCCCTTTTTACCCCCACCCTCACCACCACCTTCTCCTCCGCCTGCGCCATCATTAACAGAACTAACCCTAACATCTAAAACCTCCCCAGCTCTCACAACTTCACCCTTTTCATTCTTTACTAACTTTTCATTCCTCATTGACAATTCTTTACGTTTCTGTACTAATTTTCTATTTTCGGAATCTTCCTGCCATCGTTGTTTGGCTAATTCACGTGCTTTACGATCTGCCTTCTTTTGTTCTTTGATTTTAGTAATGCGTTCTTGACGTTCTTTGTTTGATAGGAATTCATTGGAGTTGGGGGAAGTGGAGTCAGTAGATGAGAGTTTGGCAGTTGAGTTTGCTGTTGATTCATGAGACCAAGCTGGTGGTGGTTGAGAGGAGGTTGTAGGGGGGTTTAATTCGGAGATCTTTATCTCAAGATTAGTGCATATTGCTTCAATTAATGAGTTACGTTCCTCCACTGCTGCTTCATTGCCGCCAACTGAAGTACTAACAGGAGGAGTATACTTTAATACCTGAGAAGCATTGATGTTATCAGAATTGATTGTACTTTGTTGAAAGCCTACGGCACCCAATATATCTAATGCACCAACAACTTGTACAATGTGTTGTTGTATCTTTGGATTGGATAATTTTATTGTTGTATAATCCTTCTGTTGTTGATTACTTGCACCATCTTGATTATTGGTAGCATTACGAATCAATTTTTTTAGGATTGTGGAAGTGGTGGTTATTGTTTGGGAAGAGTTGTTATCGTAGAATTCTGATAGGATTATTGATACTACTTCATTCATGATTGTATATGGCTATATTATTGTGTTAATTGATATTAGAGGAGAGTAAAGGAGCTATCAATATGGCATATCAAGAGGAGAGGAATAGATTTTTGATATGAGAATTTTTGTGAAGGATACCGAGGATACCGGTGAAATGATCAATGTATCTCTATCCAGGCTTCGTAGAAGGCTAGAGCTTACTTTGATAACTAAATGGGAAATACCAAGAACTTATGAGATGTGAGATGATTGATGAAGACTAGAAACACTTAACATACGAACTTATTAGAAGAGGTATCATATAGATGGTAAGAAGCCTGCAGCTGCCGCGTAACAATCTCTAAACAGTACGATAGCATATGGTGTTTAGTTTAGACAGAAGAAGAAGTGCGTCAAAAGACAGGGCCATATCGTCTTTCACCTTCCCCTCTTTTCTCCTCCTCCCAGCATACTCTCTCCGCTTTTAACTTTACCTGTACATCTCAAGCCATGGAATTATCAGTACTAACAACTCCGAGCCACTTCTCAGTCTCCTCCAGGTTCCACTTAGCACCCTAACATACATACGATGGAAGGAAAGAAGTTAGATCATATTATATGCACATCAATACGTCATAGTTCATGTCTCTCTTTCTCTTACCTCATTCTTACTCATGGCATTGACCAATACATATCCTTTCTGAACATTTCTATGCACCCCTCCTTCTCCATCTTCTTCAGTGGTTGGAACATCTAAATGAATAGCACTTTCAAAGTAATTCAAAAAGTCGGAATTACTTAACCACATTCCTTTATACCACCGTTCATCCTTTTTATCATTCTCTGCTTGTTCATTTGATATTGTATTATTACCACTATCATCCCCCTCTAATAAGAATTCAGGAGGAGAGCCGGCAGCGGATAAAGTCGAAGGAAGATTCTCTCCAGGCTGGAAGATGCGCGTTTCACAGTTTATGAAGACGAAGGAGAGACGGTTGTAACATATGTTAGTATATGTAGGTTACAAGGGCAATCAAATATAGGCACATAAGTTCAAATGAAGTAGTCAATCACCGGGACTTCATAATAAACGCTTGAAATCACATGTAAAACAACACTAACGGGACTTTCCTGACACCATCCGATCCGTAATACTACGAATGTTGTGGTGTCTCCATATAACTTTGCAAGATTAATAGCACATCGTTCACCTGCCAATTTGGCAGTAGCATAGGCAATGGCATCACCACTTGTTGCAATTAATGATTGGTTTAATGGTATTGTACCACATTGTGGATCTGACGATGGATATATTGATAGTGGTCCGTAGTTTTGATCATCTTTATATCCTCCCATTACATGATTTGATGATGCTAATATAACTCTTTGTACTTTGTTGATTGATTTGTAGATTTTGTTTTATTCATGTAGAACACAAAGATTAGAACACAACAATGCATAACACCGCATTAAATTCATCGAATATATAAACTTACCTTTACAAATAACAGCCAATTGAAAGATATAAAAGACGTGATCCATACTCTGTGCACTCTCACTCCATGTTGCATTGGGGTATGGGTTGACAGCTGAGAAATGTACAAGACAATCTGCCTCCTCTAATGCCTTCTTTATTGCAATAGCATGCTCTGCTGATGGATTGCCTAAATCACATGGTAATAGTATAGCATCGGGATGTTTTTGTTTTGTTGATTTGGGTGTTATAAAGTTGGGATGCTCGATTAGATAGACTTTATATTGTGATGATGTGGTGGAAGTAGATGTAGTAGTCGAAAGGAGATGATGAGATAATTTTGTGCCGAGATTACCAAGACCACCTGTAATGACGATTGTTTTAGTAGTATTAGCAGATGATGCGGTATTATTATTACTGCTGTTGCTCATGGTGTTGGTTGTGGATAAGATATTCAATGTTAGCCAATGCAACCCGAAAAGAGAGAGCAGTGGCGATACAACGATAGATTCCCAGCAAAAGATTATTATTTATTATGTACAATGCTCGTGTGCGTGTGGTATATCCAGTGTAAATGATATATCCTCCTTTCTTATAGTATATCTCCTATCTATTTAGATGGTATTGTCTAGTTATAATCTCTTGTACTTGAAAAATCTCATCGCTGCAAACAATAATATAATATGAGACGACAATACTGGGCCATCATCTCTGCAATCATATTTATGTTGATATGGTTCATTTCATTAATATTAACAACGATATCACTTGATAGGGTTAATGCTTCATCATCAATATCTACACCTAGTTATGATTATAGCAGCAGCCATCAACTAAAACAGAATGATGATATTGCAATAGATATTCCTGGTATAGAATTGCAACTATCTCCACCAAACAATAATGATGATGATGTTCCAATACAAGTAGTATACACAAACTATACCACAACTCCATACAACAAACCATCAAAAGGCATAGTATTACTACTACACGCTTGTAGTCATTCTGCACTCAAATTCTTCACATCATCACCTAATTGCAAATCATGTATCGGACTATCAGAAGAGTTATGTATTGTACGATTAGTTATACAATATGGATACATGCCAATAGCTGTATCAAGTATAAATAGAGTGAATGGATGTTGGTCTAATAAAGATATACCAAGGATACAATATGTATTAAATTATTGGTCTGAACATATGCATCGAGATGAGCATCATGGTCAAGTTATTTATGCAATTGGTGCATCAAGTGGTGGATCATTCGCATCACAATTACTTGTTAGTAATATGGTTGATGGGGCATTAGTTATGGTCATGTCGTTAACAAATAATGTTGTAAAGAGATTAAAAGAAGAACCACCGAAAACACTCTACCTGGCACCAATGCCAGAGATACAAATACACTCACAAGATGTGAGCAAAACTATCACGATCTCATATCTACTTCATCAACAAGTAACAGAAGAATAAAGGAATACATTAGATTAGATACAACTACATGTAAATCAATACCAGTAACCACACATTACTTAATACAACGTATACCACACATGACAAACAATCATGCAAACCATCTCATACATTTATTAAAACAAGCAAATCATATAGACAAAATAACAAACATGTTATTAGTTGATCCAACTAAATCAAATTGGCGAGATATAATAACATCCAATAGGAAGAATAAGACATATTGGTTGGATATATATGATTTATCACCGGGTATATCCACAGTAGCAAAGGCGTTACATAGATCATGGGCATATCATGAGTATTGTTCAGAAGTTGTTTTACCTGCTTTGAGATTCTTTGAAGAGCATTCTATGCAGTGAAGGCATAAGAAGGCGTCTGTGCATCATGTTATTAGTAAAACAGCGTGCATTGCATGTCGTGACTATCTCTGGTGTCTGGTATCGTAGGTGAGGATATAGCATTCTTGTCAAACTAGAGTAACTAACATAAACGAATCTAACGATATTCATATTCTCGAGATACACATACATTATCATTACATAAAACTTTTAGTCTACTAGGCACATTAAAGTCTCAAAGCAACACACAAATATCAATCCCCTCATAACCCACACTACTACTTCGCTGAAAGATGCTTAATCTTTCAACCCTAAAGGATCCTCTGGAAGTTGAATGGCACATCTCTTCTTCTTTAAGTCAACCTCGCACGTTGGCCACATTGTACAAGATGGCAGCGGGTCATTACTTTCACTTGATAATACATACTCTAGTCCCTCACTACTTCCACTCGAGGTAATAGCAAATGAATGACGAGAAGACCCTGACCTGCTCTTGCTCCTTCTCCTATGAGAGCCACTTCGGCGGCGCAATGAATGTACCTTCTTCTTCTTCATCCCCCCCGAGTCATCTTTCATCTGCTCTTCAACGGTATCAGGTTGAGCTGTACTGCTACCGATGCTTATGTTGTTTCTCACCATTGAAAAGATGAATGTTGGGATAGCACAAGGCATACTAATCCTTTCTTGCCCTCCATTTAACTTGACACCCACAATTGCCTTAACAGTCGATGGTAATTGAATATACTGCAATGATATACAATTCCAAAAGGCATTAACACCAATCGTTTCCACACTGCCACTTTCCTCCTCCTCACATAACTGAACCTCGCTTAGTGATTCACAACCGTAGAATGCCTCATACCCAATAGCACGAACAGTAGACGGCACCTTAAGTACCTTTAATGCCTTACATTCATAGAATGCACAATCCATAATCTCTTCCAATCCATTATACATATTCAAACTTTCCATTGCCTTACATGATCTGAATGCTGATTGTTCAATAACCTTCACAGTCGATGGTATATCCATTGATTGTAATGATATACATTCTTTAAATGCTCCCACTTTAATTTCTTGTATACCCTCCCATAAATCTACTAATTGTAATTGTTCACAGTATGCAAATGATTCATTACCAATAATACGTACTGTTCCTGGTATAGTTATATTTTTAAGTGATATGCAGTGACTAAATGCTTGACTTTCAATAACCTCCAATCCAACACTTAATTTAACAACTTGTAGATTTGTACAATCATAGAAACAACCCACACCAATAACTTTCACACTTGATGGTAACTTAACACACTTTAAACTATTGCAATTATAGAATGCTTCCTTTTTAATAATCTGTTGTTGTAATATATCATCGACAAATTCAATATGTTCAAGATTTGTACAGTTTTTAAATGCCTCATTACCAATTTCAGTAACAGATGATGGTATTTTAATGGAGGTTAATGATGTACAGTTGTAGAAACATCCCCATCCTAATTGTGTTAATTTACTTTCTCCTTCTCCTTCTTCTTTATTTGATTCTTCATCATTATCATCACTTTTATTACTGCCGAATGTAACCTCCACTAAACTAACACAACCTCTAAAAGCAGCATCATCAATAATCGTAACACTATTCGGTATACAAACACTTTTTAAACTTTTACAATTCCGAAATGCACGATCTTGTATCTCCACTAAACCATTATTAAAAGTAACAACTTCTAACGAAGTACAATCATAAAAAGCAAATTCAGGTATAACTTTAATTGTATTTGATATTGTTAAATGTGTTATATTCTTGGGAATGGATTTGGTAGGTTGTCCATTGTAGTGATAGTGGATTGGACTGTCGTCGGTGGTAGTATCGCGTGAGCGTGATCGGGAGAATGCCTCGGCTATTGGATAGAGTGAACGTTTGGATATTAAAGATACACCTGATGGTTTTATTGTCATTCCTAGTAGCTTGCCCATCTTAGGATATTGCTTGTATTTTGTTCTCGACGGCGGCAAAATGATATATTGTGAAGTATGCAAGTGCAAAAGATATGTGTCAAGTTTTTTGCAATTGTAATCTACAGTCTCTATTGCAACTCAGCGGTGTGTTTATAGTTTGTAATTTGTGCACAAGATGTGTCAATGTCTTTTTTTGCAATTGCAATCTACGTCTTAACACTTTGCTATTCAGTATCACCCTCGGCGATAATTAATTAGTTAATTAATTAACTATGGCGGCAGTTGCTTAGTAGACGGCGCGGTGCAGATAATAACAATGTGCTGGGTTGCTCGCCTCATGGAGGCAAGTTTCACTTCGTTGGCAAAAAGATACCATTCGTTATCGACATATCTTTTTACTCACATTTGTATCTTTGCTTTCAACTTCTCATGTCATGAACTATAGGGGGGCAGCGTGTTTGGAGATTTAATCAATGATTCAATGCCGGCTCCATCATCATCATCAATTCGGCATAGTAAATCTACTCTCAATCACATAATCTCAACATAGTACTTCTATTCTGCAACGCTCTGCATTGCAATACAAAACACAAAACAAACTATGGGCCTATCAGATGAACTAGAAGCACTCCGAGCCAAGGGCTCAGTAAAACAAAAATCCTCCCGTCTATCAATAGAAGTTACCAAACACGGCGCAATAACAACACCTGAATCCATCGCCGCCTCACAAAAACTCAAATCTGCAAAAGAAAAGCAGGCATTAGAAGATGCCAAGAAATCATTACATCATGGTGCCTCTGGACAGATGGATTTAAATCTATTATATAAAAAGTTAATTGATGAACAGCGTATGAAAAAACGTGAAGCTGAATTAAATTTGAGAGAGTGGAGGAAGGCACATGTTGGTAAGAATAAGAATAGTGGTAGTGGTGATGAAGGTGGCAGTAGTAGTACATTGGGAGAGGGGGATATACCCCGACTGCCTGATGCACCATTCGATGAGGAAAGTGCATTTAACATCCAAGCATTGGAAATGTTACCAAAGCATATTATTGATGCATTGAAGAAAAAGTATGCTACTGATAATCCAGCATTAGCGTTAGAACAGGCCTTGAAAGAAGAGTCTAGTTTTGATGAGGATGGAGAAGAAGGTAGTGGTGGTGGAATGTTGAAGAAGTTGATGGAGGTTACTACATTATCCGATGAGGAGGGTGTTAGTGAAGCTGTTGTACGGGCAAATAGCACAGAAGAAGATGGGGTGGATATAAATATAGAAGAAGCAAAACAGCTGCCAGCAGAACAATCATCTAATGAAGATGAAGAGTATGTCAAGATACCATCACTGTCCAAGTCTAAACCAGACCTATCAAATACATCAAACGAGGATCGTATACAAGCCACAAAACGATTCTACAACACACATACACAAGAATATATTGATAAAGTTTCATCTCAACCAAACTTAACACCAACATCACATCGTGATACATTCCTAACACAAATTCAAACACAACAGAATCTTATTAATGCAAATGATACAATAACTATATTAGAATTGGGATGTGGATATGGACGTGATACGAAGTTCTTCTCAGAATTGGGACATGTAGTATTAGGTATAGATTACTCCTACGAAATGCTTAGTCATGCTAAACAAATAGCATCAAAGGCACATTTTATAAATATGGATATACGTCAAATTAAGAACGTATTAGTTGATACAAGTATAGATGGGATTTGGTGTAATGCTACTTTACTTCATTTACCAAAAGACGAAGCGATGGATGTATTAAAGGCAGTATACGTCGCCGTGAAAGTTGGTGGTTGTCTATTTGTTAATTTCAAGGTCAAAAATGATAATGACGAGAATGAATCGGGGGAAGTCTTTGAGGTCGATGAACGATATACTGACATTCGAAACAAAGAGGAAGTTGATACAAATGCAGATGATACAAGACGCAAGTTGTATTCGTACTATACCAAAGATGAGGTTCGTACATTATTAGAAAGTTCAGGATGGGATATCTTGGAGATTGTTGAGGATGATGATTTAAGAAAGTCATGTGATTATGTTGAGCATTCATGGGTATCTGTATTCGCCACAAGAAAGAAGGATTAAGTAGCAGCACATGGTACGAGGAAGTAGTCTGTGTTTATGAGCTGAAAGTATAGACTTAAACTTACTATTCAGTAACACAGATAATGATAAGGTATATCTACCCCCATAACAAGTTATAATCAATAGATATTCGCCTGTTTAACCTCTCTCTTAATATCCCCCCTGAGCTTCAGCTGTTCTCATCCCCGCTCCAATTCTTTATCCCTTGATAAGATTGTATGCAAACTTTCCAGCATAATAAACGGTATACCATTCCCCAAAATGAAACCATCCTCCCATAACTCGTTTCTTAGCACCACGATAATACCCCATCGCCGTTACTCCCCGTCCTAACAATACAACAGTACTACCATAAAATGTTTCAGATGGATAATTAATCATCGCGAGCAGCATTATCGGAAAGTAGCAACATAAGAATTCGACATTATTTTGATGCATCCGTTGTACACACATGTAGGAATCTACTTGTTCTGCTGATAGGTTCAAGGTCTTGATTCTATTCGATAATAAAAGGTGATGTTAGTAAGTCAAAGGTATATATCTTTGCAACATCAAACTATACACATCAAATCATACTCACCAGAATCTCGAGGATATAAAGTCGGAGGTTGAATACCTTGAAATAGATAAAAGAGATTAGTGTTTGATAGTATCGTGGGTTTGCAAAGACAATCAAAAATAAAGGCAACCAAACATCACGATTCAATATTGAGCCTCCATTACGAACCTGATTTTTTACGTGCAATTGCAACAAAGATTGCAAATATCAATTGTTGCTGAATCCATAATAGGACTAGGATAGCCATGCATTTACCATGCTCTTGATTTAGATCTATTGACACCATGTTGTTGTATAAATGCGCTACCCATCAGTAGTGACACCGCCACTCAAACTCAAAAATCTACGTTGCATCGCCAAAAGAAGATACTCCATGACCCAAATTCTCAGGATACCGCCCCAGGACAACACGCCGGGATGGAAGATAAAACGGCCAAAAGCCCAAAAACAACATATCACCATGGGATACATAACACAGATAGGATATAGAGTGCAGAGCATATTTGAGTATCCAATAAGTATCAGGTGAGCACATATGAATTTACCATCGGTCATGCGTACAAAAAGTGGAAACAGAAAAAGAGTATTTTCCAAATATTTGGTGTGTTAGCAATGGCAATGGCAATGGCAATAGCAGATCGATGAAACCTTTATTATTATTAGACCGTTGCAAACAAGTTATAGTTATAGCATGTGCATTTCTGTGATGGTGTGTATGGCAAAGATCGAGGTGGAGTAGGATACTATGTACACCCATATGATTATGATGTGCCGTTGCAGTTTGGTTTCTATTGCAATATTGTAATTGTAACAGCGATAAAATACTGTGCACTAACGATACATAAATCTTCTCCAGTCTATCGATAACACAGATAAGTTAATATATTAATTGGCAGAGATCGAATAAGGTGAGTGAAACTTATATACTAACTTTTATGCATAAGTGTCGTCGTGTCTATCTTTCTACTACCACTAACAAATATAATAATAATAACTTATCTTTATCATCATTAAATGTCAAATAAAACTTCTACAACTACAATCCATATATACTCAAAACATACAAACACACATATAAACAATTGAAAATAACAGATACAAAGTCATATCACCATCCCATAAGTATAAGAAGATACTCTACCTACATAATTATCACACAATCTCAATCTTTTACATTTACACTCAACCAATCTATCCCATCTATATACTACTCGCCCAACATAAACATATCATTTAATTTGAATTACATACTCAATAAAACTAAAATAGACACAAATACATATTTCGAACAAGAATATTGAGAAGATATGAAGTGGATAACAACAACAATAGCAGTAGCAGTTGTTTTATCTACCAACTCATGTGTAAAGGGGCAAATTTTCGAGGATCATCAAGTCCAAGAAGCTCAAGAAAGAAGGCTTGATTCAGGTATGGACCTGGCTACATTCGAAGCTCGTTGTGTTGCCTCAGCTGAGGCGGCATTTGGGATTGACTACTCCAGTAACCCATCGGATTCATATGTTGATTGTGATCGTGGCTTTGTTGAGGATACCACTACTGATGAAACTTGTGCTACTGCATGTGATGGTAAATGTTGTACTGGAAGAGATGCATGTGGAGAAATTGAAATCGAAACAGGAACCTCCATAGATGTAGAAGATGGCTTTACAGGCAAAGGTAAGTCAATTGTCGTCGTTATTCGTTTAGCCTCCGTCTCCGTTTATTCATGACACACATCTCATACTCATACTAACACTCGTTGTTTACTGGTCCCTTTCTTCTTTCTTCCTTCTTAAGTTTGTAAAGATGGATCGTGCAGTGATGATGAAGCTTGCTTTGATGCAGATATTGACTATGTTGTTGCATCATGCAAAGGTGAAGGATCGTGCCTCCGTGCTAAAATTGGTAGTGTTGATTCGTCTTGCAATGAAGAAAAATCGTGCGATAGAGCTGAAATCGGTAGTGCTGATAATTCATGCAATGAAGAATCCTCATGCGAATCTTCTGAAATTGGTAGTGCTGTATCGTCTTGCAATGAAGAAGAATCGTGCAATCGTGCTAAAATTGGTAGTGCTGTATCGTCTTGCAATGAAGAAAAATCGTGCTCATTTGCTAGGATTGGTAGTGTTGTTTCATCTTGTATAGATGATAGGTCGTGCCGAGATGCTCAATTAAGTGATGTTGCTTTGACCAACTCGTGTAACAAAGAACGCGCTTGCGAGGATACCAGTAGAGATGGGGCATTTGATGAATTGATTGACTGCTGCAATGATAAGGATGATCAATGCCAGGATAAAGATGGACTTGATATTGTTAATGCTGGTTGTGTAAGTTATATGTGAATGTGTATTTAATGCTTGTAAGTCAAGAAGTCATAATACGACTCACTTTCTCTCATTCATAAACATACCGACACTGACAGCCTAATGCACCAAGCGAAGTGCCCTCTCAGTCATCTGCACCAAGTGAGTCCTCTGCTCCTAGTACAGCTGCCCTCAAAGCGCTTCAGGGTCGTTGTGAAGATACATCTGGTTTATCGGGAAGTGATGCGTATGTTGATTGTGATCGTGGTTTTGTTGAAGGTACTTCCCAAACTTGTGCTGATGCATGTATGGTAGAAGGAGTGAGCAAATGTTGCACTGGAACTGATGCATGTGGAAAACTTGAATCGGATGGCACAATTGAAGATGGCTTTACAGGTAAAGGCAAGTAGCAATTGTCCATTCGTTTAGCCTCCGTATTAGAGTCATACATTCCGCCATTTTGTTCGTATCACTTGAACTTATTACTGATCCTTTCTTCTTTCTTCCCTCCTAAGTTTGTAAAGATGGTTCGTGTGGTGGTGATTTTGCTTGCACTGGTACTACTATTCAATATGTTGTTGCATCTTGCAACAGTTTCACGTCGTGCGGTGGTGCTGAAATTGGCAGTGTTGATTTGTCTTGCAGAGGGAGATTTTCGTGCTTATTTGCTCAATTAAGTGGTGTTGACTTAATCAATTCGTGTAACAAAAAAGACTCTTGTGCATTTTCCAATGGAAATGATGAGGTTACCGGCTTGATTGACTGCTGCAATGATGAGGAAGAACAATGCCAGGATAAAGAGGGGCTTGATATTGTTAATGCTGGTTGTGTAAGTTATGTGTGAATGTGTATCTTGCCAGTCAAGAAGTCATACAACTCACTTCTCTCATTTATAAACATACTGACATCGATAGCCTAATGCACCGTCATATGCACCAAGCGACGTGCCTTCCGAAGTGCCCTCGCAGTCCTCTTCACCTAGTGAGAGTAGTGCACCAAGCAATGAGCCATCTGATTCTCCGTCATCTGTCCCTAGTGAAAGTGAAAGTGGCAAGCCCTCGTTTGTCCCCTCTTACTCTCCATCCATCAGTCAAGAGCCAAGTGACACTCCCTCATCTGTCCCTAGTGAAAGTGGCAAGCCCTCGTTAGCTCCATCTGATGCCCCGTCTACAAGTGTTGAGCCCAGCTCCAGTCCAACAAAGGGCAAGACCAAGAGTGAGAAGAGTGAAAAGACAAAG
>Ga0075437_13520_pt1 | contig 28968 bp, 22 predicted proteins | sample MintriMetagenome_FD_74266 | JGI IMG/M metagenome (GOLD analysis project Ga0075437, IMG submission 74266) | Marine eukaryotic communities from Monterey Bay, USA to study complex ecological interactions - Minidiscus trioculatus and... | ecosystem: Environmental > Aquatic > Marine > Unclassified...
TGCAATAGTCTGATGTGACATACTTAAAAATAACAGCACCATAAACCAACTCCCCTTGTCGTCTTAATAGTAGATTCTCAAAAAAGTTTTAGGAATCCTAGAATTTTGGAAAAATACATGTTTGATATAGATAAACATACTCGTAGCATAAACAACATCCACTAAATCCAACCATGTCTATGTCACCGAATTGCGGAGTAGACAAAAGGGCCAGAGAGGCCAAGACAGCCTACTCAATCCTGAATCAACTTGAAACGAATGAGGCTGCTGCAATTTTTCATAGGATACCGGGTTGTTCTTGCTTGAGTATCTTGCCAATGCATGATTGATGATCATATATCGAACTTCTACGCTCATAAAATAAGCAAACACAACTAAACATATACAATTAAAGAACATGAAACTACTTAACGATATTCCAGATCTAGCTAGATTGAGTTTTGATGATAGCTCCGACGAAAGCTCTTATGATGATAACGATAGCATCGACAACATCTCCTTCGATTCATCGTCGAAGCCAAAACGAGTATCGTTTTGCAATACTTTAGTTACAAATGTGAAGTATCGACCTGTCACAAAACATTCAGATAAGGGCCTATTATATTATACAACTGCAGAGACTGATCGGTTTAGACAGATTTATCGAGAAGAGAGGTACCGCTGTTCTATATCAAAACACATACAAAATGGTGGCCTATCGCTAGAGGAGGAGGAAGGGGAGGAAAGGGAAGAAGAACCGTCCCAACGAAAAGTAGTGCAGGAGGGTCTTTCTATGATGACTTTCCATCATATATTCTAGAGAATGACGAGAAGGATAATGATGATAATGCCTGCTTCGACAATGACAGCTTTTGGAGTGGATCTATCACATGGTACTAATAAGAGGAAGACGAGTGTAAGATTGCATACAGTTCTTTGTCTTTGGCTGACCGGTGTAGATCGGACATGTATACCTATTTGACATGTATGCCATGTTACTTCGCTCTGCATTGTTGCTTGCAATGCTATCTAGAATGCAAAAACATATTTAAATATAGTATAGTATAATCATATTTAGAATAATCTTACAACAATTTTGTTTTGATTGGACTAATTTACTATCTTACAACTAGTTATACATCTGAAGAGCCCCTCTCTTGGCATCTGTGCATTCTTTTCTCATCTTATCTTTCCTCGAAAAATACTTATACATATATAGCTCTTCAGCCCAGAGTTTGTGCATTATCTTATTGTCTTATCTTTTCTCAAGAAGAGTATGCTAGTTATCTAGTAGACTTCTCCCTAAGCAAAATCTGTACTCCCCTATGCTTCCTCTCTTCTTTCATGTCTCTACCTAAAGACCCTTGTTCGTCATATGATCTAGAATCGACAGCCATAGTTTCAATATCATCAGTATGTCTTGTCTCATCACGATCATATTCAATCTCATCCAGTTCCTCAGGTGCGAAGTACAACTTCTCAATGTCCTCTGACCTAGTCTTGGGCCGTAATCTGACACTAGTTATCAGTGGATGATGAAACTGTACTTTCACTTGATGAGCATCATTCTGTTTTGTAGATGAATCGACTGTAGGTTCGGTGCCGTTTGTATTATAGGATGTAGCACGTTGCATTAAATCATCTTTATCATAAACAAGTTCTCTCTCATCATCGTAATCATAATCATAACTATGAGTATCATAAACCTTATGTCTATGTTGTCCTCGACATGGTGAGTTGAGGGTCTTTTGTACTACTGATTTTAATCGATGCAATGGCGATTTAGAACTACATTCTTCTCCTGGAGATGACGGTGAACTACCAATTGCATTTAAAACTGCTGCCATTGATATACCTATACATCCAGAGGAGGAGGAGGACGCTGCTGATTGGTAGTCATGGCATTCATCATTAGATTTCTTCGAAGATGATTTGACCATTATAGATTTTGAGAATCTGACAATACACTATCTATGGGCCAAGAGAAGGTGAGTAGTAACTTTGTTGTTGAGACAATACACTATCTAATGAGAAGGCGAGTAGAGTACTATGTGTAACTTTGTTGAGACGATGAATTGTATTGTTGTGTATTGTTATGTGTTTAATTGTTGCAATTGCTGGGGCCGAGTCGAATAAAGTATACAGATATAAAGTCAATGATCAATGTTAGTATACATATGACATAGAATATACTAGCACCGGCGCCGCCTCGGCTATTATCAACTTCGTCTCAACAACAATACATAAGAGCCACTTTTCTACTGGAGGGAATTTCATTTCCGAGTAAGTGTTCAATGTCTCATCAACTCGTCTGGCCGTCGTCCCTGAGTTTGAGCTATTTATTATTTAATCTCCATATATCTACAACAAATCACCATGGCTAGCGCTATTATTGGCCGAGGCCTCCGCGAGACAGGAGCGGCGTTAAAGCATGCTTCAGGTTTGGAGGTATGTAATAAAGTTTATATTTTATAATTTTGCAATTGACTGTATAGTTACACCAAGATACACCAATATTTATCAAAGTTTTGCAATATGAGTTGAGATTGATGTGCAAATTATATGTACTACCTCATACTCTTTAATTGGTATACAATCTCGTATCCAATGTATTATATCTCACTCTTACTCACCCACTACTATTTTCAGGTGTTCACACGTCATCGACCAAAGATGACATTCTTAAATCAAAAACCATTTCAAACAAATGATACCTTTATTGCACCCACAGCCTCAGTTATAGGGAATGTAACCAATTGGGATGAATCATCAGTATGGTATAATGCAGTAGTTCGTGCTGATTCGGGATTTCCTATTACAATTGGATTCTTATCAAATGTTCAAGAGGGTGCTGTCGTAACAACCTTACCCTGTCCGCAGAATGCAATTGATACCGATCCTTTAAAGTCTGCAGAGGGAACACATACTAATGCTAGCGGGGAGGGTGTAGTTGTGTCAAGAAAAGAAGTGGGTAAAGTATTAGAAACTGGTTTCTCTCCCATTACACATATTGGACATTATACATCAATTGGATCGGGAAGTGTTCTTACTTCTTGCCGTGTCGATGATTTGGTTGATGTTGGTGATAAATGTACCATTCTTGAAGGAGCGTGGGTTGAAACGAATGTTATCCTTGAACCAGGATCTGTAGTACCACCATACACACGTATCCCCGCTGGTGGAAGATGGGGAGGAAACCCAATCAAGTTCTTGGGTGAATTAGGCGATGTTGAAAAGGCGGGGATTAAACAGAAGGCTATTGGAAGAGGTGTTATGGCAAAGGAACATGCAGTTGAGTTTTTACCTGTTGGAAATACATATTTACAATTGGAAGAGTTGGAACGAGAGGGTAAAACTGCGATACAGGGATAAGTATTGTTTGCTCGGGTGGTCGGCTTGTGATTATTGAAAAAAGAAACTTTGCGGTCTCTTTTACTTGATACCTAGTAATCCCCAGGTGAAAGGGAAGACGAAAACTGTAAATTAGAATCAAATAGATAAATCCTTATGTTTAAAAGCAAGTTGCATCTGTAAAAGCGGCAATAAGTACTTAGGGAGTGATGACATGAGAAGATACCGATGGGCAGGGATTTCTCTTTCGTTGTCATCTTAGTGTTCTCATTTTTTCATGCCTGTAACTTAGATCTAATGAGCATTATCAACTTCGACACTTATATGTTATGGATATAGTTTGCATATTTTATATCTTTGTTGTTTTGATTAAGACTAGTAGTGCACTGTTGTTCATATCACCATCCTCTTATTATCATCGACGGCCTCACGAGAGTACTCTTTTAAGATACTACAATGAGAATACTGATATCGATAACACTAGTATCGGTAGGAGACAATTGCTCCATGGTACAATGCTTTTCCCCGTCGTCTTCAAAAGTATTGATGCATATGCTGATGACTCGTTAGTTGCAAAGGCTATATGTGACACCACGACAATTGAAAGTTATCAAAAAGGAAGAAAGAAAATTCATCTAGTAGGAACAGCTCATATCTCTTCTGAATCATCTCGACTGTCTAGGGATGTAGTGAGAGAAATAAAGGTGATATTATGTGAATATGAGAAGGAGAGCATGCTTTTGTAAACAACAAGCATTTGCACTTACATCTAATTCTAATTAATACCCCCATTTTCTATATGTGCGTTTAGCCCGAAGCGGTCTTCTTAGAACTGGATCTTCAACGAGTTTCCCGTGCGTTCAAGAATGGTCAGGTCGATCGGCCTATAATTATACTATTCTTTACCGGTGAAGGTTCTTCTGGTGGAGGAAGTATCAAATTGCAGTCTGCTGTCCTTGCTCCACAAAATCTGCTCGGTTCAAGTAGTGGCATATCACGAATACTACAGAAACTAATCCCAAAGAATCCAATCGAGCAAATGTACGAAGGTCTTGAGGCTCAAGGAATTACTCCAGGAGAAGAGGTAAGAGCTTTTCGCCTTGACAGTAATCATTCAGTGTATCTCTCATGTTTGTGTGTGTCCTATCTCAAGTTTATCACCGCGGTTGAGGAAGGAGAAAAAGTCAATTCACTTATCATTCTAGGGGATAGACGAATGGATATAACTTTGAAACGCATTGCCAATGCAATCATATATCATACCAACCCAAAAGCACTACTCGAGGCTGATAAAAAGTTAACAACCAAGCTCAAAGCAAGTATGCCAGAACTAATCAAATTAGAAGCAAAACTCAAAAAAGAGCAAAGAGAAATGTCCACTGAAGAACTGGCCACATTTGTAGAGAGGCTTAAGACAAAAGACATAACCATGTCAATTATGACAGAGATGAAGAAGGCAGCGCCTGAATTGTATCAAGCTTTAGTCGGTGAACGTGATGTGTACATGGCAAGAGGTATAAATGCAATCTTGTCATCATCTTTGGGTTCGATACTGCCCCCGTCATCTGTATCTGGTGTAGTACATAATGCCGATCTTGAAAATCTGGTTGCGGTAATTGGTTTGGGTCATATCAGTGGTGTAGGTAATGAACTGAAGGCTTTAGGATGGAAGAAGTTTATCCCTGGACAATGTAGGATGTAAATGTGTCCTCTAATTCCCTGACTTCTTCAGAGCAGATCCATCTAAATATCCCAATGAACTACTAATAGTTGTCCCTGCCGTAGTCCAAATTAATGTTGTCATCAAATCCGGAGAGATATTAATAAAGGGCACTTCGCTTGCTATACCCAATGCAATTAATCCAATTTGTAATGTTGTATTGATCTTACTAAGCATACTAGCTCGTACCTTGAGTGGTGTATTTGTCGGATCCATCACTGCAAACTGTTGTTGGTGATTGTTATTGCTTTCAGAAGTAGTATCACTGTCTCGCATACGAACAGTCTCCTTTTGTACCAACCAATATACACTCCCAACAATACCAACATCCCTAACAATCCATAAACCAACAAGTGCACCTGGAAGTATATCTACATACCACATGGTACAACTAATAACACTAATAAAGAATTTATCAGCCAATGGATCCAAGTATGTTCCTAGTACTGTCGATGTTGATGGGAATGTACGTGCAATATGTCCATCAAGAAAGTCTGTAAATCCCATGAGAAGGAATAGAGATAATGCCATTGTTGGTGTTGATATTGTTGTTTCTGTAATGATTGATGTATCTATGGTTGATGATAATATTGTTCCTGTATCAACTGCTGATGTAGCAGAACTTTCAATTAAACTGTTTTTATTATGATGATGTGATATGAGTAAATATGATAGGTATGGTGTAGCAAGTATACGAGACATTGTTAATATATTTGGAGGTGATGATAGTTGTGATAATATAGAATTTAGTGCACTCCAATTGAGTGGTGATGTGGTAGTATTGTTGTTGTTACCATCACTAAAGCTATTATTGTCTGTGGATTGTTGTTTCTCTCCTTTCTCTGTTATAGTATGATGATCATCATTCTTATCATTAGCAGATGGTCTATTGCTACTGTGATATCGAACGTTTGTAAACATAATAATTTGTGTTGCAAAGTTTTGCATGCCATTTGGAGAGGAAGGCAATCTTGAGTGTGTATGATTTACCAATGATAAACCACTTAATAGAGATGATATAGTATGATATTGATTCAATGATGCGTATTGTCTAGTTTGATACTGCTGATAACGATTTGTCTGTGATGTGATGGATGGTGCACCTTGTTTGATAATTTGTGATGAAAAGACATCTCTATTTGTAAAACTACGTCGAGCATGGCGACATAGGATAATATTATTCATCTTGCGTTTGTTATATCTTCCCAAATAAGAGCCCTACCAAATTACTCGCACACTTAGCTATGGCGCTCGCGCCTTGAAAGTCTCTACTGAATGAATGTGATTGAGCAAATAAAGATACCATCCAGGATACCGAAGGGATCTTTTTTCTCTTGAGGGCAGCTCATTCTTCTATTCTCTTCTTCTAGTCTATGCCTTCTATCTCCTTCTACTATCTGTTGCCACTGTACTTAGTCTGCATTCTAGTTTATATTATATGGTTTTGAGTAAGGGGTGGTGATATTGACCTTTCTCGCAAATAAAGATCGATATGAAAAACACTAACACCCTGATAAAGTTCGAAGAAAGATATGATACTTCCAACTTACATTTAAACTCTACCTTGCCCTCTTTTTATACCTACAATACAGATAACAGACCTTCCAAGTAAGAGTAGAGGTGGAAGAAAGTGGGTCCTCTTTGTGACCTGAGTACCTGTGATACTCAAATAGAGTAGCCACCGGTATTTGAGACATATAAGGATAATGGGGCAGTTGAGGCTGCTCTAATTTTTCATTCTATGATCTTAAACACGCACCCCATACTTCAATAGCGGAGATAAGTATGCAGCCTATTACCATACATTATAATACTACAATTAAGTATATGAATAGTTGCTTAATAAGATTTTCCGATACTTGGTCTCTTCATTGCAATAAAAACCAATCCTTGAAACATATAAAGTTTGAGTCCCGTCCCTTCTTCTTATCAATCTTACTTTGTATACCTACCCAAATAAACTACAACATATATATACAAGTATTGTACTAATATACCGCAACAATAAGAAAATAAGAAGAAATAATGGGTGGATCCAAGCTGAAAAACACAGTAAGCAAACGACGTCCACGTCAAAATATAATTTATCTAATATTAAAAAATGCTAAAGATAAACACAAAAGTAAGAAGAAGAAGAGTAGTAAATCATCTGTCGAAACTACGGCATCATCATCTACTTCCAACAATAATAATGATAATACCAATACTAACAGTAGTAGTAGTAATGGCGGGTATAAGCAGCAATATTACGGTAACAAACGAGGCATACTAGCCTCGGCAGTCGAATTAACCCGACGTTCGAAGAAAATTACATCCCGCACTTCTTCTAAATCAAGTAGAAAATCAAACAAGTCCAGCTCCTCTTCCTCCTCCATAATTAACAACAAAAAGGGTATACTAACCAAAGGACAGCGAGCATTCTACAAATCTCCCAAAGGTATAACCAAGGTAACTATTGTGGGTATACATCATGATTCGAATTTGAAACCATATTATACAATTAAATTACGGGATGGGAAGGAGAAACAGACTGATGGTATGCATTTAACACCTATTATACAACAGAGTAGTAGTAGTAATAGCGGTGACAGGGGCAATAAGGCAGATGGTAAAAAGTTGGAACCGATTGATGGAATGACGGAATCATCGAGTGAGATTGAAGAAGAGGAGGAGGAAGAAGATTCTATTGTTATTGATTATGGCGAGGATGATCAAGAAGATTATGATGGTGAGGCCGAGCCAACTACTCATGATCAAGATGAAGGAGATAATTCTCCTCAGCAGGATGATGCACCGTCAACCCCAACTTGGGAACAAGAGCAAGAGAATGAAGAGTCATCCTCGTCTGACAATGAAGAAGAAGAACAACAACAAGATGCCGCCGCCAACAACAATAGCGAAACCACTCCAATTAAAAAATTTGCAATAGGACAAGATGCATACTATCGTCATCCATCAGGATCAATAATCAAGGTTAAAATATATAATCATAAACGTGGTTCAAGTAAATATACAATTACATTACCCGGCGGTATTGACAGTAGTGATGAAGAAGAGAGAATTAAAGTCAAATCACATTTATTGGCAACATTAATGGATTTGTCTAGTAAGGAATTGAGTATATTAATGAAGGAACGGAATAATAGTAGAAAGGGTGGTAATTTATCGAGTAGTCTAACTTCAGGAGGTTCGTCATCATCGTCAAGACGGGGTAATAGGGGAGAACGAGAATCACATATTACATCAAGTATGCAAACTACAACTACTGTGGAATCACTTGATTCGTCAGAAGATCAGCAGGTGGAGGAGGAGAATAATGATACTGAGGCGGAAGAACAACATGAAAACACACAACCATCGCCACTTATACCCCTACCAAAAACAACAACTGCAACAGCAATTATACCCCTACCAAAAATGCAAATGGTAGAAGCAAAGACTGAAGATGGACAAACTAAAACCGTGCCACTATACGAAGCGGGTATGAAGGTACAATATAAAAATGCAGCTGGTAAACAAGGGTGTACAATATTAAAGGTTCATTTAGATGATTTATTAGAACCATTTTATGATGTTATATTGGATGATGGGAAGGAGAAACAGACTGATAATGCACACCTTCAGTTGCTCGGGACTGATGACGATGACGAAGAGGAAGAAGATGAAGAGGAAGAAGAGACTAAGGTAGAAGAAGTTTATACTGACGAAGAAGAAGAGGAAGAGTCTGCAAATAAGTCAAGTGAAAAGGAAGAAGAGGGAATGAATAATGTAGAGGTAGAAGATCAAATTAGCCTGTTCCCAGGGCAGTCCGCGGTACCTGATCCATCCCCAGCTGATAATACCGAAGAGCAAGAACTGTCAACTTCATCGTCGACCCCGACCACGAAGAAAGAGCAAGTTGATCCGTCTGCGGCCTTAACGCCTATATCTACAGCAACCTCGTCAACATCTGTTGTTATATCAGGGCAGTTTGTGGTAGGTGATGATGTCATGTATACGTCCTCCCAGGGCGAGCAACTCCGTGCAACAGTAGCAAGACTACAACGAGATAAGAAGAATCGTCCATATTACGTAGTGACATTACCCAATGGTAAAGAGAAGCAAGTATATGGACATAGACTACGGCCATATAACCGTCCACAAGATGAACAGCGACGGTCACGGAGTCGTTCAAGAGGCCCAAATGCTGTACCAAAAAGTAGTAGCAGATCTAAAAGTCGACCAAGCAGCACTAGAGGACGAAGTAAAGTAAGCAAGAGTCGACAGGATAGAATTCGACGGTCAGATTCGGTTGACTCTCATCAATCCATACATTCCAACTGTTCACGGACATCACACATGTCTAATTCCTCACGCAGGTCGCAAGCTAGTAGAGAACGACACAATAAGAAGGAGGAAGAGTCATCAAGTGGTAATAATCGGGACTCGCACAGTCGTAATCACGGGAAAATTGAAGTTATTACTACCTCATCGTCTGCTACACGGGGTAGAAGAGAAGAATCTGTATCACGAGCATCACGTAGTCGGTCCAAGTCAACTAGACGGAGTTCTTCTCATGTAAGTGGCTGCACAAGTCATGCTGCTGAGTCTAGTCATAGTCGAAGGGGTAAATCACGAGGTAGAGACCGGTCACGTAGTAGAGCTCCCTCGGATGAATCACGATCATCATCACAGCATCCACACAGTAGTAAGGGCACAAATAGTAGGGGTATGAGTAGAAGTCGTCGATCGGCAATAGGGGTTGCTTCGAGTAGTAGAGATATGACTGTATCGAAAAGATCAGGGTCAGAAATATCAGATGACGATCATTCACGATCCTCTTCTACTCGGGCTAGTATATCAAAGTTGAAGAGTTTTAGGAAGAACTTTGGAAGTATGAGAAAATAGACATTGAACAGCAGATGGACATTTGTAATAGATGATTAACAAATCAAGCGTTCTATTTCTTAGCATGGTCCCCGATAGATCACATAGTATCACGTTCTATTTCTTAGCATGGTCCCCGATAGATCACATAGTATCACACATTAAAGATTAGGGGCATAGCAGGGTATCCTTTTCGGTATCTTCTCAACTCTCATAAAATTTAATAACCATTGGACCACAACTTGTACTATCATCAATCTCTACTTCGATAACCTCCTTGTATATTTGTATGCTTACTCAACTAGTAATCCTCTTTTTGTGCTTCTTTCATCAATTTAGAAAGTACAGCGAAGATTACTCAATCATTACGTATACCATAACATAATAGTATTAATCACTCATTAATAGTTAATCATACGTATACCATAATATAACAATAGTATTAATCACTCATTATCATCCATCCATCCAAAAATACAATGGCGCCATTCATACCTTTTCCTGCAATTCCATACAAAATTGTACACACTGGTGATATTATATTACTTCTATCAATTGGTTTTATATACGAGTTTGTAATACGCATGTATCAACATAGAAATACAAGACGTTCTTCACATGAGCGTAAATTGAATATTCACCTTGCAACATTACGTTATGAGGCGGCTAAGAAACGTGCATTGGGACCAAGTGCATTCGTAGAAACTGCAAAGTTGGAAAGGGCAGTGTTGGCAGCTGATAAGGAATTGGCAAAATTAGTAGAAGATCGAGCAACACGCAAGGCTCGTGTAGGCAAAGTGATAAAGAAATGTAATATTGCTTCAAACATACTAATTATCATGCTATATTGGGGTGTTGCAATGGTAGTTATTGATGGCTCTCGCTTAGATGATGGAAGTGAAATATATAATGGAGATGAAGTTATATCTGATCATGAACGAGCTTCAACTTTCTGGAAAGGCTTCCTCTTCCCATTATCGTACAATGGGATGGCGTATAAGATTGCACAATACGGAATTGATAATGATATGAAACCAAGTTGTTTGGGCGCTTTGGCTGTTGTTTGGGCAGCACGGGTAACATGTGGAGAAGTGTTTGATTGTGCATTACAGTGGAGTACAGCAAAATAGAGTGATATTACTTAAATAATCACAGACCTGAAAGAGTTTGTTGTAAAAGTGGTTTCTGTCTTCGTAAAAATACTTTGATGGAAAAGAGAAGAACAGCAAGTGTTCATTGATCTTTGAATTACCATACTGTTTGTAGAAGATGTAAGTAAGACAAAAGCATACAACATGGCTACACTGATAAAGTGCTACTAAGTGCTTTTCAAATCAGTTGATCTTTATGTTAGACTTGCCAACAATCTATATCTACATCGAGCTGAAGAAACTTTGACAGTCATGTCAAGATATACCCCAGCTCATTTCATCAGGTTTAGCTGTAAAGATCTTCCTCATCGTCATCCTCGGCAGCATCTCCACCGGCTCCGGCAGCACCACCAGATTCAGGGAAGGCAAATGTAGCCAAACTTCCACCACTAGCTCCAGTTACGGCTGCACGAGATTGTTGCAGTGTCTGAGCAAATGAGGCATATTGAGCCAAATCCCTATCCGACACAGATCGACGAGCATTGCGCACGGCGTGTTCAAAGTGACGGGGTAAGATCTCAGGCATGGTATCCTCGAGTTCATCCTCATCATCTTCCTCCATTTCTTCACCAGCCTCCTCACGAAGACGTCCACGTTCAATATCACGCTCAATCTCCTCACGAATGGCAATCTTACATGCAGTCTGACAAATCTCGGTAAGATCGGCACCAGTGAACTTGTCAGTTTGGGTTGCAAGGTAGGATAGATCAACATCCTTTGAGACGGGAGATTTACGTAAAGTGGCACGCAAAATTCCAAGACGAGATTCAAAGTCGGGCATGGGAATGTAGATAAGCTGATCAAGACGTCCAGGTCGCATGAGAGCAGTATCAATGATATCTGGACGATTGGTAGCTCCAACAATAAAGACATTCTTTTTGGCACCAACACCATCCATCTCTGTCAAGAGCTGATTCATGACACGATCGGCAGCTCCTCCACCATCTCCACTGGAACCACCACGTTGCTGAGCGATGGAATCCAACTCATCAAAGAAGAGAACACAAGGAGCAGCCTGACGGGCCTTTTCGAATACGTCACGAACATTAGCCTCAGACTCTCCAAACCACATAGTAAGAAGTTCTGGACCCTTAACGGAGATAAAGTTAGCTTGACACTCGTTGGCAACTGCCTTAGCCATGAGGGTCTTACCACACCCAGGAGGACCGTAGAAGAGAACACCCTTACTAGGAGACATACCAAACTTCTCAAACTTCTCGGGATGCTCAACTGGGTATTGAACAAGTTCCTTGAGATCACGCTATCGACGGGGAAGGGGCATTGAGTGTGAGATTTTGAACATAATAGATAAATAAATACTGCAACAAATCCCTTCTCTTACCTTGACATCTTCCAAACCACCAATATCATCCCATGAAATATTGGGAACTTCGACAACAGTTTCACGTAAACTACTGGGGTTGCTCACTCCCAAAGCATGCCTGAAATGATCCTGATTGACAGCCATACTATCCAAAATTTCAGCATCAATTTCTTCATCCTCAATATCAATCAAATCCATCTTCTCACGGATACACTGCATAGCAGCTTCGGTACATAAGGCGGCAATATCAGCACCCACGAAACCATGTGTCTCACGGGCAATAGCCTCGGGGTCGACATCCTCATCAAGCTTCATGTTACGAGTATGGATACGGAAGACTTCCAAACGGCCATTCTCATCGGGTACTCCAATATCAATCTCACGATCAAATCGTCCAAAACGACGCAAGGCAGGATCCATTGAGTTGGGACGGTTAGTGGCACCAATTACCACAACACTAGCACGTTGTTTTAATCCATCCATAAGTGTTAACATCTGTGAAACAATACGACGTTCAACTTCTCCATTCGTCTTCTCACGCTTGGGTGCGATGGAATCAATCTCATCAATAAAGATAATAGCTGGTGCATTCTTCTCAGCCTCCTCGAAAGCCTTACGCAGGTTAGATTCAGATTCACCAGCCATTTTGGACATAATTTCAGGTCCATTAATTAGGAAGAAGAAGGCACCAGTTTCATTTGCCACGGCACGTGCAATAAGGGTCTTACCACTACCGGGAGGACCATACAATAACACACCACGGGGTGGCTTAACTCCCAATGTTTTGAATAATGCAGGATGACGTAATGGCAATTCAATCATTTCACGAATCTGGGCCATTTGTTTACGACATCCACCAACATCATCATACCCGACATCATCTAACTTTTCCTCATCCTCACGCTTTACAGGTTCACCCTCACAATGGATAACCGTATCAGGTGCAACGATACAATACGGAGCAGGATCAGTCTCGACAACCTTAAATTCCACAGGGTGCATGGCACTACGGACTAAAAATAAATCCCCCTTTTTAACTGGACGGTATGCCTCTAAGAAGTATGGTTTGAGGTAAACATCAAACAAATTACCAGATACACCCTCAATAGTATCATCAAGGGGTAAAATGTGAATACGCTTGCCGTATGGGACATCACCACAGTTTGTAACAGTAACAATATCGGCCAAACGGACACGTAAATTTTTACGAACAACCTTATTCATTCTAACTGATGAATCATCACATGTTTCATCTGCCAATACGATACATACCGTATCACGTCCCTTCTTACCCTTAATAAGGACGGTATCACCGCGGAAGAGTGATAACTCCTCCATCTTGGCTGGTGATAAAGAAATAACTGAGTTATCATCATTGGTTGCATCATCAACAATTAGACGGTTGGGTGAACGCTTTTTACCAAGGATGGCATCTTTCATATCCGCATCTTTTTTCTCCTCTTTTACCATTGTGTTTGGTTATATTATTTTGTTTAGGGGTAAGTATTGGGTAGTGTTTTGTTTATTCTATTGGCGTTATTGGGCTGGTATGTGAGTGGTCCAAATTATATTGAGAGGTAAAATAGATTAAAGTTAGAAGATGACATAATTTGATAACCGCATACACAATACAGCAGCAAACAAATAAACCCTGCATTATCAATAATATACCATCCCGCATTCGTATTCTTTAGCAACACAAAGCAGCCAAGCTAAAGCGGCCTGTGCCAATAACAACCAAAACCCAGACTTAAGAGAGTTGCGCTAACTTCTCCGCCCAACCGAATATCTAACCACCCAAACAGCTACTATATCAAACTAAAGCATATGTACATAATAAAGATGAACCTCTACTTATTACCGCCGCGCCACAATTGATATTACTCTAGCTATAAGAAGTACTAACCTTGCTTTCAGATTATTATGAGTGGATATTGAATTTCGAAGCAAATCTTGTGACTTTCTATCACGTGACTGGTTAGATTGCCAATCACCCCCCGGAATTGTATGCTTAGGCAGCCTTAAACATTTGCGCTTATGGGGAGGGACCCATTGCGCCTGGGAGTAAAAATCTATCTAGCAAATCTCGTGGTCTGAGTATCGATTTTCAGTCGGCAGTAAAAATCTGTAAACAATGAAAACAAACAAATGACCCGCTGAAATGTTAGAGGATGTTAGTGTCTTTCCACTCAGTATGACTCAAACTTTTCCACTCAAGTTCATTAGATAAGTGGAAATCATCCACTCAGGTCCACTCACCTTCCACTCAAGTCAAACTCAAGCCACTCATGCATTGCCTTTGGTAATGCTGAGTGGCCTCAGATGTACTTTATCATGATATATACTACTACCTACTGCCGGCGGCGGTCATCCACATATGGTGCTACTGGTATCCTTCGGATCTTGGCAAGGAGAACGAATGCCGTGATATACAAGTTCTAGTGAGTTATATTAGAATCCACAAGAAGACATCTAATCCTTGAGACTCTTCTCGTCTTGAATCTATTTCTAATGCTTGTCAAATATAATAGGGAGCATTTTATCGCCATATAATATATACCATACTATACTTTTATGCCTAATTCTCATCAATTATCTCCTTGATAGATTTCAACAAAGCTGTCCAAAGAACAAGCTTCATCTTTGCTTTCATGATTGAGTCTTCGTCATCATTTCCCTCCTCCTCATTACGTGTTTGCTCAGTAGCATTAGAATTATCAACATCGGCTACTTTGACTTCGTCTGAGTATTGATCATTTAAGAAACTACCCAATAAAGATGGTCGAGATACCTCTATCTTCTGCCGCTTTCCAACTTGACTTGTCACTCCTCTTGGTCCCTCTCTTTTCTTTTCATTACTCTTTCTCTTGCTATTACTCCCTCCACCTATTTTCATACTCTGCAATACTCCCTCCAATACCTTGCATCTCTTTGTAGCCTCATCATGTACCTTTGTCAAGAAGGGCTGTTTTCTAAATGATATGCATGATTTAGTGCATAACTCTTTGCGTCTATCAAGCATACTATTAATCAAATTCCATGATGGGATACTACTTGCTAATTCAATATCATTTTGACTCAATTCATTAGATGTAGATTTGTTCTTGTTGGAACTCTGAGGTGTTAAATGTAGACTTGTTGGTGCCAATGAACCTCTTCCCATTATTGAAAAAATTGGTGTCCTACCTGTACTACTAGGTTTCTCCTCTTCCTCTATACATTTTGATATTGATGAAATGTATTCAATACGAGAATTAGCTTCATTATTGATATTTGTCCAGTGAGACTGTAGTTGTTTGTGCGGTAGATAATCATTCCTCCTTTGCAAATACTGCTCAATGAGGTTCCATACATCATTACTAACTGTGTCGTCGTTTTCTATCACATCCATATCACTATTTTCACTGGCTTTATTTATAACCCCTTGTTCTTTATCGGTACCATCGGCAGTATCATCAGTGGTATTATCCTCATTAGTGCTTGACGGTGCATCATCTTTTTGTTTGTCGGTAGTATCACCACTTTCCTGGCCGCCATCATAAAGAGAGTGAAGGATGGTTAGGTGACATTTACGGAATGCTTGTGTAGTCTGCATGGTTATACTATTAATAGAATGAGGGAGTCTTCACGGCGCGGCGCGGCTAGAAGTTAGTTACGATATGAGAGTTTGAAAATTATGAGAGTGTTCCTAACTGATCCGCCATCGATTTTGCTCTCTTATTTGACGTTTGCAATAGAAACTGCAAGTTGGTGCCTACCTACTATCATTTGTGTTGATACAGTTGCTCAAAATTAATAGAGAGAGAGAGAGAGATCCAATGATGTTTTTAATTGCTTAGCACAATTGGTGGTGATCCGTGAAGGATGGTGATTTGCATGTGTCTTGAAAGATTAAGGAACTACAGAGTTACAAGCTTGTGTCCCTCAATGCGCATGCTACCGTTGTCCACAGATATTTGTTACACTTAACATATTGCTATTTTACTAAAGATAATCTTTACAACTCACATATCTCACAAACATACTTAAACGAAAACTGAGACACTCCATCCACTGCACTTTAAAATTAAAATCTCATGTCCTTGTCCTCACATTTACATTGTACCTACTTTGATGATGCTGCTGCTGCTGCTGGCTTGCGATTATGAGTCATATGAGCAGCCACTAATGAGTTGCTAGCAAGAGCTGCCATCAAACTCAACTCCCCGGCCATTGTGGCAGCAGCAACAACATGTGCTAACTGTCTGGCATTATCTCCAGGATTCTCTCCTCCTCCCTTTACACCAATTGCTTTCAAACATGCAGCCTGGGCAGGCAAACCGGTGCCTCCTCCAACTGTGCCAACTTCAATACTGGGCATTGTACATGAAATCCACAAATCACCTTCAGGTGTTTCCTCCATAAGTGTCATACAGTTGGAACTCTCAACGTTCTGTGCCGGATCTTGACCGGTTGCTAAGAATACTGCCGTTACATTGTTGGCAGCATGAGCATTGAAACCACCTACAACGCCTGCCATGGCACTACCTATCAAGTTCTTATTCACGTTAGTCATGACAATGGCTGATACAGATGTCTTGAGGGTGGCACGAACGACATCTTGGGGAATAGTTGCTTCAATAACAACACTCTTGCCCCTTCCCTCTATCCAATTTACGGCGGCAGCTTTCTTATCAGTACACATGTTACCACTGAGTGCCAAGAGGTTTAATTCAGGGAATACCTGTCGAAGTGACTCGATAACGGCAAGACTGCCTTTACTAATCATATTCATACCCATGGCATCCCCCGCAAAACAGCGTAGACGAACATATACGTTCTTCCCCGCAACGGTAGGACTTGCCTCTAACAATTTACCAAAACTTGTTGTGGATTCAAATGCTTCCTTCAACTTTAAAAAGTTCTCGGGAGTGCTAATCCAAAGGGCAACTTCAGCTGCTTGTTGAGCGGTTGGAAGTCGGACACATGGGGCACGGGTAATACCGTCCTTTAAGATGGTACTAGATGCACCACTACCTTGAGAAATAGCCTTGCATCCACGGTTTGTACTAGCCACGAGGCATCCCTCAGTGGTAGCCATGGGAATGTATACAGACTCTCCATTCAATGTTATTGGACCAGCCATACCTACCGGGATAGGGATATAACCAACTACAATCTCACAATTAGCACCAAGGACTCGTTTATAATCCAAATCATGTTTATGTGGAAGCTCTGATAATGCTCCACCATTCCCTAACGAATCCAACTTGGAATCAAACTTCAATCGTCGTACTTCCACAGCACGGTGCGGATCGAGGAGTTTTTCCAATTGATGATCTTTAATCTTATCTTGTAATACCAGGGTAGCAATCTCTTCATTAGGCATTTCCTTCAAGTTACTTGGAATATTAGACGATGTTTTTTTGAAGGAGGTAGGGTCAGTGCATACTGGTGCAGAGGATGATGGAGGATGAACATTAACCACTTTTACTGGTGGGCTATAAAAGTGTACATAGAATTGTAATGGATTAGATTGTGAAAAATTGTTGGGGATTGGGGAATAAATATAACACATGATATGTGCACAAAAAATAACACATATGCACCTACCTATCGACCTTATTCTGACAAACAGGTGTAGTTTGCTGCTGCTGCATTGACTGTCCAACCAACTGCTGTTGACCATCCACAGCAAAGTCATCTAAATCCAAGAACGAAATACCAAAGAAACCAAAGAAGTAACAAAGGAACACTGACCAAACGAATAAGAATTGCAATAATGAACTAGAGTCATTAAGATATGTCGATGCATTAGATGCAAATTTCAATACTGATAATAAGAATCCAGTGGCCGCAACATAGTTGGTAATTTTTAGTATATGCCATTTGGGTTCGGGTGAAGATGATTGTTGTAGTTGTTGTTTCTTAGGTTTGTGTAGAGAGTTTACAGGTGATGTATCTTTATTATCATTTATCGTCGTAAGAGCAGATGAACCCTTACCACTATTTAATAAATAGAAGGAAAAGGTCAAGCTCAATATAATTGTTGTGGCATACAATTGGCTTGTTGAAAATTCTATTGTTGATAAGGATGCAATGACAGAGTCAATTTTTTGCCCGACTGTCTGTGCCGCGGTATATGTTTCTACCATTGTTGTTTTTTAAATTAATATAAATTCACTACTTTTAGATGATTAATAGACTGTCGTAATGGGTATTGTCGGTATATTATGATAGTTAAACAGTACTCAAGCAAGTAAGCAAGAACTCATGCAGTTTATGGCATCTCAATCGTCTTTCGCTGTTTAAGAGTGATTATGAGAAAATTAAGAGGACATTTGATAGGGCCAATCTCTCTCTATTATGCGAGCAACAGTGATCAGTGGTGCCTCTTGTTGATGTGTATAGTGCGTCTCTTACACAAGGTCAAGTTTGTTTAAATAAGATATTACATAATAGAGACTTAGGATACCAACTTGCAACTGTATAAATGTTTCTCTTATACTCCAATCAAGAGTTATTCTACTTTTTGTTTTGTTCTTCTATTCCACAACACAGTCCTCTTGATGAGGCACTTATCTCTCTATCTCTCTACCAATCTCATCATATTCAATATCAACTTAAATTCCAAGCATCTCCTTGAACTTGGTGGTGAATGATCCACTCTTCTTTTGTTCATCGACATCTGGAACAACAATATTCTGTAACTCTGACAAGCTCTTTGTTGGTTTGAAACCATCAGGGAAGACATCACTGTCAACTAATAATGAGCACTCGGTTGGGCTTGAGCAGTACACATTCTCAATAACCTCACTAAACTTCACCCAACGATTCTCTGCAGCTGATTTGTCAGCAGCAAGAGACATAACCAAAGCTACAAGACCATCGATACCAGTACATGGAACTTCACTATCTTCGACAAGAGATTTACAGAATGCTTCAGTTTCAGTCACATAGGCTTCAAAGTATCGTGATAGGAAGAAATCGAATGGCATATCGGCATTTCCAGTAAAGTCATTTCGGTATATCTTGGCAGTGTTGGGGTATACATTGTCTGTGGCAATCATTCCCTTTGTTCCTAATACCTCTGCACGTTGATCATACCCATACGAGCTCTGACGACAGACATCTACCATAGCACTAACTCCATTTGGGTATTTCACAATGCAAGTGGCAGTATCAAACGCCTCTGATCCTGGCAAATCTTCAATCGACTTGTCAATATGACAAGAACCAACAGCAAGAATCTCAATGGGATCTTCACCAGCTAAGAAACGTGTCATATCAAGATCATGCACTGCCATATCATTGAAGATTCCTCCGCCACCCTTCACATATTCATATGGAGGAGGTGATGGATCACGAGAACAAGTCTTGATAACAATAGTATCTCCAACTTCCTTCGTCTCGATAGCATTCCTAACACGCAAAAAGTTGGGATCAAATCTTCTTTGTAATCCAATCATTAGCTTCACACCTGCCTCATTACATGCATTGATAGCTTCGACAGTTTCAGCCAAGTCGGTTGCAATTGGCTTTTCACAGAAGACATGTTTTCCATTGGCAGCACATGCTTTGATTTGATCAGCATGATATTGAGATGGAGAACAGATCCAGACAGCATCTACATCAGGATCTGTAATAACATCCATTGCATCAGATGTGAATTTGGGTACACCAAATGTCTTGGCAGCTACATAGAAAGATAACCGATGTCAGTTGGTATACATTGATATACATATATAATGTTATATGATATGCTCACTTACCATCCTCAGCTTTCGATACCGTAGGGTTAGAAACAACAACAGGTTGAACACCAGGAGCTTTATTGATAGCACCTAAATGAACAATACCAATACGACCACATCCAATTACTCCAACTTTAACAGGGTCTTTGTTGGCAGATTCTGTTGACATCTGCAATGCAGTAGTTGTAGATGGTCTCGAGATTGCATGTTGAGCCGGGGAAAAGGCCGATGCCGATCCGACAAGAACTAATGCAAGTAAGCTTATTCTAACCATTTTATTGATTTGATGGGACGGTGATCAATGGGTGTGTAGTACCTACAAGAGAGAGATGGAAGAAGATAAGTATGTGTAATAACAGCCAATGCATTTGGCCGTAGAGGATACCGTATCTTTTAGCAGGAGGCTTCAAATACGTGTTTTTGCAAGCCAGGCAGCAGGCGAGCAATGCCATCAAAACCTCATAATAAATTAATTGTTAACAACTTACTTACTCGACACTCTGGTGTATCATGGCTAGGTTCAGTTCAATACTCGTATGCTTGCTCACCGCCAAGACGGTAGAGGCATTCGCTCCTACTCAGCCTGCTCGCACAGCTCAAAGATCGTCAGCATTGCAAATGTCAATAGAATCCGAGAGCAAGGATCCAGTTAAAGTTGGTGTCATTGGATGTGGTCGTATTGGTATTGTTCATTTAGGTGCTATCAATAAAGCTCCTGGTGTTCAGCCCATTGTTGTTTCTAACCCTACGGTATCGAAAGCTGAGGATGGTAAGTGAGCATATCATATGAATGTAACACATTAACTAACTTTTATCATTTCATTTTACTAACTGACATCTGTCATATCCTATGTTTAGCTGCAAAGCAATTTGGAGTACCCAAATTCACATCTGATGCAATGGATGTTATTACAGATCCCGAGGTAGATGCTGTCTGGATTTGTTCCCCATCACAATATCATGCAGATCAAATCAAGGCATGTGCGGCCAATGGAAAACATGTCTTTTGTGAAAAGCCAATTGCTACTGACTTGGCTGAAACTGTTGAGGCTATCAATGCATGTAACGAGGCTGGTGTAAAGTTGATGATCGGACTGCAACGACGATTTGATCCCAACTTTTTGCGTGTAAGAAAGGCTATTGAAGATCAGGAAGTTGGAGATACCATTATCGTAAGTTTGTGGATGTACATTGTATCTCCTTTTGATGATATCAACAACAACAACAAAACAATTCTCATATTATCATTCTTCATGTGATATATAGATCAAGACTTGTTCTCGTGATCCATCACCTCCTCCATATGAATATGTAAAGGGCGGCGGAGGAATCTTCAATGATATGGCAGTACATGATCTTGATATGACACGTTTCTTGGCTGGCGAAGATCCTATTGAGATTCTTGCTGTTGGTTCTTGTCATATTGATAAGTCGATTGAGGACTTGCCTGGATCAGAGGCATTTGATACTGCCACTTGTATTGTAAGGTATCCTGATGGCGTAAATGCAATGGTAGATGTCTGTCGTCAGAGTTCGTATGGATATGATCAACGTGCTGAGGTATTAGGAACAAAGGGAATGATTGCCACAGACAATGTATACCCCAACACTGCCAAGATATACCGAAATGATTTTACTGGAAATGCTGATATGCCATTCGACTTCTTCCTGTCACGATACTTTGAAGCTTATGTTACCGAGACTGAAGCATTCTGCAAATCTCTAGTCGAAGATAGTGAAGTTCCATGTACTGGTATTGATGGTCTTGTAGCTTTGGTTATGTCTCTTGCTGCTGACAAATCAGCTGCAGAAGGCCGATGGGTGAAGTTCAATGAAATCATCGAGAATGTCTATTGTTCTAGCCCAACCGAGTGTTCTTTGCTTGCCAATGATGAAATGTTCCCCGACGGTTTCAAACCTTCGAGTAGTATCAAAGACTTGGATAAGATTGTTGTTCCAGATGTCGATCAGCAGAAGAAGGATGGCTCCTTTATTGGAAAGGTCAAGGAAATGATCTGGCAATAAACATTGATAAGATGATTACATAAACACTCATTGCATTTGTATGTTTATGTCATTATTGATCTATAGGCTGCATCTTTTGTTGAAACAACTCTTTTGATGTACTCCTCACCCAAGGTCCATTCTAGATCAGAGTTGACCAGTTCTCTTTGTAGCTGGAGTTCAATGTCTGTACTGGCATGTGATGTAATGAAGTTTGATACTTTTTGCAGTTTGTATGGAACTCCTCTTTGATTACCGTATACAAATGGCATACTATCATCATCTGGATCATATCCTCGGTCATTTATCCAAAACTCATCATTCCACAAACTCAATTCATCTTTGATAAGTATTCGTTTCCCTGGAATAAGAGAGATTGAATCTACTATTGTCCCCTTCTTGCCAGCTTCCATTGTTGCATGATATGATTCTCCAGTTGAAAGAGGTATGTCTGTTATTGCATCGTCGTCGTATTCATTATTGTATAGATATGCATGTTTAGATGGCTCCCAATTTGGTTCCCAAAGTACATCGCAACCTTCAAGAGATGATACCAGTGTTGGTATTCCTTCTGCTTGCAACTTATTCCATTCTTTGACATCTGTTTGCTGTTGTATATCTATCCTGTTTTCTTTGCACCAAATCTTCCATACCTCTTTCCACCATATGCAAGGCTTTTCAGAATACTCGCGTAGCTGTCTTTCAACATGAGGTAAGAGTGTGTTCAATTTCATCCGTACCGGTAACTCATTTGATATTGGTTGTATCAATTGATACATACGAAATCTAAATATCTTTTGTAGGTTACCATTGAAGTAAAATGCCGCAAGTACCCATTGACTTTGTTGTTGTTGTTGTTGTTGGTCTTGATGATCATTGTGATGCTGTGGACATGGAACTAGTGTGCAATGAATATGTTCATGACCTCCACCTTCTCTCGGTTCCAATCCATGTATCCTATCTTGAATTACCTGGTTATAATTATCGAAATCTCCTTTAAATGTTGACAAGAGATTGCTGTAGTAGTCTTTATCACCATTAGACACGTTGCATACTATTGTTCTTTGTTGTTGTTGTTGTTGTTGTTGTCGACGATGGTAAGAGAATGATGATGGAGATAGGATATTATGTTGTGGTATCCTAAATGCCGCCACCATTACTGTTTCACATATCACATGTACTAATAATACAATAGTTGTAGTAATAGTGAACATATTCATTCTTCTCACCAAGGAGATAATGTGTGACGATAGCAGAGTTGTGATCGAGCTCAAGCAGGAGGATGAGGAGAGGGGAGGGTATCCATTTTTCCTCTAGTAGCCAGTAGCCCCTCACAAAAAAAATGACATACTACAACTTTTCTAAGATGCTAGCTGCCAAACAAAGCTTTACGTCTACCAGCAATATAATAGGTAGACGTTTATCCTCTAATTCTTCCCGGCTTGTCATTCCAGTTGAGCTAGTATCTGATACTGTAAGTTACTACTTTTTCTTTTCCTTCCTTTAATTTTATTCATACTCTCATAATACGTTTATCCTGGAATTGTTTATACAGTTATGACCTAATGGATATATCGGGAAAAAGCACTTGGACAATGCTATGAAACATGTTCTTTCAAAGCCATTGAATAGTAAATCACCAGTTGCATTTTCAATACTACGAGTGCCTTTCTTCCTTGAACCAGATTATGATGAAAAGAAGCCACATATAGAAAGTAATAGAGAACGATTGGTTAAGAAGTGGGGAGGAGTGGAAGGATGGAATAGACAGAAGAAGAATCATGAGTGAGTAATATGTTTCTTTTCTTCTTCCGCTTATCATCTGAATATCATATGTGTATAAATATCATTTATTTATATGATGACTTATTTATGTCTTCTTGTTCATGTATACAGTTTGAAAGGAAGGGGAATGGCTGCTGGTATACCACACTTTAATCTAGACAGGCTTGCTGCCAACTCAATGGCATCGCATCGCCTCATACAGCATGTTGGTAAGCAATATGGATTAAATGCAAGTGAGAAGTTGTATGACAGGCTCAATGTTTATTACTTCGTGGATGGTCATTCACTTAATAATAGACCTTGTTTAGCAAAAGTTGCAGCAGAAGTACTTTCAGACACTATAACAAAAGACAATACAAATCAACCAATGACTGAAGATGAAATCTTGACATTTCTGAATGGCAATGAAGGCAGAACGGAGATTGAAAATGCTCTCCAGGCACTTCGTCAAATCGGAGTACATGGAATACCAAAGTTTATCATTGAGGGAACAACCGTTGTTGACGGGGCTGCTTCTAGCGATACTTTCATCAATATATTTAGAGAAATTGAACAGCGAGGATCAGTTGCTAATAAACCAGTGTTTGCAAACATTCTTGGCGTAAATGCAGACACAATACGAGAAGGTAGTCACACGAGAGAATCAATGCTTGGTTAGATTTAACACATGACTTGTATATTATTTCAACAATTCAATATGATGAGATGAATGACGGATTGGATAAATTCTTATCTACCAATCCTGACAAATTGAATCATATCTGAATATAAGATGTTACAAGTCATAACATAAGTTTAATCTTCCTTGCCACTATCTTTGTCTCTAGTATTACAATCTCGTGCCATTGTAGTCATCAGTAACTCTCTTAGCATCATGGTAGCATAACAGCCTTTCGTCAAGTCAAATGTCAACTTTGCATCAGTTATAACTGGGTCTTCATCTAATGTTTCAGATTTGGTTAGGGGCTCCCACTGTAGATTGGTTGCTTTGACAACAAGGCTTCGGTAGCTTCCTTTTGCCGTAGATTCGGGTACTTTATTTTTGGTTGCTAAATCAATATCATCATCTTTAAGTATCTGTTTGTATAGTTCTCCGATTTCATTTGTAGGGTACTGAATATTATATCCAGGAAGCTATAAGAAGACAAGAAAGGTGATGAATTTGCTGGAACAGAAAAGTATATAATAAAAAGTGGATAAACTTACTGGAAGAACAACTTGAGATATATCAACTTGTGAAGGATCAGTAACGACTTGTACATCTCCTTGATTATCAGAATCTTCACTAATGTATAGATCTCCCACAATAGGTCTTGTTCCCCACCTCTTAATTCTTTGTGTAGCCACTCGATTCCAAATCAATGATTGATATGAATGAATATAAAACATTCGAGTATTGTGTGGTAAACATCGCAATGCTTCCAACGCATCTGCATACCTTAGAAAACCAGTAAGGACTTCTCTCTCCCTAACCATTGTGTTTCGATTCTTGGGAAACGCTGCTAACGTAGCTCGAGCGTTTCTTGATTTCTTCCAAACGTTCCTTGCATTTATTTCGTCTTCATTTGGATTATAAACATTAGTCGAACGACCTGCCATGAGTAAGTCGATTGCCTTATCAATGTCACCTTTAAGCATGGCTTGGCCTATATCAAACGATCTAACACCTACATATTCCATTGAGCCAGGATCACCCAGTCGCTGCTCGCCATAGAAATTGATAAAGCCATGATTATCAATCCTCTTGATCATTGTATCAAGATGTGATGAGTGAACAGGGACGGGTCGTTCTGTATAAGTGTCTTCTCCTTCTTCAGATTTTCTTTGCATTCTCTTCAGATTTCTTAGTACCAATTCAAATCTATTACCAATCAAGTTGCCTCGAACAAGTAAAGCTTCTGCTCCTTTTATCTCCACAAAGTCTGATAACTGAACTCTCTTCCCTAAGATATTATTGGCTTGTTGTACTCTACCGAGAGAGACATTGCGTAGTGTACAGTACTGATAAGTAATTGCTTGCATATCTTTAATACCGGCAACACCAATGTCACTATTGCGGCATTTGACAGCTCGTGAGATCTGATTTAATGCTACTTGATGTTCGATTTGATACTTTCGTAAAATACCAAGTATAGCAGTTATCTCTGTGGTCTTCTCTGTTGCTGCATCTGAACCTGACTCTGCTCGTTTTCGCTTCTTCTTTGTTTGTAGTGTATTTCTAGACCATTGTACTACAATGGCTGTTGTCGTCTGCTCAGATTCCTTATTTGAAGGGTGTAATTTCACATCATGTTGTGTTGAAGTATCAAAATCTCTTCGTCTACTTGAACATAGTGCTTTATGTATCACACGGCGTTCATCTCGAGGTAGATCAGGCTTCAAAAGAAGAATTACAGTACCCTTTGTTGGGTTGCATCCCTCTTGTTTGTCTGGTTTCTCCCCCCCCTCGCTCTTTGAACTTTCTGTTGCGATTCTTCCCTCTATTGTGATTACTTCCCCTTCCATCTCCACCCAACAATGAAGGTATAGGCCCATCATTGCGGAATTTGTATAGTAGTTGCAAGTCTTCACACGGATGTGCAAGACATGGTACTATAGAAAAGAATGTATAATCAATAAGACAGCATACCCATGATTTATTGTTGACTGCATCAGTTGTATCTTTTTGAAGTGGATTGTTTGCTGTATCTTTATTATCTCTGGATGATGTCTCTGTCCTAAGGAAACAAAATACTTGTCTGATATATTGATGAAGCAGTTTCCGATCTTCTTTGGTAACTAGCGCTGCTGTTGGTATCCATACCACTTTGTCATCATCCATTTTGGAAGTAGGAGAAGCAATAATTCCATCAAGTGCATATTTTTGAAGATCATTCAGTTGTTGCAGTAGTTTTTGTACATGTTGATCTGACTTGTTATCTTTCATATCTTGTGTACAACACTGAGTAAGTATTCTTTGCAATCCTTCCTCGGGGTTTGTATCAATATTAGTAACTTCTGCATTAGTATTAGTTGCACTCTTTGAAGATTGTTGTGATTTATCTCCCGCAGCTGTATCCTTTGTCGCATTATCTTGTACCTTTGTAGCATTATATATTGACAGTTTTGTATCTCCTACACCTTCAGATGATCTGGTAACTCCTGCAATATCACCACCCAGTGAAATCTCACGAACAATGAAGTCTTCAGGGCTGGTTTTGATGGCACCAATAATTTCTGAGGTAGTTTGGATGATTTGATTTGAACAACAACTTGATATAGATCCATCATTGGCCGATGCCGAAATAAATACAGGTCCAATGCCAATTGTAGACAGCTGTCGATGGAGTGGTGGTGATTCCCAAGTCATAGTATTGCCTCCTTGACAAATCGAGGTGCAGGCCCTGGTATGGTCACCGAACCACCACCACTGGTATCTGCATTTAAGTCTAAAGCTCAAGAAGGGTAGGGGGTTATTTGCAAGGCTAGAGAGAGTTAGAAATGGTAAGTATCAGGTAGTAATCCGTATCTCCAGATTCATAGTCAAAGTATCTTCTAAGCGCATTATAATATTATATTTGCAAATACTTAGCTACAGTGTCGACTATCCTCATCCGTCACTCTTCCTTCCCCCTCATTCGGCAGCTTTCTTCTTTGCCACAAGATCTGTAGTCTCGATTAAGAACTCTTTAGCACTCCATACTGACCGGCCATCTGTATGATCATAACGCCTCTTTCTCGAAGTTGTGTAGGCAGTCATCTTCCATCCTTCGCCTTTTAAATCACTGCATGTAGAACACAAATTTTCTATTCCTCCCTTCCTTTCTTTATAGGCAGAAGTACCCGGTCCATTGCCACACCAATTACAATCGGAAACAGGGCGAGGGTCGCCAGGGCGAACGTGTTCCTTGTATCTACGCATAACGTTCGCCGCTTGAGGTGAAAGTTCGGAATATTCATCCTTCTTCCTTTTTCTCTTCTTCTTCTTCTTTTTCATTGGTTCCTCATGGGTGTCAAGTGTATCGTTTTCATTGGGTGGATTGTAATGCCTTTTTCGAGGGCAAGAGTTATCATGAGGTAGAGCAGTCTTCATTCCAGAGTTGAGCTCATCAATACACTTGTTACAACCAGACTTAGCTGCTCCTTCAAGCGAAGTATCAGGAAGATGATTAGACTTCAATGGTTGATCTAGGCGAGATTTCTTAGCAAAGTTCGTGGGGGAAGTGATGAATTGAGAAGCTGGGCGTTTTTTAGGACTGAATAAGGGTGTTGTTCGTGATGACTTCATTGGTGATGATTGAAACAGATGTGATACTGTTAGATGGCGCCATGTGCGAATCCGTCTCTCTTCTTCCTTCTCCATACAGGCCATGGCTAGTCCTAAAGCCACATCTTCATCAGTAAGCTGTGCTCGCTGTAAGATTTCATCGAGCCATGTAGGATTACTGGATGTAAGAGGTATCGCCACTGGTCTTGTATGCTTGTGAATAGTTGATGAAAGAGTTATTGATTCTTTTCCACTCCCTTTGGTATCTTCTTGTCCTTCTCCTGTGATTGCTCCGCCGTCACTTAAAGACAATCTAACATGACCAACTGAGTGTCCAAATCCCACTGCCAATACATCCAAAGAAGAAGAAGAATCTTTGGTTGTGGCGCATGATCCCTTTTGATTAAGTTGCTGAAGAGGGATCATCTCCAACATGCTTCGAAAAAGAAGTTGTACTGGTCGATATGGCGACACATAGTCATCAGATGGTTTTTTGGCACCCTCATTGCTGCTGTCCATGTCGGTAGTATCATCTGTCATCATTGTGTCGTCATCGTTTGAACTTTCATCATTACCAACCTTTGCCCAACAGACATTGCCACCTACAGTAACAGCATGCTCCTCCAAATAGATCCATTCATGAACTGCTATATTTCTCCCATCCACACCTTCCCTAAACCTAACAAGATATAAAGTTTTGGCTATTTTCCAATCTATCAATTCATCAATATTGAATGGGAAGTTGTTTGACTTCTGATCAACTTTGTGCGGTGCATTAAATTTGCAGTCAATGATACGACCAGAATGAA
>Ga0075437_13297_pt1 | contig 28722 bp, 20 predicted proteins | sample MintriMetagenome_FD_74266 | JGI IMG/M metagenome (GOLD analysis project Ga0075437, IMG submission 74266) | Marine eukaryotic communities from Monterey Bay, USA to study complex ecological interactions - Minidiscus trioculatus and... | ecosystem: Environmental > Aquatic > Marine > Unclassified...
CACTCCCAGCATGATTGTAGGGCCCTCCATCATACTTTTACAGCCCCATGCAGGCGGGTTTCATGCCTCAGATCAGGAAAAAATCTCGATTTTCTGCCAACTCTCAGCCAACGTTTGGCCATCAAGCTTGGGTACAGCAGCATGCAGGTGCTGCAATAGTACATGTTTGGCATTGTATGGATGTATAACAATGTGATGAACACTCCCAGCATGATTGTAGGGCCCTCCATCATACTTTTACAGCCCCATGCAGGCGGGTTTCATGCCTCAGATCAGGAAAAAATCTCGATTTTCTGCCAACTCTCAGCCAACGTTTGGCCATCAAGCTTGGGTACAGCAGCATGCAGGTACTGCAATAGTACATGTTTGGCATTGTATGGATGTATAACAATGTGATGAACACTCCCAGCATGATTGTAGGGCCCTCCATCATACTTTTACAGCCCATAGGTGTTTGAAATTTCAGCCAGCTTTATTTATCAACAAGTCTTTTGCTTTAGTGGATGCTCTGAGTCAATGTGCTTTGGGGTCAAGCACGGTTTATAATCTTGTTTTGTCTAGAAATGGCTGCCAAAACATAAGTTTTTAGTTTGTAGTATTTCAAAGTAGTCACAGGTTTTGTTTTACTTTACACTGGAATTCACATTTCATTTCCCCATACATCAACTCTATCTATTCAACAACAACTACCATACACACTCATGTATTCCTTCAATTCCTTTTCCAACCTAAACATCAAGAAAATATGTTTAGATTTGATTGAATGGAGATTCAAAGGGTTGATTGAGATGTTTTCTGCATTGATCATAGCCAGGTTCATAATCTTCATATTGAGCCCCTCCCAATGTTCTGAAGCATAGATCAGAATCCAAAATATTGTATTCTGCGATTGTATTGTTGAACTCAGTATAAAACTCTTCCTCGGAAACCTTAAACTCACGAAAGAATGACATAGAATCTTGCATTCCACTTCCCGAGAAGCTAAATTGCTGGGCAGAACGAGTACGGATAGTATCATTGTCTCCTGTTAGGGTGGTTAGTTGACTCTGGAATATCCCTCCTCCAAACATTTCTGGAGCAAAGACTTGATAAAGCAAAGCATTGTCAGCACCAACGAGTTCTGTTTTTGTGTCAAACCCTCCAGCAAAGATCCCCCCAATACTTCCATCACTACAAGTTTCAGCACTTTGATCCGCCCCAAACACGAGGCTATTGCCATTTTCACCACAAGTTCCATTACCGATTACATTTGGATCAAATTCAGCACAATTTCCCGGATCTTGTGGAGGATATAGGAATACGTTACGCTGACGATAAGCTCCTCCTACGATATTTCCTTTACACATGATATAAAAACAATGGCACATATGATATGCACAAAAAAGATTGTCAGATATACATATCAAATATATACTCTCGAAACTTATCGGCACTCACCTGTAATAAAACCCCTGTATTGATTATAAGGATATGGGAACGAATCACTTTCAAAAAACGTGCCATCTGATTGATAAAGTGTAAAGTTTCCTAACCAATAACCAACTTCACCTCTCCACTGTCGAAAGTCTGCCAAGTTACACGCCGCCTTCATGCTCTTTCCACTCTTACTTTGACGAGTATACTCTTCTTCTTGCGTTGATACTTCCGACGATTCTTCGATTAGAGATGATGGCATGGGCGTTGACGTCGACATTGACATTGAAATATCTTCATTTAGATGTCGAAGACGATGATGACGACGCCGATCGGCTGATACTTTTACTTTTGTAGCCAAAACGACAATTGCAACGCTCGAATAGATTTTCATGATGTTGATTGTATTGAATTATATGTATAAGATATTGTAAAGCGATAGTAGTATGTTATTGCAATGGTTATAGTATGGAGTACAATAGATATTTTGCAAGAGGTGATGGCATGAAGTTTACTTGTGGCGGCAAGTTATTTTCTGTGACCTTTCTTATGTCTTGATTTGAGAAAAAAAAGCAGTCACCAGAAGAGACACACACCCGCTCATACAAGTATGTTGTTACAAGTCTATCATACATAAATAAACAACGGTGGAGTTGATCTAAAAGTTACAATCTTCACTAACTACTTCTACTATGCAAATATCTGAATATTTATATAACACACAAAATTTGGGGTGCAAGTTCTCTATTCGAGTAGGGTTGCAAAAGGATTGGCACCAAATGTACAGTTTGGGGAACGGTTGAAATTAGCTAGAGCAATCTTGGCCTTCTCCTTCAGCTTTGCCAGCTCAATGTATCGAGCATCTATTGATGCATACTGCGAATCAAGTTGCTGCTGTCGAATCTTGAGCTCAGCTTGCTCTCTTTCAATCTGCAAGTGACGACGCTTCTCTTTAGCCCTAAAGGCCAAAGAGAGACGTTTCCTTCTGTTACACTCTTTGACGTATTCATTTACATCTTGCCATGCGGCAGTATCAAGTAAATGACTGCCTTGATCTTCTTGTAGTTGGATCTGCCTATCATTCTCGGCTTGCATTCTATTGACAAAATGCTCCTTTCCTCTCAACTGCAACGATGCTCGATCTCTTGCTGCACAATCTTCTTTGTACTGGTTGACATCTTGTTGGCCTACAGATTTCAGAGAGGATACCAAATGAGAGTTAGTAAAGATCATAAGCAACAAGTAAACCAAACCACAATCTATGATACTCAAAAACTTACACGCAGCTTTTAGTTCCTCATCTCGTGCCATCTCAGCAACCTGTTGTGCTCGATCTTCCTCGTCAATATCACGATGTCTCTTCCCTTCGGCATTCCTAAATGCAAGTGATTGACGACGTAACTCTTCCTGATCAGACAGATACTCCTCGGCATCTTTCTCCCCAGCCCACTTGAGCATATACGATTCATGCTCTCTCTCCTGCGCCAGACTAAGTATCTCCCTCATGACAGCATCATGTCTCGAAGCTTCTGCATTCCTGAAGGCAAAACTTTCACGCCTTTCTTCTTGCATTTGCTTCTTGTAATTCTCAGCGTCTCTTTCCCCCGCCCACTTGAGCTCGTAACTCTCATGCTCATCCTGTTGAGCATCCACCTTCATTTGCTCCTCCAAGTCACGAATACTCCTCCCCTCGGCATTTCTGAAGGCAAAACTATCTCTTCGTTCCTCTGCCATTTGTTTCTTGTACTCCTCGGCATCTTTCTCACCAGCCCACTTTAACTCGTAGCTTTCATGTTCATCGTGAAGATCATCCGCTTTCATTTGACCTTCCAAATCACGAATACGTTTGCCTTCAGCATTCCTTAAGGCGAAGCTATTCCTCCTCTCTTCTTCCATCTGCCTTTTGTAGTCTTCGGCGTCTCGTTCACCAGCCCACTTCAGCTCGTAGCTTTCATGTTCATCCTGTTGGGTATCATTCTTCATTTGTTCTTCCAAATCTCTGATACTTTTACCCTCGGCATTCCTAAAGGCAAAACTATCCCGCCTCTCCTGATCCACCTGTTTCTTATACTCATGAGCATCTCTTTCTCCTGCCCATTTTAATTCATAGCTCTCGTGCTCATCTTGCTGTGCATCATTCTTCATCTGCTCTTCCAAATCTCTGATACGCTTTCCATCTGCATTCCGAAAGGCAAAACTGTCACGCCGTTCATCTTGAATCTGTTTCTTATAATCTTCGGCATCTCTCTCACCTGCCCACTTGAGCTCATAGCTCTCGTGTTGATCATGTTGATTATCGGCTTTAACTGCCTCCTCAAAGTCTCGAATACGTTTACCCTCGGCATTCCTAAATGCTAAACTATCACGTCTCTCTTCTGCTATCTGCTTCTTGTAATCTTCAGCATCCCGTTCACCCTGCCACTTTAATTCATAACTTTCATGTTCAGCATACTTTTCATCAGCCTCACGTTGTGCAAATAACTCACGAATCCTCTGTGCATCACCATTCCTAAACGCAAAACTATTCCGACGTTTCTCGGCATTATCAGCTTTTGTATTCCTCATAGCGACACTACTTTCATACCGTTCTTCATATAATGCCTGATCTTCCTGTATTGATAGTAATTTCATCCGTTGTTTACCCTCACGATGATTCTTACGTAACTTGGCACGTGCGGCGGTTGATAATCTACGTCGATTATCCTCCTGTTGTTTCAGTGTACGTTTATGTTCCACATGTACTTGTGACTTGAATTGTATTTCACTTTCAATTCCTGCTAACTTCTCTTCACGTTGACGTAATTCACGGTCTACTTTGGCTTGACGGAAACGTTCATTGAGTTTTTTGCGGAGATCGATTACCTCACGACGTGTCTGTTCGGCTTGGACGTTGAAGGCATGTACTTCCTCACGTTCAATACGACGTTGTTCACGGAGTTCAGCTACTGATAATGCCTTTTCTTTTTGATTCTCTTGCTTGGAACGACGTACACTGTTGATAACGGGGTTAACACTACTGGTATTATTGATGCTGCCAGATGATTGCCAAGTCTTCTTCTTTGTTAGAAAACCTGCAGAGCGTGGATTTTTATTGTTACTACTATTATTATTCTTTTGGTACTGTAGACCGACCCGAGGCTCTACCTTCTTCACGGCCTTTTGTTTAGGCTTTAGAGGAGACTCTACGACGGAACTATTGCTGCTGTTATTATTGTTGTTGAAGCTGAGAACTGTACCCGACGTAGACTCCTCATCTTCAAGGATTGGATTATTGTTATTATTATTACGACGTCGGTTAATAACGGGAGAGGGGGAGTAGCATAAACTATGATCAGGAGTTTCATTCGAATTACCGAATAGTAGATTACCAAATACGGCCGCACCTGCCTTTACGGAAGACATTGATAAGTTGTTTTTATCATCTCCTACATCATCTGCGTGATGATTGTTGGGAGGACAATTTTCATCATTCATTATTGTTGTCTGTGTATATAGAAAATAAATATATTAGTATGTGATGATGTATATATCGATGTGTGAAATATTTATCGATACATCATACAGTTCACATTAAATTATAGTCTAGAGAGGATATCACATACCAAACTCACCATTTTTTTATTGATTGGATTTTTTGATTTCTCTTTGCTTTCGTTTTGCGGCGTTTCTTCGAATCAATATCCGCGGTTTAACAGGTTATTATTATTATCAATATATTGATAAAGCAAGGATTAGTCAATAGCTGATATTATGGAGCCGCTGTGTTGTGGTAAAGCAACTCGGTCAACTCAACAAATCAACAAAATCAAAACTGCATGCCAACCGTTCTACCGCCAAAATGGTATCTTTTTTATTCACTCTTCCCCCCTCTTGCCGTAGGTACTGAATCTTTATCTCTAACAGCGGCGGCTGACGTCTAAACAGGAGCATATATTGAGATCGCAGCCTGTTAAAGACACAATATCGATTTAGTGGTAGTAGTTTGGTAGTACGGATGTCCGTCGATACACAGTGAAGTAGAGCTGCAAAGATATAAAGTTTATCTTTTTGAGGTTATCAGCAGCCCTCGAACGATACTCCATATCAGCCTCAAAGCACTATATCGGTGTTAGAAGTTGGACGTAGTTTTATATTATTGAGAGACGTTTACGTTTACAATAGTTACAACACAAACACATCTCACATCACAAAAATTATGACAATCAATACATCTCCAAGGCCACAAGTAGGACGTCAAGGTCCTGAATCATTTAGATTTAGATCTGCAATATCTATTATTGATGATGGTAGCAATAATGAGAATATTGACGGTATAGTTGCTACTAATCAACAACGCAACTATTCAGAGTTTTCATCCATTAGTAGTGCTACTGGTGTAGACGTAGATGAACAACATCAACATACTACTAGTATAACTTCACAATCTCCACCCGCCAGCCGTGCTGCTGCATTAAAACGGTTACATCAAGCAGCTAGCCAGGGTGTAATTACTAATAATCTTAAGCTAAGACGAGATACTGCAGTTGGTAGTGATATTACCTCACTTCCAGAAGAAGAAGGAGAAGATTTCGTTGACGATGACAATGAAGAACAAAGGAAGAAGAAGTCTCAATCTTCTACTACAAACGATATACAAATCACCAAACATGAAAGAAATTGTGGTCAATATACATTAATTGCATTTATAAACTCCAAATCTGGTGGTGGAATTGGTAGTACATTGTACAATTCACTTGTTAAACATTTAGGAGACAAATATGTCATCGATTTATTTAAATGCAGTCTAGGCAACATGCCAGAAGACACGTTATTAAAATATGCATATGATCCAATGGTACGAGTATTAGCCTGTGGCGGCGATGGTACATGTGGATGGATATATAGTAGTTTAGATAAAGTTTGGAGTATAGTATTAGAATCATCAACTGATAAACGAGTACATTTATCAAGGTATAAAGATCATTTACCAATAGCAATCTGTCCATTGGGTACGGGTAATGATCTATCACGACAATTTGGTTGGGGTGGAATATTTAAATCACAAATGAAGGAGAAGAGTATGATAACATCTGTTCAAACATCCAAGTCAACGAGTATTGATCGATGGAGATGTATCATCATGCCAATGAAGACGTTAGATGAGGAAGAGAAGGAGTTTATACCACAGATTCTATCGGAGAATTGTCATAGAGTTGCATCATCAGAAAAGGATGTAGAAGAAGAAGAAGAAGAAGAAGACGACGACGAGGAGGAAGAATATCGTCGACAGAAAACATTAACCGCCAATGTTCTGCAATCATTAATGGATGACGATGAGACATATGTAGGTACAACCAAATCATCAAGAAGACGACAACAAAATCAATTAACAATGTCGAAGCCATCCACACAGGTATTTGATGGTGTATTCTGTAATTACTTTAGTTTAGGATTTGATGCACAGATTGCATACTTATTCCATCATGAACGTGAAGAACATCCAGAGAAGTTTACAAGCCCAATGAAGAATAAGATTATATATGTACAAAAGGCACCTTGTGCTATGAGGGCGCCGAAGCTTCGAAAGAGAGTGAATTTGTTAGTTAATAATGAAAAGGGCGAATTGGTAAAATTGGAGATACCTAATAGATGTCGGGCTATTGTCTTATTGAATATACAAAGTATATACGCTGGACAGTCATTGACATCGAAAGGAGATCCGAGAGATGCTTTGATTGAGGTTATATTCGTCAACAATCCTGTCCAGGCCGTCTCCAAATCTTTACTTTCACCAGTCATGCCCTTCTTAGAGTTCAATGTTGTGGCACAGACAAACAATGTATGTATACGAACGAAATGTCCATTGCACTGCCAAGTAGATGGTGAACCATGGCTACAAGAAGAGGGTGTAATCCAAGTCAAATTTCACTGTCGAAATTCAATTCTGGAAAAGAGCAGAGATAGTATGATGGATTGCGGTGGTTGCATGGGTGGTAGTACTACGACCAGGGCAGTAGAAGAGACAACGAGTGCTAATGTGGATACTAATTAGGATGCTTAAACTTACATAGAGATATAGAGAACATTAAATATAGCTAAACTACCAAATCATCTAAGATCTAAACACCCAAAGTAGGTTCTAACATAAAGAATTCTAGGTGAGACCCTAAGGAGCGTCTTTTTGATGCCCTTTTCTCATTCCACGCTGAGCTGGCGCCCTTGATTGAGGGTATCTTCATTGAAGGTATCCAAGTGTAACCATCAATCTCAGAGACAAAACAATCTTTGTTCTTCTTCATCTCATAATATCCTGAGTCAATCTCTACTAACAAAACATACCACAACAAAAGATCCGCCTCAATAGGATCGATATATCTTCAAGATCGTCAGCTGCAAATCTTACTCAACAACAAAGCTCACTTTCTATTTGTGAGGGGTCAAACAATAATACAATACACAAACAATAATATAGAAACATGGCGTCGTTCAAATTAGCCGCCGCAGCACTATTAGCAATTGGAACAACCACTGCATTCATCCCAGCTAATATACCAAAGTCCGCTATCCAAACTAATGCAGTATACAGTAATCAAAATGCAGTATCAGTACGATCACCAACCTTCCTCAATGTAGTCACCGATCCAACCGATACAGATGTAGCCGCCGGTCCAATGGCAGGAGCATTCACAGCAAACAATTCCGAGAATCGTCGTATCGTACCCGAGGATGTTCGTGATCGACCAACTATGAAGATTGTATACGTCGTTCTTGAATCACAATATCAATCTAGTATGACAGCGGCCGCTAAGCGTATTAATGCCGGTTCTGATAATATGGCAGTGGAATGTGTTGGATACTTATTAGAAGAATTACGTAATGATGATGCATTCGAGGCATTTAAGAAGGATGTTAGTGAGGCTAATGTATTCATTGGTTCTTTAATCTTCGTACAGGAATTAGCCGAGAAGGTAACTGAGGTAGTAGAGCCATTACGTGATCAGTTAGATGCAGTATTAGTCTTCCCAAGTATGCCAGAGGTTATGCGTTTAAACAAGGTTGGATCATTCACCATGAAGAACTTGGGACAGAGTAAGAGTGTTGTTAGTGACTTTATGAAGAAGAAGAAGCAGGAGGATGGTTCAAGTTTCGAGGAGGGTATGTTAAAGTTGTTACGTACTCTGCCTAAGGTATTGAAGTTCTTGCCTAGTGATAAGGCCGCTGATGCTCGTACATTTATGATGAGTTTCCAGTATTGGCTTGGAGGTGAGTTTATGGTATTGTTGTTGTGTTAAATGTGTGATGTTTATTGTTGTCCCCCGAACAATTATATCTCACCCCAAAACAAATTGCAATCCCCCCATCACCTCCCCCCATAACTACAACTACACAGGATCCCCCGAGAACTTGGAATCCCTCCTCCTAATGGTTGGACAAGATTACGTCGGACCTGTCATGGAATCCATGGAGGGTAAGGAGAAGGCTGTCATGGAAGAACCAGTCCTCCTCCCCGATAAGGCAATCTGGCACCCCGTCGCACCTGACATTGTCTTCGAAACACCCGAGAGTTACTTCAACTGGTATAACACCCAGCACTGTCCCGAGGCAGGCATCGATCCCAAGACTGCACCCACCATTGGTATTATTCTACAAAAGTCACATATTAATACCAAGGATGATACACACTACGTATCATTAATTGCTGAACTTGAGTCTCGTGGTTCACGCGTCGTGCCCATCTATTCGGGTGGATTGGACTTCTCCGGTCCTGTCGAGGAATATTACTATGATGCTAGTGGGAAGCCAATTGTTGATACTGTTATTAACTTAACTGGCTTTGCCTTGGTTGGTGGACCAGCCTCCCAAGATCACAAGAAGGCTGCCTCTGTCCTTAAGAAGTTGAATGTGCCATACATGTGTGCCGTGCCATTGGTATTCCAATCCTTTGAGGAGTGGCAATCTTCTGAATTGGGATTGCACCCTATTCAGGTTGCACTTCAGGTGTCATTACCTGAGATTGATGGTGCCATTGAGCCTATCATTTATGCTGGACGTGAGGGTGCCACTGGACGGTCTGTACCATTGGCCGATCGTGTGAACTTACTTGCCGATCGTGCCATGAAGTGGAGTAACTTGCGCATTAAGAAGAATCAGGAGAAGAAGATTGCTGTTACTATCTTTTCATTCCCCCCTGATAAGGGTAATGTTGGTACCGCCGCCTACCTTGATGTGTTCGACTCAATCAAGGCTGTATTGAAGCAACTTAAGGCCGAGGGGTATGATGTTGGTGATGCACCTTCCGAGAAGGAGGCAATTATGGAAAGTGTCTTGAACGACCCCGAGGCTCGTATTAACTCTCCCGAGTTGAATGTTGCCTACCGTATGAGTCCTGATGAATATTATGAGCTTACCCCCTATGCCAAGGATTTGGAGGAGAATTGGGGACCTGCCCCTGGTAACCTCAACTCTGACGGACAGAACCTTGTCGTTTACGGAAAGCAATTCGGTAATGTCTTCATTGGTGTCCAACCTTCCTTTGGTTATGAGGGAGATCCCATGCGTCTTCTCTTTGCCAAGTCTGCCAGTCCTCATCACGGATTTGCAGCTTACTACACCTTCCTTGAGAAGATCTTCGAGGCTGATGCCGTCCTTCACTTTGGTACACACGGATCATTGGAGTTCATGCCTGGAAAGCAAGTTGGTATGAGTGGACAGTGCTACCCCGATCGTCTTATCAACTCCTTACCATCAGCTTACTTGTATGCCGCCAACAACCCATCTGAGGCTACCATTGCCAAGCGTCGTTCATACTCTGCCACCGTATCCTACCTTACACCACCTGCCGAGAATGCTGGTCTGTACAAGGGATTGAAGGAGCTTAAGGAACTTATCTCATCCTACCAAGGCCTTCGTGAGAATGAGGCTCGTGGACCTGCTATTATCAACTCCATCGTGTCTACTGCCTGGACTTGCAACCTTGATAAGGATATTGATGACCTTCCAAGCTTGGAGACTTATGATGCCAAGAACGATTCTTTGGAGCGTCGTGATGACATTGCCGGTAAGGTTTACTCTCAGATTATGCAGATTGAATCTCGTCTCCTACCCTGTGGATTACACACTGTTGGTGTTCCCCCTTCCGCTGAGGAGGCCGTTGCAACCTTGGTAAACATTGCTCAATTGGACCGTCCCGAGGATGGAATTGAGGGTATCCCCCGTGTTATTGCCGCTTCCGTTGGACGTGACATTAACGATATCTACCGTGGTAACAACAACGGTGTGCTTGAGGATGTTGAACTGAACGACAAGGTTGTTCAAGCTTCTCGTGCCGCTGTTGCTGCTCTTGTGAACCAATCGACTGATTCCAATGGACGTGTGAAGGAGGTTAAGAACTTTTTTGACGAAGCTGCTGGTATCTTTGGAGGTTTCATGGGTGCCAAGAAGCCATGGACTCAGGCTATCATCGATGCCGGTTTCCCCAATGTTGACGAAGACAGGTTGGGTCCTGTATTCACTTACATTGAGTTCTGCTTGAAGCAAGTTGTAAAGGATAACGAGTTGGGTGGTATTATGGAGCTTCTTAATGGTCAATTCCTCATGCCTGCCCCAGGTGGAGATCCTATCCGTAACCCCGATGTGTTGCCCACTGGACGTAACATGCACGCCCTCGATCCCTCTTCCATCCCTACCCAGGCCGCTGTTGAGGTTTCTGAGGATGTTGTTCGTAAGCTCCTTGAGAAGCTTGCCGATGAGAATGATGGTGCCTACCCTGAGAGTATTGCCTTCACCTTGTGGGGAACTGATAACATCAAGACATACGGAGAGTCCCTCGCACAAGTTCTTGCACTTGTAGGTGTCCGACCTGTTGCTGATTCTCTTGGACGTGTGAACAAGGTTGAGCTTATCCCTCTTGAGGAACTTGGCCGCCCTCGTGTTGATGTCGTCGTTTCATGCTCCGGTGTCTTCCGTGATCTTTTCATCAACCAAATGAACCTTATGGATCGTGGTATTAAGATGGCTGCCGAGGCCGATGAGCCCCTTGACCAGAACTTTGTCCGTAAGCATGCCATTGAGCAGGCCGAGGAGATGAATGTTTCTGTTCGTGAGGCTGCTTGCCGTGTTTTCTCTAACTCCGCCGGATCCTACAGTGCCAATGTTGGTCTTGCCATTGAGAATGGTGGATGGGAAGATGAGTCTCAACTTCAAGAACAGTTCTTGACACGTAAGGGATTTGCTTTCAATGCCGACAAGCCTGGTATGATGGAACAACAGGCTGATCTTTTCAAGTCTGCCTTGAAGACTGTTGATGTTACATTCCAGAACTTGGACTCATCTGAGATCTCCATCACTGATGTTTCACATTACTATGATTCAGATCCTACCAAGGTTGTACAAGGCCTTCGTGACGATAAGAGAAAGCCCATGTCACTTATGGCTGATACCACCACTGCCAACGCTCAAGTACGTACACTTTCAGAAACTGTCCGTCTTGATGCAAGAACAAAGCTTCTCAACCCCAAGTTCTACGAGGGTATGTTGTCAACTGGATACGAGGGTGTCCGTGAGATCCAAAAGCGTTTACGTAACACCATGGGTTGGTCTGCCACCGCTGGAGAGGTTGACAACTTTGTGTTCGAGGATGCCAATGAGGTGTTCATTGATGATCCAGAGATGCAACAGAGACTTTTGGATACCAACCCCAACGCCTTCCGTGACATGGTAACCACCTTCTTAGAGGCCAATGGACGTGGATACTGGGAGACTTCCGAGGAGAACATTGAGCGTCTACAAGAGCTATATGCCGAGGTTGAGGATCGTATCGAGGGAGTATAATTTGCTAGCTTGATAGCGCTACATGAAGATAGAGACTAGACTGATGAACCACTAACCCAAGACCGATGCTAGTGTGGAAAAACATTTTTGTAGATAATGAGAATAAAGTAAAAGTTGAACAACTTAATTAAATTAGAAGAGTAATCATTATTTAGTAGAGTACTGCTGGGCAAAGAATGCTTCCACATAAACTGTACACTCTCATGAGAGCTAGGACCCATTGCAATTAATCATTCCACTTTCAATCCCCCAGTCTTTCCCCCTATCCATTAGTCACTGCATTCGTTTCATCTTAATATCTGTTGACTTATCAACCGGGGGATGTTCAAGGGGAAGTGGAATATCAACATCGTCTTTATTCTCAAATTTATAATGGAGAACGTTTCGATTCCAATCAGCATTCAAAGTAAACGATCGATCTACCCAGCCACGCCAAGTATCTCTCTTGGATCAGGAGGATTTCCATCAAGATCTCTTTCATACTTGACCTCACCCCATATTTCTCCTTTATTATATATGCTCGTGATAACAGTATCCTCATTGTAGTATGAGCCTACTTTCATTAAACCATCTCCAAAATAAATTTCTCCATCAAGTACAACTACAGACCCATCTGGTGATAAGTAAACACTACGTCGGCCTGTAAATATAGGCATTTCATAAAGGATATTTCCATCAGCATCGAATATTGTCGAAACACCTTCAGTTGTATACCCATCACCTCCATTATTAGTGGAAACTAATCGCATGCCAGTCGAAGGATCTGTATAAGAATACTCCTTGTCGAATGGTGCCGGCCGCATAGCAGATACATTGAATATACTGAACAACAACAGCAAGGAACTTATGAATATATAATAGGGCATTGTCATTGCGTTTTTCAATTGTTGCTACCTATGGTAAATTGTTTGTGTTTGTGATGAGAATAGTAACTCCAGATGATAACCAAGTCGTCACCTGAAATCTAATTAACTAAACTAACTAAACTATACTACCGAACTTATTTATTAGAACCGTAGCTGCCGCGTCGAATTTGAAAAGTAATGATATTGATATTATCGGTCAAGGAAAGATACGATTTGATGGTATCCTTTTATGAGAGTTTAGCGTGAAACTTGAAACTCTACATCTATCACTCTCTTCCCATCAAGGATAGATATATGTAACATCCTCCTAATTGATATGAAATCATCATTAAACTCTCGAGAAGGGTGTGTATTATGTACTATACTTACCACAATCATCATTTTATCTCATGTAGATGCATTCAGCACATCATCATACTTTCCTTCACCCTCTTGCAAAACATCAAATCATCTACTATTCTCTTCAACTACGTCACAACCAATAACATCAAATGAAGCTACTAGCCCTTCAATGCAAATAGTTGATCAATTTCTTACTCAATATGGTAACTCATTAGAAGAGGGATACGATTGGGCTAAAGAGTTTGGTTTTACAGAAGATGATGACGATATACAGAAATCTGCAGAGGGGGCATTTTATGCTCTTTTTAAAGCTATTAAAAACATCGACTCCATGGACAATAGTAATGAGAAGCTACTTGGATTAGATGGTACACCATTTTATATCCCCTCAACTGCCTTTGGCAGTCAATTATCAAACTTCTTTCATTTCCCTAATCTTGCAATTGCATTAGAAGAAGACTTTTTAGATGCTCAACGAGGGTCTACTGATAATCGTAAGGGGTGGAAGGTATCAGAGGTTTCTCAACCTACGGGTAGTTCATTCGACGATGCAAGGATGACATTAACACAAGTTAAGACTGCTCTTGAATCGGGCACAGTTATCTTTAACAATATTGGAGCACATATCCCAAAGCTTGCAGGTCCTACACTCGCTAGTACAGATGCACTATCTCTTCCTGGAGCACTGAACATGTATGTTACAAAGAGGGGAATGAGAACTTCAGCTCCACCACATACTGATCGTCAAGATGTACTCGTCGTGCAAATGGAAGGAGCGAAACGTTGGCGAGTATTTAGACCGCCGACGGATGGGAATGTTAACCCCACTGCAGATCCATTTGCAAGAGGGAAGGGCGATGATAGTTTACCATTGCATACTTTGTTAGAAGGAAAAGAAGGTCGATTAGGAACTGAACTGTTGATGGATGTTATAACAAGGGAAGGAGATATACTATTCATCCCAGCTGGATTTCCTCATACAACTGATACGGTCGAGGAGACTGAGGATACAGCAGATTATGATACATCTATTCATTTGACGTTCAATATTGACACACACGTTTGGAATCTTAACAATTTAAGTGTGAGGAATACAGCCATTCGACGAAGTGGGAAGACTGATACTTTAGCACCGCCGAAACTATTCAATGAGGAGGTGACAAATTTGTATGTTGGCAAAGTCAATCAGTTACCCAATAATATGCGATCTCAGCTGATTGATGCACTTCCATTGAAATTCTTGGATATGAGCCCAAACGACAACTCAGATATTGTGAAGAATATAGAAGAGCTATCATCAATGGTAAATGAAGCAACAGGTGATAGCACTGATATATCTTCAGACTCTTTGCAGGAGGCAGTTGAACAAATTCATTCCTATGGCTCGTCCATCTTGGATATACACAGAGATATGTACCTAGCGGCTGTTGAAGAAGGGAGATTGCGTAAAGCAGAAGCGGCCATGACTGCTCATATGAAAGACTCGTCAAAGAAGGTTACGATGACACCCGAAAAGATGCAACGACTAAGTCTATTTCGAGTGAGACCATTCTTTGAACATATTGATACCAAAAAGAAAGAGTTGGAGCAGTGGTGTCTATCGGGAAGTGTTGCAGTGGATTCAAGCTCTACCACTGGTGCCTCTGGGAAAGCACAAACATTAGATGTTGATTGGCAGTTCACAGCTCCACTTAAAGTTGGAGATCAAGTCGAAGCAGATCTTGGTGGTGCCTTCTTTGAAGCAAAGATAGCACAGATTGTAGGAGACAGTTATAATGTAGTATTCTTTGATGGTGATAAAGATACATTGGATAGAAGTCAAATCAAACTATTGACCCCACCATCGGCTGATAGTGATGAGATTGATACAACAGGTCTCACAAAGAAGGAGATTAAGAAATTAAGGAAGAAGATGGAAAAGAAGAAGAATAAGAAATGAGACAGTTAAGCTAAGCATCTTTACATTAAGTCTTTTATACTCGAACAATTGGAGGAAATGAAAGATGTAGATAACTACTCAGAATGACCAAGAACATGGCCATTAGTTCATCGCCGGATAGTGCTTCTCCCTCTATCCAGCTTTGGGTTACCCCCGTCAGTATCAGACCCAAGATGAGAGCAAATCCTTTTCTAGTAGCTCCAGCGTGTTTATGAACCAAGGCGGTCAAAACTCCACCTTAAATTCCACATTGTGGTCACAAGAATATCCAAGAAGAGACGGAGGTATGAGTTAGCATTTGTTAGTGAAAGTGCGAGATCATATCATATGCACAAATCAACTCGATTCACCGCTAAGCGAGTATGTCGTCTATCACACATTTCAAATTTCATCACTGGTTTCACAATTAGAACCTCTAACGCCCAAAACCCTCAACTAGTTTCTGCTTACCTAATGCTCTAACTGTAATTGGAATTATAGAAAGTGGTGTCCAATATTTGAATAAAGAACCTTCTTCTCTCAGCGACTTCCTTCCATTCTTTGTAGCAAACAAACTAAACAATAGAGAACAGGAAGAATACAATCCCAACTCCATTGTGAATAGGTATGGATTACGACCGAAGCCGCCTGACAATTGTACTCCCTTCTGTGATAAAGCACCGGCAAGTCCAGAGATGAATGCCGCAGCCAAACAGGGGATGATACCCTTACTAATGGATGTGTGCTTCCTTTCTTCAACCTTTGCACCTCCATTCACTACTACATCCTCTCCTCCAGCTTCTCCTTTTACCTTCTTTTGAAATAATCCAGATATTGAAATACTACCCTGAAATAACAATGCCGAGAAGAGTAATATAGTCAACGCTACCATTTGTACAACACTCTGTCTCTTTCCCATTAACAAGAAACACCACAATGCCGCTGACAAAGTCTTAGTTTGATTCAACCCGTTAAATGTAACTGAATCAGTATTCTGATATCCAAGATATGTTAAAACACCCTGTGTGGCATATAACAAGGCAGGTAATCCAGCCAATAGTAATGATGATGATAATGTCCATCCGGCAAGTGATGATGACACCACATCTTTACCACAACTCAAGAAGAACGAGGCAGCTAATCCCATTTTGATAATCTCCTCCACCATTGTAATTCCTTTCTTATTGGCACGACTATCTAAGAATTTACGAGTGATGGGTGGTTGGGCGCAGTATTGTATTGCCAATAAAAACATTGTAACTAATGCTGCTGTTGATAGTGTGTCTGTATTAGCTGCAACTGTTGATGCAGCACCGCCCAATATGCCTATAGGATTGGCTAGAAATTCTTTTGGTGAATGACTTAGGGCAACGTTGAGTGCTGTACTACTTGTTGATGTATATGATGGTAATGATGGTGTATGTTGTAAATATCTAGAAGCTGCATGATGGAGAGGCTTTTGATGATGAACAACGCTGCTGGAAAATGCGGCCATCGACTGATGGGTACCAAATTGAGGAGACATTATGAAGAGATATGAGGTATGGCTTATTGAAAATATAGATGTATTTAATGGTTGGTTGTATCAAATAGTTGATGGATGATGAATGATGGTTCATTGCAATTTTTTTTTGATGGTGGCTAGGATACCACTAGTGGTATCCTTCCCATTGTCAATTGTCAGTTTGTACAACTTCACGGTTTGCTATTTATTACTGCAGTTGTTATTGGTATGTCCGGCGGCAAAGGAGATGGCGGTAGCACTGCCAACAAGGCAGTACCAAAGAAGAAGAGGAGGACATCATCATCAGCCAAGGCTGGGTTGCAATTCCCAGTCGGTCGTATCGGTCGTTATCTCCGATCAGGAAAGTATGCCAATAAAAAATTAAAGGAAGGTGCACCAGTTTACTTGGCTGCTGTACTTGAGTTCCTATGTGCTGAGATATTAGAATTGGCAGGTAATGCCGCCCGTAAGGAAAGATATAAGTATACTGCAGGTACTGATAATAGTATAGAAGCACCAACATCACAGAAGGAATCCTATCGAATAGAACCAAATCATATAACATCTGCAGTAAAGAACGATGAAGAATTACACAGCTCTATACTAAACATACAAAATACAACACATAAACAATTAAATAAACGTGAATATGCCGCAGCTAAAACTATACAACAATTACAAGCCGCTGAACAAAAGAAGGAGGCACAGCGTATTAAATTAGAAAAGAAACAACAGGCACAATTAGCAAAACAAGAGAAACAAAGGCAAATTGAATTAAAGAAGTTACTTGCAATTAAATTACGACATGAAAAGGCTAATGAAAAGCGTAGATTGATGGAAGAGAAGCATAAACGAGAGTTAGAAGAACAACGATTATTGGAGGAGGATGTTAGAGCACGGATTGAAAAGTTTAAAAGAGAGAAAAGAGGGAAAGGGAGGAAAGGAAGAAATTGAATAAGAAATGAGTATATGATATGTCCAAACCATGATTACTGGTGAATACCTACGTTTTATGTTATTCGGGATTAGGCTAATATATGTTTGTATATGAGAGTTTGCAAGTGGTTAGTATTAGTTGGGAGTTAAACTGCGGATTGGATTATACTTATAGGTGGAAAGTGCACATCATCATGAGGTGCTCACCATTATTCATCCTCATAGGGTTGAACATAGTGCCACACCCAACTTACTGTGCAAATTATCTGCCAATACAAATCGGTTAATCTTATCACAATCCATTCAAGACCTCTCTCACCGTTTAGAAAACACAAAGGGAGGCTAGAAATTTAGTGTTCGCGTTGGTGCATAATTATTACGGGGGATAAATAACACACAGTACGACAAGAGGATAAAATGGCCATGATGCATATATGATCTCCCAATGAAGTGGCATTCTCGTTTACTATTGCCACACCTCTATGCAGTTATCTTATGGGGAATTCTGGTCAAAGAAGCGCTCAGCACTTTTAGTGTTCTCATTTGAAAGTGAGGAGCTCGGTTCTCATGCATGTTCTCAGTTGTGCCTGATTACACCTAAACAGCTTATATTATGTTACATTCATAAATCCCAACCCAGCAACAAGCAATAACAACATCCAATATGAAACTCAAATATATGATTACCGCGGTAGGAAGCATTTATAGTGGTGTAGGAGCTTCTCATCTAGACAGAGACAGATTTGGAGTCCGCTCATCAACTTCTTCCTTAGCAGAGCAAGAAGACAAGAACCGTAAGTTTAGTGCAATAATAATGAAATGTTTTAATAGGCGAGTCTAATCCAAATCCATCCCTTACAGTAACTCTTTCCGGAAGAGATAAGCAAAGAAGAGAGCACCATTTCGGCCAGCATGATATTTTTATCAATAGTGATGCCGAGATTCCAACTTTTTCACCCACACTTGTGCCTACTTGGGTAAGCGACAATGGTAATGAAGAGAATGAGGTATATGTCCCGCTAAGACCAAGAGTGCCTTTACCATCAAAGAAGAAGAATCGTAAGTGAACATATTATCAATGTTTAAAAAGCAGAATGAAGTATCTTAACAGGAATATCTAGCAGTCTTTATCTTGTCATCTAACAACAGGTACGGAAAATCAGCCAAATCAGCCAAATCAGATGCCCAGGTGTGCCCAGGTAATCGTGTCGAATGTGGTAGTGGTAGAAGGGGCAAGGGATTATCAATATGTCATCATGAAGATATGTATCAGAGAGAGGAGGATTCCAAGACATTTGAGGAGGCACCCTGATGATTATTGTGGCGAATGTAAACCTACTACAAGTGAACCGTCCATTTCTCCTACCTTAAGTCCAACAGGTACTAGCCCTATTGCCGTGACAACTGAGCCCTCAATGATCCCAACTCAACCTCCGACTCTAACCCCAACAGGTGCTACCCCAACACAACGTCCTTCCCTATCGCCCACTAAGAGTCCATCAAAAGATTCTGTACAGGAGACTTGTGAGCCGGAGTACATGTCTGCTATATCCTCTGGTACTTTTGCAGTCCAGGCAGGTGTTGAGATTTTGTCTGATGCGTGTATGAAAGTGTTTGAGACGACGCTTGAGGAGACTGCAAATTCTGTCCGAAAGAGTGCACAGAATATATTAGTATCCAATATGCTATCTCAGACAGAGAATGGTGTATTGGTAGAACTGACATACCAACAAGTCATGGTCCAATTATGTACCGAATCGTGTCAATCATCTGATCATGATCTGATTGGTGAATTCATGGAACTTATGGTTAATGAATTTAAGAAAGATAGTTTCACGAATATGTTACAGGAACAAGCGAAGGATTGTAGTGATTGCTGTGTAGAGTTGGAAGATGCATCAGTTTTGGCTGGAACAATGAATATTGAAAGTGTCAAAGTTATCACATCAAGCAGGTCAGTTGGTATTGTGTTCTTTGTCTATTTCTTTCTTGTGATGTTTATCTCTCACGGCATCTTATCTTTACTTTAATGAACACCAGTATATCAACAGTTGATCCATCACGATCCCCCACTCAATCTCCATCTAGATCACCCTCAATTAGCCCGGTTGTCGGTTCATCTAAGCCAAGTACAAGTCCTTCGAGATCTCCTTCAATCAGCCCTAATATTGGTACATCAAAGCCGAGCACAAGTCCTTCGAGATCTCCTTCAATTAGCCCAGTTGTTGGTACATCAAAGCCGAGTACTAGCCCGTCAAGATCGCCTACAATCAGCCCGGTTGTTAGCACATCTAAGCCGAGTGTAAGCCCGTCAAGATCACCTACAATCAGCCCGGTTGTCGGTACATCTAAGCCGAGTACAAGTCCTTCGAGATCGCCGTCGATTAGCCCGATTGTTGGTACATCGAAGCCTAGTACAAGTCCTTCGAGATCTCCTTCAATCAGCCCTGTTGTTAGCACATCTAAGCCGAGTGTAAGCCCGTCAAGATCACCTACAATCAGCCCGGTTGTTAGCACATCTAAGCCTAGTACGAGTCCGTCAAGATCACCTACAATCAGCCCGGTTGTTAGCACATCTAAGCCGAGTACGAGTCCTTCGATATCGCCGTCGATCAGCCCGGTTGTTAGCACATCGAAGCCTAGCACGAGTCCGTCAAGATCACCTACAATCAGCCCGGTTGTTAGCACATCTAAGCCGAGTACGAGTCCTTCGATATCGCCGTCGATCAGCCCGGTTAAGGGTATCAAGGAGGTGAGTTTCTGTTGTGTAGTGTAAGATATGTGCTGTGCTGTATCGATCGAGTTATCTTTTTTTGATTCGGTAGGATGCCTTATCCTCACAGCCGCCATCTCACAAACACACAAACCTTCATGTTTCGATTCTCATCACAACGCATCATCTATCTTACAGCCCACGTCGAGTCCAATCCAATCGCCTTCTGTAACCCCAGTTCTCATCTACACTTTGCATTATTTTGAATGGATCGGAGAATATGAGGATTTTTATTGTGAACCTCCTTCTGGTCAGGTGACCATTGAATGCTCCGGAGGATTGCTGGAGCTTTTTAAAATTGGTTCATTCAATCATGATTGTATAAAGGATCCGACTGACAACACAAAGGCAACATGCTCACTTAGTGGAATTCGCAATGGAGGGGGAGCACAATGCAGTGGCCAATCACCAGACGAACTCAAACTTACCATTACTATAGGAGAGAGCTCTGCTGTTTGTGATCTTGACCTTTCATGGCAACAGGCCAAGACACGGCTAAACGCGTGGTCACTGTGCAGCGGAGAGTATATATATCCTGTAGAAGGCAAGTCTTCGGGATTAGGACTCTCATGTGATTTGATTAGTGAATATCCCATCATGCACGCCTGCACGGGGGAGGAAGTTACCCTTACATCAATGGGTGAAGATGACCCTACATGTATTGAAGCACTGCTAACAGCTCCAAATCCGAGCACAAGTCCATCAAAATCGCCCTCTTCGAATCCAACAGAAGTGCCCACTGGTTCGCCATCTAAGGAGGTAATATTACTCTCTCGATTTCTTGAGGATATCTTATCTTCACATCCGTCATCTCACATTACACAAACTCACTCTTCTCGTCTCTTCTTCGTTCACAACATTCATTTCTCAGCCGACACAGAGCCCAAGCAGGTCACCCTCAAAAGCTCCAACGGTAAGTTATGTCTGTTATGTTGGATGGAATCATTCAGCACGAGCTAATATTCTCAATCACATTGATATTGTAACAGCCTAATCTTGTACCCGCTCCAGCCTGTGTTGCCGGTCATACATGCTTACGTAGTCAAAACTGGGGACAGCAAGACGATACCAACTTCAACATTGATCTTTCAATTGAAGTGGATAATATGGATACTATTGCAACTGCTGATGCCCTCAAGAAAGCACGAGACAAATTGATGCAGGTAATTATCGGTGATCTTTTCCCCATTGACAGCACGGAATTAGACCCTAACAATTGTGTCAATGGGTATCCTGATATAATTGATGATACATACATATGTGGAAATGATAAACCTATTGATGAGGATCTTGGTATCTTGGGCTTTGCTGGGCCAAGCTATTGGCGTATTAACAGTGGTGTTCAGAACTTTACATCAATTACCGGTCAAATGACGTTTGATATTGTTGATATACCTTTTATGATTGCCAATGGACTACTGGAGGATGTAGTTCTACACGAAATGCTTCATGTAATGGGGTTTGGGACGGCATGGGAGCCTGCTGGACTAGTCTCTGCGAGCAATATCTACTCTGGTGCTAATGGCCAAGCAGTGTGGAGTGAGTGGGGCTGTGTTGATACTCCACCAGTGGAGAACGATGGCGGCGAAGGGACTGCTGGTAAACACTGGGACGAGGACTGCCTCGAAGACGAGTCGGAAGATGGTAGGAAGACTAACTAAAGTCGTGACTTGTTTGTATGAATATGTAAAATAGAAGAAGACTTGTTTGGACGAAAGTAAGACCTCGTTCTACGAGGCCTTCCTCTACCTCTATCACTTGTGGCATTTGTTGATCCAGCTGTTCCTAGGGATGAAACATTAAGCCACCTAAAATTTGTTAATTAAAGATTTTAGATATGTGTCTTAGATACCGGTCATTTGAGAACAAAATCACTACACATTTCAGCGCGGAGTTGTTGGCAAAGAATAGCTTAAGTAAGAGTACGGTTGAGCGGCGGCAACGCTACTAATAAAACCATGGTCTCTTTTAGCAGCATGGTCATGGCGGCGGCTTTGACTATTTCGTCTTCCAGCGCCCAGCAATTAATCTTTATCCCTACCACAACACATGAACATCCACAACAGATGATGATGACACCATCTTTTAATTCTTTAAATAATAATAACGAACCACCCTGCCGTACACGTAGATTAGAACCATGGCGTCAACAAGTACGTGAACATTGTCGTTTAGATGCCACTACCAATTGCCGTCATAATATTGAAAAGGAGGAGCGTAGGGCTACTACTACTTCTTTTGAAGATGAGATTAATTCTTTCTTTGATTCAATCTTCTCTCCACCCCCTTCCCAACAACAACATATGAATAATAACGTTGAAGATCCATTTGATAGTTTAGTTCGTAATATGTTGGGATTTTCATTAAATGCATTTGATCAAATTATGGCAGAGGCCACTTCACAACAACAGCAACCCTCAAAGATTCAACTTCTCAGTGAAGAAGAAGGTGAAGGCCGTGATGAGGTAAATGAAGAGGGAGTAGACAATTATCCCAATGAAGAGGATGTAGATGTGGGTGAAGAGAATTATCCCGATGTAGATGGAGAAGACTGGGATCAGTTTGATGGAGAGCAGGAGGGATTTGAGGAGGTTGGTTTAGGCAAGGTATCCACTCCCCAGGAAGATATTGAAGAAGATAGTGAATCATCAGCATCCGAGGACGCTGCAGTTAATACTATGGATGCATTAGTAGCCAACTTGGCTCACCGTTCTATCCATAGGGCTGCTACCGAATCGGAAGAGGAAGGGATCGGAGCACAGGAGGATATCTTTCAATCCCTTGATAATCTCCCCAAGAAATTATTTGAGTTGGGTAATAATATCCTAGCCGAAACCACCAACTCCAGACGTCGTCTTATGGAAGTTGGCGAAGGGGAAGGAAAGGTTGATCCACATTTGCAAGTAAAGGAGCGGTTAGGTAAGAACATATGGTGGTTTGTTATATTTATTTATTTGTGCACATGATATGTTCATAATTTTAACTCACATATTTTCCCTTATCCCCACCCTCACTATTTAGGCCGCCGTCTTACCGAGTATCGTCAAGACTTGTTCTTACACCCATCGGATGGGACTGTTACATTATACACCCGTGGTTTAATGTCACCCCCTCCCATCATGACGATAAGAGATTATTATCCCCAAGAAAAGATTGTGGCAAGTTTAGGGATGGGGTTAGGAGATGATGTTGATCAGTGTATGGAATCTCGTTTTCATAATGGAGATTTAGCTGGTGACTGTAACGATGCTGTTCAGATGTTCTTTTTAGCAGTGAATGATCGCACTCTTATCCCTCCTTCATCCCCTGTCGCGATGGAGCGTCGTGCATTCATGAGAGATATGCACCGTGCAGCCGTGGTTCATCGTCAACAATTATTCACCTTTACCAGTGAAGCTGATGAGATGAATCACTTGAAATGTATGCTCTTTTGGGCACCCACCTTGTTGCTTCTACTTTTACTTGTAATGGGAAAGGTCCGTGGTTCGGATGATGACAACGAGGATGAGGAAGATGCTCAGGATGTCTCATTTGATTACTCCAAGTTGCCTGATGGAGATGGTATTGAATACGTTAGTCCTCCCTGTGAAGGTTATTCCATGAAGAATGTGCAGCCTTCTAGTGAACAAGTTTATGTCGGGGTGCCTGTTCAGGTCGTCTAAGGCAGAAGAAGGAAAGTAGAATTACGGATAGAAATGTGATATGTTTAGTATTTGATAATAATAATATTGTAACTATTGATAAGAGCTCTTTGTACTTGTGTATGATTGCATGGCATGTGTATCCTCTAGAACTGCTCCCTACTTCTTTCTATCTGAATCAAGCGCTTTTACAATCACTTCATTCATATAATCTTCACGATATCTTTCCTCAACAAGCCTTTCAATATCTTTTGTATAGTAATCTTTATATAGTTTCTCAGATCCTGTTGCATGAGCTGTCTTGGTAGCTCCAAAGATTTGTTCGGTGCCGTTTATTCCCCAGCCGTTAGATCCGAACTCTTCCCAAGCACCTATCCTTTGTAAAAGTCTTCTTGTATCGTTTTGAATGTTGTGAAACGTTCCCACAAAGTTGATGAGATCGGCCCAATGCTCCAAACGTTCATTCTGCGGAGCCCAATGTGGATCAAGACACCTCTTACTCAACTCTATAAACTCCAACATTGTATTTGGTACACATTGCTTCTTCTTTGGACAGCAATGGCCGATCACATACTTGCCTTCTTTGTTTCTGACTTTGTCCAAATAGGCCGAAAGAAACCGTTCTTTGGGATCTCGTAGAAATATAGCTCGTGTCCAATCTGGTGACAGTAACATTGATGTTATATTCTCAGGAGAAAAGTCTTTCATTCTCAGACGTTTCAATCCATTGAATCTAGGATCGTGTGGGTCTTTTGTTTGCCAGTTATCATATCCCTCCATTCTTCTAAACAGCTTTTTGAAGACAGTTGTACTAACTTTCGGTACAGTATAGAAGACTAGTTTGTGTGATTCTATAACATATGGATGCTGGTCCCAATCCCAACCTTTTGTCCATGTGTCAGCCTTCCCAACAATGTCGGTTAAATATTGTTGAGTTGTAGAGTTTTTTGCAACACTATTATGATTAATGGTATTGGTTGGTGCTCTGACTTCGATATCACTATTATCATGATTGGAGTTGATTGCCAAGTATGTGACGATGAAGACAAGACATATAACAGCACGTCGACACTTCCGCCCTTGTATCCGATTCATAAGGATCATGCTATCACTATCATCATACATACACAAACTGATCTGTCGACATCTAGCCAATGAAGGTTCATGTAAATTATAGGTTTGTGTTGGTATCTATCTTCTTTTCACTCTCAATAAACAAGGTTCCCTCAACAAAAGCACCGAAAGAGAGTCAATAATGAACAACAATGAACCTTCATCGATATACAATCAGAATCAGCACAATTAATGTTGTAGGTATTCTCTATGGATAATCTATGTCTTAGGTACACTGAGAGATAAATAGCCCACATAAGTAGTCAAGGTATATTTAAGTACAAAATTACACTAAATAAATAAAATGATTGCCATCACGTGACTAAATAAACCACATAAGTACATATCATCTAAAATTTTAGTGGTATCCTTTGAGTTTTCTCATGAGCTGGCTGCATGCGAGGCCTTATGGAAATGGTATAATCTTTGGCGGCCACTGATTGTTGTAGCTTGGGGGTATATTGTATTCTCGGCTGCTGTTGTAGTATATAACCGTTTAGTTCGTCCTGTGTAGTGCCGTGCAGAAGAAAAGAACCAACGATCTCTCTCCAAGTTTAATAAGTTTGATACATCAAGGAATACGTTTCAATACTCTCATAATAATATCATGGCAACTTCAACCTCAAATCAATTAAAGCCTTGCAGTATATGCAATGGAGAATCATGTATTATGATACCATCGCTATCCAACCAACAACATTTTTGTCTACTACATTACTATAGTACCGGTCAGCATCAGAGTGCACAATCTCAATCTTCAACAAGTAGTAGTATAACATCCACCAAGAAGAAGAGTACTTCACTATTTGTAGAAAGTCAGCGTATGAATAAACAACTACCAAATCTACAAGAACTATTTGCAGAGGCATTTATAGATGTAAGCCTTTTCGTCTTTCTAGAGTGTGACTATTTGCATATATTTGTGCATACTTTTTGTTGCAATACATCTCAACTTCTTTTTGTTGTTAAACGATCATTATTCAGTTACAAAAAGAAATTGGAGAAGAATCAGCTCGTGCTTTTCAATCGGCGGCAGAATCTGAAGATCCATTGGCGGCACTATTAGATCCGACAGCTTCATCTACTACAATACCACGGCCGTCATTTAGAAAACAAAAGAGTAGGAATAGTTTATCATCAACTAAAAAGAAAAAGAAATCTACAAGTAGTAATGATGACATGGAGGGTGGATTTATAAGAGAGACACAACTGCCCGAGAGATTAAGAAAGTTGCAGAATCCTCAAACATTTGCAAGTAAGTATGGTGCTTCACCACCCATATCTAAGAGACAGAAACAGCAATCAACCACAACAATACCAAACAACAATACAACGGCAATAGCAAAGTCCAATCCATATCAAAGGAAACAAACACAATCTACAAATGTATGGAATCAGATATTAGACAACCCAACTAAAGAGGACAACGACGGCAGCAAGAAGAAGAAGGCAAAGAAGATGAACTTTGCAGATTTAGAAAGAGAAATGATAGCAAATATTACCTCAGGGAGTACGGCATCATCCAAAACATGTACTTGCGGTAGTACCAACGTCAACATTGATGGTAATGTGAGTAATAGAAATAATGATATGATGAAGGGAGAAGTCTGGGGAAACAAAGACCGCTCAGAGACGTTTGAGAGATGTCACTGCTTATCATGTGGTAGAACATGGAATGATGAAGATTAAATTAAAAGCAAAGTAAATCTGCTATAAAAGTCACAATGAGATTTATTACCAAATAATTACAATATTCTAGGTACTAGTACTTTTCAGTGTAGCTTGGAAAAGAAGGAATCCATATCAGAAATAGAATATATAAAGCAAAGCAAGTTAGTGGTAAAAGATAAGCAGAACACCATTGCGGCTTGCAATCAAGCAAATAACTTTCACATGTGGTGGCCCCGTGACCTAAGTGCATCGCACAACTTCGTGGATTAGTTTGGTTGTGGCAACTAGAGCATTGATACTACTGATTAGGCATCATATTAGTTCTTTTTATATCTAAGTTAATCATATTTACGGAGAGGGGTGCCGGTAGAGACTATACGCGGTGCTAGCGATACTTTCCCTCTGGAAAACTTCAACATTGCAACACTCCAAAAAATAGTATTATGATATCTCTGGAGCTGATATTATCAATATTGAAGTATACTTTCATAGGATACTGTTCATCATGCTTCCTTCTACCGATATTATCAGTATTTCAAGAACGTAAGATATGGAAGTCACCATTACTACCATCTTTATCTCTATTTGGTATTATCAAAGTATTCCTATTCAATGTCTTATGGATGGGTCTTACATTAATTGGTGGTTTGTTACTATTACCAAAGTTTATTTTGGGGAAAATCTTTGGATTTGATTGTTCATGGGAAGCACACATAGTTGAACGCATTACTGCAATTACCTGTTGTATTTGCTTTGTATGTCCCAAAGTTGAAATTCGAGGAGAAGAGAATCTACCACCCGATGATGGAAGTTCACCTGCACCTGTATATGTTGCCAATCATGCATCACAAGTTGATTTGGCAGTTGTTTACTTTTTAATGCGTCGATATAAATGGATATCAAAAGATAGTGTGAGATATTTGCCGGGTGTGGGTTTAATAATGACATTAGGACAGCATGTCTTCATCAAGCGTACCGGGAAGAATAAGAAATCAGTATCAAATTTATATGAACAATCAAAGAATGCAATACAATCGGGATTACCAATGTTCTTCTTTCCACAGGGAACGAGGCGGATGGCAGTACGGTTACCGTTCAAGGATGGTGCATATCGGGTAGCACTTGAGAATGAAAGTGAATTAATACCAATATCGATTCATATTCCATTAACATGTTGGAATAGTATGTATCCGCTATGTCTGTTGTGGGGTGGATCTGTTGAGAATGTGGTACTTACTATACACAAACCTGTAAAAGCCAAGGCAGGTATGGACAAGGAAGAGTTGAAGAAGAAAACTTATGATGCTATATTTAGCGTGATACCACTAATTGGTGAGGAGATTAAAGATGTAAAGAAGAAGAGATGATCAAAAGAAAAAGAGATGTTGTTCGAGATTTGTTGTTGTTGTTATGAATGTATTTTAAGGAAGTATTGTGTAGTCAAAGAGTCTTTGAGTTTATGTTGTGTCATATTGGAGTATAAATGTCATACATGTTAAGTGAGGTCATCGTTAGAGTTGTCATCTAAATAGACCAAGTTACTATACGTTTACTAAAATTTTATCTACACAAGGTCCCATCTACACATGCTTAAGCTTTACTCATAAAGAAACGAGATATACCCAAGCACCAAACACTTCTTCGGCACACAATACGAACAGGAAGCTAAACAAGTAATCTACACAATCTATCACAAGCTAATTATCAATCATTATGTGTAAGCATTATGAAATGTG
>Ga0075437_10235_pt1 | contig 28509 bp, 14 predicted proteins | sample MintriMetagenome_FD_74266 | JGI IMG/M metagenome (GOLD analysis project Ga0075437, IMG submission 74266) | Marine eukaryotic communities from Monterey Bay, USA to study complex ecological interactions - Minidiscus trioculatus and... | ecosystem: Environmental > Aquatic > Marine > Unclassified...
GTTAGGTATAGTGGTGGGGGGTTATCATCGTCATTATTAGTAGATCTATTGCCTCCGCCACTAGAGTAGTGGTAGAAGATAGATGATGTGTTGTGATTTTTAAGAGTGGTATCCTTGTGCGCCGCCAAAAATTCAAAAGTCCCTCACTCCATTATATGTTGCTATGCAGCAAGATGTAAAACGGCAAAAGATATAAACCCACCCACCTGCAACATTGAAGATTTAAAGGATGGTGTATTGAAAGATATATGCGAAAATGTTGGGTATATCTATAAATCTAAACCTACTCGGAAGCAATTAGTGTATAGCGCGAGACTATGTTACGAAATCGAGACTAGAGACTACATGCAATTTATGTCACCAGAGGTATCGAAAGAGCTCGACGAGTATCTTGCAGTTGGTTTTGATGAATATATTGAGGAAGATAATGATAAAGTAGATGAAGATGTGGGATTGGAGAACGATGGAATTATGAGGGCATTTGCTGAGCTTATATATCACGACTATCTTGATATGATGAAGAAGCCATCATTTGTTAGTAGATCTTTACATGATAGGATTAGTTACTTATTATCAAAGCGCGATATTGATGATGTGAAGGAAAAGTCAACTCTAAGGAATTTATTTCTAGAGAGACTTGAAAAAGACATTGCCAAGCTACCCAAGTGGAGTGATTCATATTCAGATGACTATATTGGGTCATATGATGGACAAACAAAATTATTCCAATCTCAAGATAATATAATTGGTGTTTCATGGAGTACTAAAAGCCAAACATGGTATAAACGTTCCGAATCAGAGTACACTAGGGACAGCGGTAAAATGGAGCTCTTCTGGTTTTGTTTGATTTTGTTATTTGCTCTGCTAGGCACATATTTGTATATGACATCACAATATAAGAAAAAGAAGAAAGTAAGGAAACCAGCTCCGAGAAAGAGCTCTTCATCATGTCATGGATCATTAGAAATGAAGAAAAAGATATATGTCAAGCTGTTGTTACGCCCCATAAGTTTTATTGCGGGGATATTGAGGATGCCTTTTGAGTTGTACCAAACAAAGAAGACACACCAGACAGTCTATGTCAAGTCCTCCAAATTAAAGAATCTCAGGACTATCTATGCTAGCAAGATTTATTACAAGTCAAAGAATCCCATCCAAGGAAGGAAGAAGAACGAGATTGTCCAGAACGGATTAGTAAACAGATCGGGTGCGGATGATATACAGATCGAATCGACAACCGTCGGTGGTAATTACATACCTATACACATATCAGGGAGTAGACGGAGTGTATGGGAAGCAATTGAGTTGATTCAAGGAGCTGTTGGTGCAGAGTATGTTAGTATTACTAAGCCATCATCTACTGTGTCCCGACCACCAAAACATGATGCAGATGTGCCTATAGAATCGAAGACCGTCGAGGCATCAGAAGATATCTCTAATGATTCCAAACCTCATGATGAGAGAGATGAGGCGAACGCTACTTCTCCAGACGATAGTGACAACAATATGGCAACAACAACCTCAACCGCCAAATCACCTCCTGACACAGCAGTTAAGGAGAAAGAAGAAGATGTACCTTCTGAGTTTGGTATCGATTCATCTCAAGATATGACCACCCGTGAAACAATCACCGAGGCTTCCATGTCAAGCCTCAATGATAGAAGTAACATATCAAAGGCATATTCCAACTTTACATTAAATGAGGACGACCCACTACTCATCTTCTTGAGATCACAACAATCATGTATCAAGGGTAGTGTTGATGAGTTCTATACTTGGCTTGTCAAGTCTGAAGATATCGATTCAATGATAGCCTTGAAGGAGGCTGTGAAGGAGGACGACTATCTCAATAATAAGATGAAGAGGGGATGCGGTGGTTCTGGACTAAAAGGATTCAAGCTACCAACATTCAAACGGGTTGTATTAGAATATTTTAATGACGAATCAGATATCATTACCAAACCAGAAGATGATATAAGCAAGAACAAGGAATTAAATTCAAACCCAAGTCCAAACGAGCCTCCTGAGGAGCTGGTGTGTCCAATCAGCCTTAATCTCATGACAAATGATCCAGTCCTTGCGGCTGATAGTATTACATATGAACGTGCGTCTATTGAAGATTGGTTCAAAAAGAGCAAGGCAAAGATTAGTGAGGCTCAAGAGAACTTGAAACAGAATCCACATTCAGAGGCTGATCAAAGAATAGTCAACAATGGCATATGTTCACCAGTATATGGAAGTAAGTTGGAGAATCTAACATTGATGCCAAATACTATTGTTAGGAATATGGCTCGTGCATCCAAAGAAAAGTAAAGATGCGAGGCATGGGAAGAGAGGAGAGGTTGAGCAAAAGATATATACTTCAAGGAGGCTTGAAGGATACCGGGGAACACTACACTGAGGTTGTGTTCAAAAGTAGATATTACATATATATTAAATCAATATTCATCTTAATATCTATGATAGGTGTATGAAAGAGCCTCTCACCAAGCTTCCCATTATGAAAGAAAGCAAATGATTGTCAGTTGTTTGCTTGACCAGCATTTTTTATGTGGTATCGCCCTATTTCATGCCGCCGGTATCCTAGCCAACTACATCATTATTGTCTTCAGTTAAGGCGTTGTTTTCATGGAGGAGTTAATTGCTGCTACCTCTCTCAAGGCCAATCGTTGTGTCTATATCATATTCATATCGATTAAAAGTTTATCTAGTGACTGACGCCGTCGATTGATACCGCCGCCATGAGAATAACAAGAAAACAAACTCATATCATATTTTTTGTACTACTGAGCAATTTTATATGTTGCAATGCATCTCTTCTATCCAGTATATCCTCATACTTTAATAATCAGAAGGACGACAGTGATACCAATAGTAACAGCAATAATGGCAACAACATATCATGTGAAAAAGTGGAGGATATCAATCCACCTACCTGCAACATTGAGAATCTTGAAGATATTGAGGAAAATATTGAACAAGATATTGAGGAACATGATATTGATGTGATAGAGTTTTTCGAATCACTAGAAGATGTAGATGAAGAATCGGATGAATTCGATGACATGAGCGATGAAGAATTGATAGATGTTTGTAAGAGAGTTGGGTATCATCACAAACCTAATCCTACTCGAGAGGATTTAACTTTAGCTGCACAAATGTGCCTAGTCGTTCCTGCTGAAGAATATGATAATATCCATAAGTCAGATGTCCTCGGTATCGAGGAAAAGAAAATAGCTCAACAAATGATATCGGAGAAAATTGATGAGGCATTAGAGAACGATGCTATTGTTGATAGTTTATACCTAGACTACCTTAAAATGATGAAGGATCGATCATTTGTCAAGAAAAACAGACATGATAGGATTAGTTTCTTATTATCAAAGCATGGTATTAATGATGTGGAGGAAAAGTCAACTCTGCGGAAATTGTTTCTAGAGACGCTCGAAGAAGAAGAGGATGAACTGGAACAGTCAAATGGTGGACCATCACTGGAAGAGATTTCCAAGCTACCAAACTGGAAAGATAGGAATGAAGTTACTAATATTGGCGTAATGGGTGGGCAGATAAAACTATACCGTAAGGGCGGAAAGGTAGTGATCTCTCAATGGAGTACCGAAAGTCAGACATGGTCCCAACATGAACTTTCTAACCAATTCAATGGGGAGAATAGATGGTTTGTAGAATTGATGAAAAAGTCAATTCAATATGAGTATGCACCACAATATTCACTGAATCTTGATGGAAGGAGGGTACACTTCATAATTGGATACAACTATGGTGATGATCCACATGTTGTTGCTCAGCGTGTTCTCAAGGAATATAATTTGGGTATTAACGATACAGACTCATATGTGAAGTATATGAACATTTTTGCTAGGTTCATTCAAGGAATAGAAGCAGTTGTTCAACGTCAACGAATGTCAGGAAATACACATATTGAGAGGGGGGATGATAGATTGCTATCACCAGAAGAGGTTGCCAAGTTACCCCAATGGGATTCGTATAACATTCCTGGCATAGGAGAGGAGTTGAAGTTGTTTCAAAAAGATGGAAAGGTTGTGACGTCTCAATACAAATCCGGTTTTGGATGGTCTCAACCTAAAGAAGCGATTGAATCAAATTACGTTGGCAGCGTCGACTTGTTTTTAGACATGATGAAAAAGACAACTAAGTATGAACGAGTCTTCCCATTATCAGTCGAACAGAAAGGAGATGTGCTCATTGGGTTTGATTATGAAGAGGACCCAATGATTGTAGCTCTGCGTGTAATTGATGAGTATAATCTTGAGAACCCCCCTGATGATCCACATATGCATTTGGAGGGCATTACCGGAATGATTATGAGAAAGCAAAGAGAGATTAAGGGGAGGATAGTACCGAAACAAAGAGGAGTGGAAGACAAGTTCACGGCTACTTTTGTCTTGATATGTGTATTGCTCGGCATGTATGTGTTGTACTCGTTGCTGTTGCCACCACAGCGTAAGAAAAGGAAGAAAGCAATGAAGCCAGATCCAAAGAAGAGTTCTCAACCCATAATAAAGAAGACGATATATGTCAAGTTGTCTGCTACAATGAGGTTAAATGGAAATCAAGGGAGAAAGCTCGAGGGCTTAATAAACAAGTCAGGCGTCGAGGATATCGAACTTGAAAGGAAGACAGATCAACCTACGGTTATGATCAAGATCGAGGCTTCTGACGGAGTGGTATATGTACCTGTGCATATAAAAGGGAGCGAGGAAGCTGTGCAAAAGGCAGTTGTATTGATTCAACAAGCTGTTGGTACAGAGAATGTGGATGAGAAGATTGAGCTGCCGCCTACTAGAACCCAACAAGCATCCACTACTACCGCACCATCTAACTCTCCCAAGAAAGGAATGACAAGTGCCAGCAAGGTATCATCATCGGCTCCTCCAAAGATACCCAAGAAAAAGAAGTCAACTATTTGGTCATCGGTTTGTGCAAGTTGGCAATATCTGAGAACGATTACTATCAAAACATTTGACAAAGCAATAAAATATATTAGCATCTTGATAAAGAAGAAGCCGAAATGTGACGCACGAACAGTAATATCTGTCCTGATTATATGCGGAATATTATGTTATAGGATATGGTATGGATGGGTACATCTTTGCCAAAACCCACACAAAGCGTGTAATTTATGGAACAGTCCGTGCGATAAGACTTCCATCAAAAGATCTATTCAATACCGCAACGTTTGTCAACCATTTCAAACTTTGGCTGTGCTTGATTTGATTTATTGGGCGATTATTCTGCTGCTAACCATGTTCTTTTTGAGTTGCACCATCCTACTGCTTTTTCGAGGTGTAGCATATGCACCTGCTACCATCACATTTTTAAGTCTGAGCTGTGCAATCTTGTTTGTTAGATATGGAGATCCTTGCAAAGAAGATTATATGTGTGAACTGAACATGGGCATCCTGATAATCCTACTCTTCTTAAGTCTACTCATCATTCTACAATGGAATCGACTGCGCCCCATGTTCATATTGGTATTAGGCTACATTTCGGGTGCACTAAGAAAACCTTTTAAGATCTACCAGGCAAAGAAGATTAAGCAGACGATATATGTTAAAACTTCTCGATCAAAGAATCTCAGCGGTAAGCAAGGGAAGAAGAAGAAGGAGATAATCAACAAATCGGGTGTGGATGATATACAGATCGATACCCCAGCCGTTGGTGATAATTACATACCTATACATATGACAGGAAGTAGGCGGAGTGTATGGAAAGCAATTGAAATGATTCAAGAAGCTGTTGGCAAAAAGAATGTTAGTACGACTAAGCCATTCAATACCGTGTCGGTTCAAGAATCGGCATCGTCTACAGGTAATGGCTCTGAACCTCAGCTAACTCAAGAGGGGTCGTCAAATGCCCCAGAGTCTCCAGTACAATGTGAAACAAAGAGCGATAATGGCAACAGACTGGCTAAAGAAGCATCCACTACCACCAAATCACCTCCTGACACAGCAGTGAAGGAGAAAGAAGAAGATGTTCCATCAGAGATTGGTATCGATTCGTCTCAAGCTATGACCACCCGTGAAACAATCACTGAGGCTTCTATGTCAAGTCTCAACGATAGAAGTAGCATATCAAAGGCATATTCGAGTTTTACTTTGAATGATGACGACCCACTACTCATCTTCTTACGATCACAAGCGTCATGTATCAAGGGCAGTGTAGACGAATTCTATACTTGGCTTGTCAAGTCTGAGGATATCGACTCGATGATGGCCTTGAAGGAGGCCGTGAATGAGGATGATTATCTAAATGATATGAAGGTTGGTGATGGAGGAGGCTCTGGGGTGAAGGGATTCAAGCGTAAGGCATTTCTCCGTGCTATATCAGAATACTTCAATGATGACGAATCAGATACCAAGCCAGACGATGACGCGAGTAAGAGCAAGGCATCAAATCTTGATAATACTTCTCTCCCTGAAGAGTTCGTATGCCCAATCAGTCTTAATCTCATGACAAATGATCCAGTAGTTGCGGCCGATGGTATCACGTATGAACGTGCATCTATTGAAGACTGGTTTGACAAGAGCAAGGAAAAGATTAGTAAGGCCGAGGAGAACTTAAAGCTCAATCCTCATTCCGAGGCTGATAAAAGGGTTATTGATACTGGTATCTGCTCTCCAGTATATGGTACAAAAATGGAGAGTCTGGCACTGATGCCTAACACAGTCGTTAGAAACGTGGCCCGGACATACAAAGAGTAGGAATGTCGATACAAATTAGTGCTGACAAGGTAAAGGCTATAATGGAGCAGAGCAAAGCAGAAATTAGATCATATCATTAACTCATCTTAATAGCAATACATGTTTACTTTACAAATTACATACTTGTTCAAAAGACATGATGAGAGACTTTGCATGCAAATGGGCAAAGGTTTCAGTTGATGAGTAAGTTCATATCAGCAGCTATTGCAGGATGATCACTACTACCAGTTCCAACATCACCAGCATTCGACCAAGTCCAATCTGATTCCGATGCAAAGATCTTATCAAGACCTGCATATCCTCCAGTACTTCCATTAGCCATATGAACCAATTCAAGCCCTCCTGCTGCGAGGTTGTCTTCAAAGGAACCATTGTTAGCACCACTAGAGGCAAAAGGATTGCAGTCCCCAGTGACCAACGTCGGTCCTGAACCAAGCTCATTCCTCTCATCAAGTAGCATCTGGGCAATAATTGAATGAGTATTCGGATCTGAGGCTTGATTATGTCGATGAGGAAGATGTGTATTGAAGAACAAAAACTCGTTACCACTTGAGATGAAACGAAACTTTGCCCAAGATATGGTACGTTGTGCATAGTCCTAAAAGTAATAGGCACGGAGTAGATTAGACACAAGAAATGTGATCATGAGATAAAGATATATTGAACTTACATCTCGAGGAATGTTGAAGATTCCACTGCTAACCTCTTGAAGAAGAGCCGAGTTGTACAATATCGTATTGCCATTGCTACTTGCAGAAGTACCAAGGAGGGTGTATCCAGACTTTTCGGCAATGCTGTTTGCATTTTGACATTCTTGCAATCCAACTATATCAGCATTTACAGACTTGATATGGCTTGCAAAGTTGTCTAGACGTCCGTCCCAGTAGCCAGTATACTCAGTATTATAACTCATCACTTTCACTGAGTCAACTTGAACTGGAGACGATGCTGGAGGGCGAGTGGGCACCGGAGGGAACGATCCACAATGATCAGAGTGACATGATCCACAAATAGAAGGATATTCGTCAGCAACAAGCTTGCATGCTTGTGATTCCGTGTATCCATAGTTGTCAATGACCCATAGTATACGATCTCCACAAGTATGCCCATCAGCAAGAGAATTGAATATGTTCCCAGTACATGATGGACAGCCACACATGCCAGTGGAAGTGGATGGTTCTGTCGTGGGTAGCTTGGGAGAAGACATTGTAACAGGCCTAAGAGATGGTCGAGTTCAACCCCTATCCCACGAACAGCCATTACACTTTGAGCTAGATGTGGTAGTACTGCTAGTAGTCGTCTCGGGCTCGGGAGTATCAATAAGTGAAGGGGGATCTCCGCATGATGTAGAACCACAAAGACATGTATCGGCTGTTGCATATTTGAGAATGTAGGAGCACATGATGTGTGAGGAGTGTAAGAATATAATCATAATATCATCTACAAACATTCTTCAACTTACGAAACTCCGATGAAACAATGGCACAAGCTTCACTCTCATCATAACCTCTATTACTCTGCAACCACAAGATCCGTGCTCCGCAACTAAAAGTTCCATCACTATCCGTAGCTAAAGCTCTCCAAACATCATCTGTACAACATTCTACGCCACAGTATGAAGTCTCAGGGGGCGTGGGTGTTGGTGATGTACACTTCGAAGGATACAGGTCCACAAGGACCATCACTGAACTCATCACTAACCTTTGTACAGGCATCTACTTCTGAAAAGCCCTTGGTCGACTGTAGCCAGTTTATACGATCTCCACAAGTATACGTACCGTCTGAATCTGTGGCATATGAATTCCAAACTTCTTCTGTGCATGAATCGCATCCACAATATTCAGCCAGAGCAATAGTATCTGACTGGCCAACTACCAAGAGAAGGGTAGTAATGACGAGTTTGTATTATAAAGTTTCATATTGATGTTGATGGCCTGATCTGATACAGATTAATGAGATAACACCACAACTGCCAATTCAAAAATATACAATATGAATCGTATGAGATCCTGTACTCCGCTCAATTGAATAATCGTAAATATGATCTGATGCAAATAAGTCTGTGCAAATAAGTCAAAACTATATACTCCACATACACACGATCATTTTATCAACTTCCACTCATTTCGAATGATTGGATGAGTGCCCGTATATGAGATGCTTGTAATAATGACTCCAATCGATACAGTATACTCCGTGTACATAGCAGAGATAGCAATCTTAGGTACGATCACTACCATGTGTAAGAAATAACAATAATTATTATGTTCCAATGTAATCCACTAAACACACTTTATCCACCGGGGTCACATGACCCACCCAATGTTTACACGTTATAGCATTATCTATAAACTGTAATACCCTAATCGTTGTATACTTTCTACTATTGTATAATGTAAATCCATACTATGTACCTCACATTATTATGGTTATTTAGATGTGTTTAATTTGCAATGATATTTGGTATTTTTAAAGCTCTGCGCTGGCTTCACTGCTATAAAATTTACAGGATATAAGTACTATACTATAGAATCTACTATATGATAGTACTTATTTGGGGTAGTGCCGCTGCTTCCTTACAAAATGATAAGAGGCAATATCACCTCTTATCACTTGGAGTGGTGGGGGGTGAATAAAATTTAGCGAGTATTGGCGATCTCCAGCTGAACAGGACCACCACCATCTATGCAACCTTTTTTATATTGAGCATGAACCTTATTGATTCAGACAAGCCGATTACTATATTGAGTGATACTTAACTCTCTGAACACAGGGTAAACTGCACCTGCCCGAGCAGAGGGTAATCAGTAAGAGAAAAAAGGATACCCAAACGACTTCATTCATTTTTAGATATCGTAAATCGTAGCATGATTATGAATTACGGTTTGTATGTTCAAAACTTTGACGGCAATATCTCCCATAAAAAAGCGCCAATATAACCAGGATCTATTGTGTTGATCAGGATCTCATCTAGTAATAATAAGTATCCATTGAAGTTCCGCTATTTTAGTCGACTACAACACATAACAACCAAAATAACCAATAACCAAACACAAAATTTATTTTTATGAGAGTTGCAACTTTGTTGTATTATTGATATTAGATATATACATATATTGGTTTTATTCGCGCACCAGTCCTATCTGAGCCGTTTTATCGTTAAAGATTATTGGTTACTATTACACATTTGAAGTACTGCGATGATTAGAAACAAATTTATAATTTTACTCCTTACCACGTGCAATAATTTTATAGGTTGCAAAGCTGTACGATGTAAATTGGCAGAAGATATCAATCCACCATCTTGTATTATTGAAGATTTGGAGAATGATGTACTCATAAAAATATGTAAAAGAGTCGGTTACCATCAAAAATCTAACCCTACACGAGAACAATTAGTGATAGCTGCAAATGTATTCCTTGAGAGTAGTGCCACTGTTGGATTAGATTTGAATAGCTATGAAAGAGCAATAGAAGTACAAGCAATAGAGAAGATGATTAAGTATGACACTTTAGAGCGGCGTCTGTATCTCGACTATCTCGATATGATGAAGGAGTTGTTTTTCATTGCCAAGTCTAAGCACAATAGAATTAGTTACTTATTGGCTAAACATGGAATTGATGATATTGAGACAAAAGCAACAATACGAGAATTACTGTTGATCAGTCTTCACTCAAAAATTGAAACCTATCCTTATTCTATGCCAACACCGGAAGAAATAGCTTCTCTACCTGAATTGAAATCAAATGAAGAAATCGGTTTCGAAGATGGGCAGCTAAAAGCTTTCCAAAAGAAGGGAAACTCCCTTGAAATATTTGTTGCAAGATGGAGTGTTGCAGGTAAAAAGTGGATCAAACCTTTAGCAATATCTGAACTAGATTATGAACAAGGAAAGCATTTGACGCCAGATGGATGGAATGTCCTTGAGTGCATAAACGAGTCAATACAGTATGATCAAGTTGTACAACTTGAAATAACTCTACGAGAAGGGGTCAATGAAAAGGTGATAATTGGATTTGACAATGACGATGATCCACTTAACGTGGCACAGGATGTTGTTGATCTATATTACTTAGATCAGTACAAATTACCGAGTATTGCGGCTAGAATTCGAGAGCGTCTGGTGGGCGAGGGTCATGATGATCCAACAGACAAGTTTTATACTCCCTCTGACATTCCATTACTATTTGCACTCTCCCACCAAAAGATTATCAATGATAAAGGACTTCTTGATGCAGCTGTTGGTATTCGTAAACTGTTATCCGAGTACTGGCCTCACCCCGTAAAAGAGGTACTTGCAAGTGGTATCCTCCCACATTTGGTCCAAATGCTTAGTCATGATATGTCGGCTATTATATTTGAGGCAGTGAATGCGCTTGCTCTAATTGCCATCACAGCCACAGGTGCCGAGAGTGTTGTAGATGCCGGCGCTGTGCCCCAGTTAATTCAGCTCTTATCGTATCCATTAAACGAGGATGTCCGTACTGCAAGTGCTCGTTGTCTTGGTAGTATTGCTGGTGCCTCTACTCGCCTACGAGATGTGGTAAAATCATTTGGAGGGTTGCAACAGCTTATTCGGAACATTGCTGAATTTGACAATATAGATCAGTTGAATGAATATGCTTTTGTTCTTGACATCATCGGCATAAGTAGCGGGGGAGACGAAGTATGGAAACACATTGGAGAAATTGCTCCAGCAATTCCTATGCTTGCTCGAATCTTTAAGAGTGACAGCTCTACTGATATGGACAAGAAGAATGCTCTATCGGCCATTGGTATATTTGCCGATGCACCACCAAGAATTCAGATTATGCTCGACTCTGGAATCCTTAATGAGCTTGTTTCAACTATGTCCTCTGACGATTGGGCGTTACGAGTTATCGGTAACCTTGTCTTCTACGGCACTGATGATCAAACACAGGTGGTCATGAACGCTGGCATTATGCCAAAAATACAACCGTTACTATACAGCCCTAAGCGAATTATGAATAGATGGGGTTGCCGGATGCTAGCAAAAATTGGTAAGTTTGTAAGAAACACACACCATATGCACACTTTTGTGACAGCCACTCTAACAAAACCGAACATCAACAGCGGCTGGTACCTATGCACAAAGACAAGCAGTTCTTAATTTACCAAAAAAAGACATGAAACGTGTCCTAGAAATAGCGAAGTCTCCGGAAACTGCCACCTTGCCTGTAAGTATATGTTTCATTCGCTTTATTTTAAGTATAACTAACTAAATATGAACTGTTCGTATTAGACTCCAATTAGGAATGATAGGAAGGACGCTATCTGGGTTATGGTCAATATTGTAGCAAAGGGCGACAGCGACCAAATCATTAAAATCGTCAGGGCTGGAGCAATAGAAGTACTCTTCATAGCCTTAATGGAAAAGAATGATACTCAGTTGATCTTGGCAGCCCTTGATGCAATTCATAATGCCTTGAGATTGAGTAAGAGAAATGGCTTGGGCTACCTCAAATTGGTTGAGCAATATGATGGATGGAGATCAATAAAAAGTCTTTACAAACATGATAGTGGGGGGTACAAAAATAACAAAGGCCTAAACGTAAAGGAGAATGCTGCACAAATTGTGCGGCTTTATTTCGATCATGATAGAAGACCGAACTATACTGAGAAAGCAGAGTTCACAGTACGAGTAACGCTTCTGATAACTGCAATGGCATTTGCATTGCTCTGTATAAAATTGGGGGCCGGGGAGAGGCATAACACCCATAAATCTACAAAGAAAACAATCTATGTCAAGCTGTCTGCCACTAAGAGACTTAATGGAAATCAAGGGAAAAAGCTCGAGGGATTAATAAGCAAATCAGGCGTTGAGGATATCGAACTCGAAAGCAAGACAGGTCAGCCTACGGTCATGAACAAGATGGAGGCCTCGAACGGAGTGGTATACGTACCTGTACATATAAAAGGAAGCGAAAAAGCTGTGCAGAAGGCAGTTGTATTGATCCGAGAAGCTGTTGGTACAAAGAATGTGGATGAGAAGATTGAGCTTCCTCCCACTAATACCAAGCAAGCAACCGCCGCTCCTCCTGTGTCTTCGTCGGCCCCTACAAGGATGCCCAAAAAGAAGAAGAAGTCAAGTGGATTCACATCTCATGTGTGGTCATCGATTTGTGCAAATTGGCAATCTTTGAGAACGACAACATTCAATACATGTCAAAGTTCAACAAATTATAATGTACGAACAACCAAAGCTGTCTTCGTTATATTTGTAATACTAAGTTGTAAGGCCTGGTTGTCATGGGAATATCTTTGCAAGGACCCACATAAAACGTGTGATGTATGGGCTGACGTTGGTTCGTGTGATAAGAATTCAATTGAAGGATCTATTCAATACCGCACCGTTTGCCGCCCGCTTCAAACTTTGCCCGTGCGTAATATGATATTTGTGGTGTGTTCTCTGCTACTGTCCATACTCTTTTTGAGTGTCATGATCTTACTACTATTCCGAGGTGTTTGTCCCAAGCTCATATTGATAGTAAACTTCATTTCAAGGGTATTGAGGATGCCATATGATCTCTATCAGGTGACGAAGATTAAGCAAAGTATCTATATTAAGTCCTCTCAATCAAAGAATCTCAGAGGTAAAAAAAGGAAGGGAATAGTAAACAAATCGGGTGTGGATGATATACAGATCGATACCCCAGCCGTCGGTGATAATTACATACCTATGCACATGTCAGGAAGTAGGCAGAGTGTACGGAAGGCAATTGAATTGATTCAAGAAGCTGTTGGCACCGAACATGTTAGTATTACTAAGCCATCATCTACTGTGTCCCGACCACCAAATCAAGAAGAGGATGTGCCTATAGAATCGAAGACCTCGGCATCAGAAGATATCTCTAATGGCTCTAAACCTCAACAAAATCTAGAGGAGTCAAATACTCCAGAGACCCCAGTACAATGCGAGACAATCAACAATAATGTCAACAATCTAACTAAAGAAGTAGCCGTCGTTGAAACATCACCTGTCAATGCAGTGCCGAAAGAAGAAGTACCTTCTGAGATTGGTGTCAATTCATGTATAGGAATGACTCAAGAAACAATCACTGAGGCTTCCATGTCAAGCCTCAATGATAGAAGTAACATATCAAAGGCATATTCGAACTTTACAACATTGAATGAGAATGATCCCTTGCTAATCTTCTTAAGGTCACAAGCGTCATGTATCAAGGGTAGTGTTGATGAATTCTATACTTGGCTTGTCAAGTCTGAGGATATCGACTCAATGATGGCCTTGAAAGAGGCGGTGAATGAGGATGATTATCTCAATGATATGAAGGTTGGTGATGGAGGAGGTTCAGGAATCAAGGGATTCAAGCGTAAGGCATTTCTTCGTGCTATGTCAGAATACTTTAACGACGAATCAGATACTAAGTCTACTGCCGAGGTCCATCAAAGCTTACCGCAGTGCCAAAAGAAGAATCTATCCGAGACCTTGGAGCCTCCTGAGGAGCTAGTATGCCCAATCAGTCTTAATCTCATGACAAATGATCCAGTAGTTGCGGCCGATGGTATCACGTATGAACGTGCATCTATTGAAGACTGGTTTAAGAAGAGCAAGGCAAAGATTTGTAAGGCTCGAGAGAACTTGAAACAGAATCCTCAATCAGAGGCTGATCAGAGAGTTGTAGACAACGGCGTTTGTTCACCAGTATATGGTAGTAAGTTGGAGAATCTGTCACTAGTGCCTCATGTCGGTACAAGAAATATGGCACGAGCATTTGATGAGAAGGAAGAAGCTGGTTCATAGTAGTATGGAAGTATAGATTACATAATAATCAATAATCATCAGTGATGCTTATCTAATAAAATTTTACTCTGGTGACCACTACATCTATCTAACAACAAGTCGTCTCAGATCAATAGCACCTCCTTATAAGACACGGAAGTGTTTTGACATTGATCCTTCTCCTTCGTCTACATCTTTTCCTGATACTGGGGCAAACTTGGGGAATACACGCTTGTACAATGGCAAGCAAACAGTATCATGTTGCTTAATGGGTGCATTAAAAAGACACTTCATAACACCATGATCACCCACACTTTGGATGATGTTACCCTGAAGTCCGTGCTTCGTTGTAATACCTGCGGGCATGAACCACTATAGAGAGGAGAAGCAAGAAAGAGATTCAGTTAGAACAAAGGTTGAAACACTACACAAGATACCTCGAGTCTTCTTCTTACCTTGACATCCTCGGGATTGTAAAACATATACTTCACGGTAGCATGACGCTTATGTACCCTCGTGGGATATCCCGTCAATATAATCCTCTTCAATACAATCCTATCAGCATCAGCACCCAACATTGATCCATGAGCTAAAAACTCACGCGTCTTGATACTACTGCTACCAATATCGCCTGTTCTACTACCCTCATTGGTCTCACGAAACATCAACACAGGACAGGGTGCATAGGTGACAGGTCCAAAGACACTAGCCGCAAAGTATGTACCACCCCCACCCTCAGGCATGTACCGCTCGAACTTATGCTTGTCTGAATTTAAATTATGTTGACTAAACACTGGACGTGATTGCCATGTACGCCATCCACATCGGAATGTTAGTACATCCTTGGACTTGATGGGGATTTCAGTATCATGTTCCGACTTGGATGAATGTGTTAAGCCCATGTGTAGGACTGACACCTTGTTCTCGTGAGGTAATAGTGACACTGCCACTAGGAGTGTCGATGAAGATAGATTGGTATAGGCTGAGGGTGGTACATTCTCAAGTGTAATGGTGACATATGCACCTGGTATGACACATGAGCGTGCCATATCTTCCTCTTCTTCATCGTCAGAATCACGTCCTTCATCATCCATCATGGCTGCATCGTCACCACCACCTCCAACAGTTACACCCCATCCTCTCCTCTTAACAACATCTTCTACCTCCTTTACATCTTCCAATACATCACGCTGTGTACTCTTAAAGCTACTAAAGTGATATACGGCACCATAACTTTCAGGTAGATTCTCTTTCGGATCCCAATAACTCTTACGGAATGATTTTAATGCACGATATCGTGCATATCGATCACGTGCGGATGTTTCCTCTTCATAATCAACCTCGTCTGGGAATTGCAAGTCTGACTTGGCATCCTTCTTACGCTGAGCTAGTAGGATGCGTTTCTCTTCAGCGTTTATACCATCATCGTCGTCGTCTCCACCCATGAGGGTATCAGTATCATTAGTCTTTTTGTTTAATGCAAATGCCAATTCACCACGATCATCTGCATCGTCTTCTTCATTGGGATCTAATGCATCCAACCATGCCGATTGATAATCTGACCATCCTGCTGGACGTGCCGTACCTGGTTGGAATTGCACTGACGAAGACTTCTTCTTATCACCTCCTCCTCCTTCCTCATTATTGTTGTTTAGATCAAACTCGTCACCTTCCTCTTCAATATCGTCAAAACCAATCAAGTTCTGTTCACCTTCTAACGCGTCAGGACTTGCAAACATTTCTAATGATTCACGTTCTTCCAAGTTTGGCTTTGCCAATATTATTCCCTCCTTGTTGTCATCAGCTGCAGTGACATCCTTCATGTCCTTATCAACACTACTACTTTTAACCTTGCGTACTTTACGTCCAGCCGCCACAATTGGCGGTAGTAACTCACCTCCCTCTCCACTACTTGTACCGCTGCCAACATTAACACCAGCCAACTTGACATCCTTAATAGCAAACGTACCCAAATGCGGGACATGGACTAATTGATTAGTATTCCATACAGTATTACCACGTATATATCCTGTTAAACTTAATTCTTGTGTGGATTCGTTATATTTCACTGGTGGTACATTAACTTTTGAAGTATTAGTGTTGTTGAAAGACGAAGAGGAGTCGTCAATGGTACCATCAGTAACTAGAAAGGGACGCATTGAATCTGTAACCCAATTAGGGCCTGATGCTGATATTGTGCATAACATTCGTACTAATGCCGCGACAGAAGTTTGTGACTTATTCTTTGTTGTTGACAATGCAGTAGCAGTACTTGTTGCATATGTTGCACTATCTTCTTCCATCTTCTCAACTCCACTTGAATCAACACCCGAGGAAGGAATGTCAAGCTCAACAATCTTGGAAATACCCTCACCAAATTCAGTCGCGGCTAATCGACTTACATATCGTTTTAATTCAGACCGCTTGCGTATGGTTGAACGACGGATTGATTTCATTGATCGTCCACCGATACTGGTTGTTGATGTTGGCCCTCCACCTTGTAGGGATGTTACACAATCTACCATTTCATCTTCATCTTCTGAATCATCATCTTGCATATCTTCATTCCCTGAGCCAATATCTTTGGGCAATCCTCCAATCACATTTCCACCCAACATCCCCTCAATACCACTCATACTGCCACCACTATTGCCCTCCTTGTGTACAATAACAGTAACAGGGGTGGGTAATCCCTGTCCCCGAATAGCAACTAATATACGATCACCACGATCACTAATAATATGATCTAGATGTGCTGTGGTATTGTTTGTTTTCACTGACATTCCTCCCCCGCCTATACTTTGCACATCTCCTATACCCATTCCACCCATTGTAGAACCGCCAATAGTAGAGCCGCCACCATGTAAGGAGTTGGAGACAACCGAACTACCATCAATAACAAACATAACTAAATCACATATACGACATAAGTCTAATGCACTTTGTATTGCTTTATCATCTTCTTCATATTTATCATATTGACTAGTAAAGCTTGATGAATTTGTTAATATTGTTAGATGAGGCTGTCCTCCCTTTGAGTGGGTGTTGTATGCTGCTGTTACACTTGCTGAGTTACTCGAGTTGGAAAGAGAGTTGTTATTGAGAGGAGAGTTGCTGCTAGTTAATACTTTATCAGCATCATTCAATAGCGTACATCTAACCAAATTTTCCAATTGTACTTCATTCTCTGATAATGATATAATACCAATTATACGTGGTGGTACATTACTAATTGCACGTGTTAATGATGCTTCTAATCCAATTAACTTGGGTGATGTAGTTGATCCAGAAGATATTGTAGCACCGCCAGCATGGGATGTACCAAAGCGACGATTTGACCATATATTCTTTTTTGAAATTGATCTACGTTGTTTTGCTATGTTTAGTCGATTTGCTTTTGCTTTAGATATATGATCTTTCCCTTTTACACTTCCCCTGCCTTTTCCTCCTCCTCCACCAAGAGAAAGTGATGCATTAACTTTACCACCAGAATTACGTGTTATACTACGCTTTGAGGCATTGGAACGTTTATTACGTTTATTTGTTTGTTTTAATTTACCGGAACGGTGTGAATGATTATTATTTGCCGCTGCCATGATGTATTAGATGATATGACGAGAGTTGTAGAGCAATGCAAAGTTGCAAGAGGAGGAGAAAAAATGAGATTTTGATTGGCTGAGAATCAAGGTATCTTTGAGGATACCTACCCACGCACCCCATCTATCGCCCTAGCAAGGTCCAAGCCAAGTGAGGAGGATTGAGTATCACCATAGTTCTAGACGGCCGTGAATAACAGGCCTCCTGTAGTTAGATGGTCAAGCACTTGTGTGCTTGGCCAGGTATTGTACCAGAAGAAAGGAGAGATCGATCTTTCAGAAGGAGCTTTTTCTAAGCTGAGGATACCTCAAGCTAACAATTGTTTTACTTTCACACTGTGTAGCTCTTTCATACACCTAAGAAATTAAGATGAATATATCGATTTATATATTATATATGTAATATCAAATTCTACACAATCTCAGCAAGTAGTATATATGTCCCGGTATCCTCAAGCCTCGTCAGTCAGTATCCTTTAGAACCTCACTCTCTCCTCTCTTCCCATTCCCATCGGCTCGCAGGTAGCCTAGTCAATTGACATCTTCTCTTTGTATGCATGTGCCATATTTCTGATACCCGTATTCGGTGTCACTACTAGACTCTCCAACTTACTACCATATACTGGTGAGCATATGCCATTGTTGACTATTCTCTTATCAGCCTCGGAATGAGGGTTGAGCTTTAAGTTCTCCTCGGCCTCGCTAATCTTTGCCATGCTCTTTTTGAACCAATCTTCGATAGATGCACGCTCATATGTAATACTATCTGCCGCGAGGACCGGATCGTTTGTCATGAGATGAAGACTAATTGGACATACGAGCTCCTCGGGAGGCTCCGAAGTCTCGGATGGATTCTTCTTTTGACACTGTGGTAAACTTTGATGTTCCTCGGCAGTAGACTTGGTATCTGGTTCGTCGTTAAAGTATTCGGATATAGCACGGAGAAATGCCTTACGCTTGAATCCCTTAATTCCAGAACCTCCTCCATCACCAACCTTCATATCATTGAGATAATCATCCTCGTTCACGGCCTCCTTCAAGGCTAACATTGAATCAATATCCTCAGATTTGACTAGCCAAGTATAGAATTCATCCACACTACCCTTAATACATGACGCTTGTGATCTTAAGAAGATGAGCAGTGGATCGTTCTCATTCAATGTAAAGCTCGAATATGCCTTTGATATGTTACTTCTATCGTTGAGGCTTGACATAGAAGCCTCAGTGATTGTGTCACGGGTGGTCATTCCTTGTTGAGATGTATCTATACCGATTTCAGATGGAACGTCTTCTTCTTCTTTCTCCTGCAGTGCGGCAGGAGGTGATTTGGTGGTAGTGGATGTTTCTTTATTCAGATTGTTGTCATTATCGTTAATTGTCTCGCGTTGCACTGGAGGTTCTGGAGTAGTTGACTCCTCTTGAGTCGGCTGAGGTTCAGAAGCATTAACTGTAGAAGATGATTCTTGAATCGACACGGTGTTGGCTGGCTTAGTTGTACTAACATTCTCTTTGCCTACAGCTTCCTGGATCGATTCGATTGCTTCCTGTACATTTCGCCTACTTCCTTTCAAGTGCATTGTTCTGTAACTATCACCAGCGACTGCCGGCTTGATTTCTACATAAAGTTGCGTCTGCGTATCTATACTTGATTTGATTCGAATCTCCTTCATCTTCGCGACTTCCTTTGCTTTCGTAGATTCAACATAGAACGTCTGCTTTATCGTCATTGTCTGGTAGAGGCTGAATGGTATCCTCAATAGTAGAATCATCGCACCCAAAAAGAAGAATAGCTTAGCCGCAAACTCAGAGTGGCCGTTAACGCCAAATATAATCCCGAACATGACAACAAAGCATAGACTTCCAAATACGACTATCTCCACTTTTGATAACTGCACCGATCCACTGGTAACCCCACTTGATTCTTGACAGAGGTCAAATGGCAATGTCAGCAACTTCTCAAACTCCTCATATAAGAGGTATGCTTTATTCCATCCTACCCAGAAAGCTGCCACAGCAGTGGCAACAACCCGAGTCAGCAATAGAATCGCAATACTCAAAAAGAGTAGGAATCGTAGATTGTATGTCCAATGGAATTTCAATATTCCAGCTTTGGCGCAAGAACTTCGGCAATTATTCATCATATACTCTAGATACTCTGAATTCTTCTCACACAATCCCTGGCTAGCCCACGGTTCACAGTTTTCATGTCCGTCTCTCCATTTTAGTAGCTCAATACAACATAGAATCCCAAATGTAACGATTACAGATTTCCCTGTTTGTACGGCTTCCTTCATTGTTAATAGGCTTTTTGCATCCTCTTCACTTGACTTCTTCTTTCTCTCCTGCTGTTTCTTTGATTTGGCTCTGGAGTTCGTGTCTCCTTTCCCTAGACCTAGCCAACAAATACCATTTGTAATACCTCTCCACAGCAGTAGATTCATGACACTCACCAATAACAGATTAGTCTCAATCAATACAAACAAGGTTATGCAAACTCCAAAGAAAAAGGTGACGATATTGTATTTCGACTTTGGTTTTTGTCTGGCCAAAGACACACCATAATACATATAATGCCACAATAATTGAGCTGAAACAAACACCACGAGCCACAAGAATACAAAATGGAGTATATGCAGCTCCTCGGATTGTTCCCCGTATGGATCAAAAAAGTGATCAAAACTCCAGTAGACAATGAAACATAGTACGGAACTGATATCAAACAGGGTTTTGATATGCCTAGTTGAACTTTTACATGTGTCGATTGAAATCTCCTTTAGATATTGGCAGCTTGCATAAGTCCATGACCTAATTGCAGACTCCTTTTTCTTCCTTTTCTTGTGTATCTTTAGAGAGGCCGCTGACGGGTGGGGAACATCTGATACTTGCTCGATATTAGCTGAAGCTTGTTGGATATTGGTGGGTGGTAGCTCAATCTCCTCATCCAAATTCTCTGTACCAACAGCTAATTTGATCGACGCAATTGCCTCCTCAATAGCTTCTTCTTTCCCTTTGATGTTTACAGGTACATATACCCCTCCGTCGGAAGCCTTGATCTTGTACATGGCTGTAGGTTGACCTGTCTTCCTTTCAAAATCAATATATTGTACTCCCGATCTAGTCACAATTCCATCGAGCCTCTTCCCCTGATTAAGCCTCTTTGTGGCAGATGACTTCACATAGACAGTCTTCTTTTTGAATTGGCGATGGTTATTTCTCCCTCCAGTATTCAACATTGAGATGATCGCCGCACCAATAATATATACCACAGCTACAACCCCAAGCCACCCCTTAGTCGAAAAACGTTGTAGAGTATTGGCATCGCGAGTATCTCCCTTGGGATTCTCTTCATCTGCTATAGGTAGAGCAAATCTTCAACATTTGCCAACCATCTTGATTTATCCTTGAAACAACCCATGAAAGGTAGTCCAAACGCATGCTTTCCAAGCACAAGAATTTTATCAACTGCCATGAAAGCTAATATAAGCATCTCCGCGTCATCACGGGTGTGAAGCACTTCACAGAAGACATCCAACGCCCCAGCTTTGACTACAGACTCGAGTTGATCATCTGTGCCTCTGATAACAATGTGAACAACAGCCCAGATAGCCTCCACCCGCACCTCCCACTCCTATTTATACCCGACGGAGAGATATCAGGATGTGTTAGAAGACAATTGTTGTAGATGAATTGACATAGACACATCACAAACTTACAGTAGGTGACTGTGCCAAGTCAATCACACGTTTTATCCCATTCTTAGGTAGCTCAAGAACACTGTCGATTTGTGTGTGGTTACCGACCGCTGCTCATGTTAATGATGATACTGGTAAGAGTATGTGGTGATATAAAACTGAACAAAGTACACTTCACAAACCTACCAATGATTGAGAGCATAGTACATGCATCCCTCTTCATAATGTCATCAGGACTACTCAGCAATTCATCCATTTTGGTCGCTAGCCCAGCGTCAATGACCGCCTGAATTTGGTCATCATTTCCAAATTTAAGGACATCCAGTACTGCTTTTCTCTCCCTTTCCGAATTTACACTTGAAATGAGAACAGGAAGAATACCACTCACCCGAATACGTTTTTGCATAAGATTTGCAATACTAGTGGAATGTTTTTCATCCAACTTGTATTCATTTACAACCACATGAGCCACAACAATTGGGTCATCCTCAATGTTAAATCCCACTAGAATACTCTGCTCTCTCTCCCAACTAATTCTTACGATGTATTCATATCGTATAGCCTTTCTAATATATTCGTTGATATCATCAGCATCGATTCTATAATCCTTTGCTGAAAGTTTTACCCACCTTTGCTTTTTATCATTCCAAGTTGCAGGGATAGTTTCCCCATCATCTTGGAATACATTGATCGAAAGCTTCTTTCGCATTTCAGGAAGGAGTTCATTGTCTTTCCACTCAGGCAGCCTGGCAATTTCTTCGGGTGTTAACTTTCCTTCCTTAGATATATCAAGGCTAGATACGTCATCCTCTTTAAGTTTCTCTAATAGAAATTTATGCACAACGGCTCTTTTCTTGGTACCGTCTATACCATTCTTTGTCATTATATGAGCTATCCGATCAGTTCTGGATTGTCTTCGAAAGAAATTGCCAAACGTCCTAACGCCATTGAGGTTATAACTAATTGATTCATCCTCCATCTCTTCGAGATAGTCTTGATGAAGTTTTTCTGTGATCATAATACTCATGCAAGTTGTATTTGTGAACCGTCATCATTTGTACATGTATTGCCGTTGAAACTACTTCTTAACGAGCGATATTCGGGTGATTTAAGATATTTATCATAATGTGTTAAAGAATCAGATTGGATAGTTTCCAACATATCTTTTCGTGCAGCTTCTTTCATTTCATCATTATCAATATACTTTAATGCATTATCCATTTCCTCTTTCATCATCTGACACATACTTGCAATTGTAAAAATTTCATCCCGTGAAGGATTTGGTATATGATGATTATACCCTACGCTTTTACACAAATCTAATAGTACTTTACTCTCCAATTGTTCGAGCTTACAAAATGGTGGATTGATATCGTCTGCCGTTTTACATTGTGGTACGCCCGTTAATTGTGTGTGTAACTTTTTATTGTTAGCTTTGCAACATATAAAATTATTGCATATGGCGAGAAGTGCCAAAATGATGTACTGTTTCCTTATTATCATGGCGGCGGCGGTATCAGTAAAGCGTATATAGAATAACTAACAATCCAAGACGATATAAACAGCTCAGATGGAAGTAGTATATACCTTTAAGTATATACTCTAGAGGAGTAGAACAATTGTTACTCTCAACTGAAACTCAAATTTGTGTTTGGTTAATGATATGTAGTCGGCTAGCGGATACTCCAAGTGTTAATAATGCATTTTAGATATGATATCAATCGATACCATAGATCCTGGCTGTATTGGCGCTTATTAGATGGGAGATATTGCCGTCCAAAGCTGCTCTCAATAACACCAATCCCCCCACACAAATTAACAAGGATACCGGTAAGGATACCCTGATATTTTTCTCTTCTTACGCCTACCTCCTGCGATTTACATACCTCCTCAATACATGTTGTCTTTGCTCTACTTCATAGCAAGAGGCAGACCTAATCATATTAAGATGAATATTGATTTATATATATGTTATATCTACTTCGACACAACCTCAGTAAGTAGTATATATGCCCCGGTATCCTCAAGCCTCTATCTTCAAGTATCTCTTAAACAAACTCTCTCTCTTCTCATGGCCTTGCAGTGTAGCCTAACTATTCTCATTCCTTTCTTTGGATGCACGAGCCATATTCCTAACAACAGTATTGGGTATCAGAACCAGACTCTCCAGTTTTGTACCATATACTGGTGAACACACGCCATTGTTAACAACTCTATCATCAGCCTCGGACTGGGGATTCTTTTTAAGATTCTCTTCAGCGCTTTCAATCTTTGCCTTGCTCTTCTTAAACCAGTCTTCAATCGATGCTCGTTCATATGTGATACCGTCCGCTGCCACAACTGGATCGTTTGTCATGAGATGAAGACTGATGGGACATACGAGCTCTTCAGGATGCTCTAAGGTATCGGATGGATTCTTCTTTTGACACTGTGGTAAGCTTTGATGAACCTCGGCAGTAGACTTGGTATCTGATTCATCATTAAAGTATTCTGATATAGCACGAAGAAATGCCTTACGCTTGAACCCCTTAATTCCAGACCCTCCTCCATCACCATCCTTCATATCATTCAGATAATCATCCTCACTTACCGCCTCCTTCAAGGCCGTCATAGAGTCAATATCCTCGGACTTGACTAGCCAAGTATAGAATTCGTCCACGCTACCCTTGATGCATGACTCTTGTGACCGTAAGAAGATGAGAAGAGGGTCGTCCTCATTCAATGTAAAACCTGAGTATGCCTTTGATGTATTACTTCTATCATTGAGACTTGACATAGAAGCCTCAGTGATTGTGTCACGGATGGTCATACCTTGAGATGAATCGATTATGCCGATTTCGGATGGTACCTCTTCTTCTTCCTGCACTGCTTTATCAGTCGGTGATTCAACGGTGGTTGCTTCTTTAGTCAGATTGTTGCCACTATCATTAATTGCCTCGGCTTGTACTAGAGACTCTGGAGTAGTTGACTCTTCTTTAATTGGCTGAGGTTTAGAGCCATTAACTGAAGACGACGCTGATTCTTGAACAACCGATACGTTATTGGATGGTTTAGTTGTACTAACATGTTCGGTGCCAACAGCTTCTTGAATCAATTCAATTGCCTTCTGTACACTCCGTCTACTTCCTGAAATATGTATAGGTATGTAATCGTCAATAACCGCTGATGCATCCATCTGTATATCATCCACACCTGATTTGTTAAAAATCTCATTCTTCTTTCTCCCCTGCTTACCCTTGAGATTCTTTGATCGGGAAGACTTGACATAAACTGTCTGGTTAATCTTCTTCGTTTGGTACAACTCAAAAGGCATCCTCAATATCCCCGAAGTAAAATCGAATGCCAACATGAGCATAGGGCGGAGTCGTTTCCATAGTCGCTTCCATAGTATCACCATGACACCCAGGAAGAGTAAAATCATTAGACTGGCCAACCACTGTTCACACGAGTTGCCATCTCTGTCTTTGCAAGGGTCTTCCATTACAAACAGGGTTACACAACATAGACTAACAAATATAGCAATCTCTGCTTTTGATAATTGCATCTGTTTCATGCCACGTGCAATAGGCCATAAGAACAACAAACCCGAAAACCAAACTAAGCTCACCAACAACCATACAAATGAAACTAAAGCTGCCCTATACATTTGGCCTGGCTTGCATAATACATCTTTTCTTTTAAGACCAATTGTGCAGTATCTATCTGAACTGCAATATGGATGTGTCGTGTCAAGCCCAAGAAGCATACAATCAAGATTCAAGTAGGTAATACAAAGCAATATTACATAAAGAATTGTAATGCTGATCACTGCAACCGATGGCCAAGACAAACTTTTAATAGTGCTTCTTGCATTTGGATATAAGTTGGTAACAATCGTCTTCAGAGATTGACAACTTCTTGTACAAGCCGATGGTCGACTAGATGTTGTCTTTCTTTCCTTGGGTATCTGTGCGGTAGTAGTAGATACTCGTTGGGTTCTAGTGGGTGGCAGCTTGATCTCCTTGTCTACATTCTCTTTACCGATTGCTTGTTGAATCAATACAACTGCCTTTTGTACAGCTTCTTCGCTCCCTTTTATATGCAAAGGTACATATACCACTCCGTTGGAAGCCTCTATCTTGTTCATAACCGTAGGTTGATCTGTCTTCCTTTCAAGTTCGATATCCTCGACGCCTGACTTGTTTATTAATCCCTCGAGCTTTCTCCCTTGATTTCCATTTAACCTCATTGTAGCAGATAGCTTGACATATATCGTCTTCTTTATTATAGGTCCTTGAGAAATCTTCTTTGGATTTAGCTTCATTGCTTTCTTCCTTTTCTTACGTTTTGGTACCAGTACCAGCAACAGCGTTATCAATCGATCACCCAACCCACCAGGAGATACCACTACCAAGCTGCCAAGCAGTACCAAGATAAAAGTAACCAGTTTCGGTAATTTCCACCCCGGAGAAACTTCTGATGTATACTTTTGAAGAAAATCAAGAAGGCCCGCAAATAAATGTGCCCTCAACTTATCATCACGCAATTTATATTCCTTAAGTACTCTAATAGCCGTAGAGAGCGGTTCGTCTCCATGATTACATCCAATTACCAAGGTTTCTTTGCTCAATTGTTGCCCGGACTCCCCTCCATCGGAATCACTTACAAATAATAATACATGCTCATATTGCATTGACTTTCTCATCAAGTCTACAAATAGCCTATTATTATAGTGATTTGATTCACTAATTGCTCTAGGGTTGGACCATGTTTGAATTTCTTTTGACCATTGAGAGATAACTACCTTTCCATCTTTTTGGAATAACTTAATCTTGATTGCTTCTCCTTTGATGACAGGTTTGTATGAATACCAATCAGGTAGCTTGGCAATCTCTTTGGGTGTTGGTATGTAACGTTCTATCCATTGTTCCTTTACCTTTGTATCAATACCAAGAGTAAGATATAATTCCTCCTCTTCCAGTTTCTCAGGTAGTAATTTCCACATGTTTGCCTTCTCCTGCATATCGTCAATACCATGATATGATAATATATGAGTAATCCTATCATGTCTAGACATACCAATAAATGATGCATCCTTCATCATATCGAGGTGGTTTTTGTATAAAAACTGGACAAGAGAATTTCTCTCTGCAGTCTCATGAACAATGTCTAATAATAAAACTTTCGCCTTATCATCTAGAGATACCTGATTACCAGCGAAGCACATTGCAGCCGCTAGAACTAATCGTGCCCGTGTAGGGTTGGGGGTATGATCATATCCAACCTTCTTGCATATACCAATCAACACATCATCCTTTAAATCGTCATACGTACATATATGGTGATTGATATCCTCCGCTGTATTGCACACCACAGTGAGAACATGATTTTGAGCATCTTGTAAATCATCCAACAGATCTGCCAACATACTCAATTTGGTACTTTCATTGTCAATATTCTCTTGAATAGTTGTATATGGAAAGCAATAATCTCTTGCAATTCGGACGATTTGATCTCGGGTAGGGTTGGGTTTATGATGATACCCAATACTCTCACATATATCTATCAACACGCTATCCTTTAAATCTTCAAATCTGCACAAAGTATTATCAAGATCTTCGACCTTTTCACACCACTTCATATCCATTTCATCTTCATACTCTTTAAGCCTCAAATTGAACATGTATCGATACATCATATGTGTCCCCTGATCATTGATGCCATCTTTATGAAATAGATAACTAATTCTATCCCGTTTTGTTCTACTAATAAACGATGGATCCCTCAACATCATATGATACTCAAGTATGAGACGCTGTACATCATCCTCAATGCATGAATCCGAGTTTTTGCATAATTCCCTGTCCTTGTTATTATATCCTTGATCATAATGAATGCTTTGATCTATCATTCCAAACATTGCTTCTCGAGTAGCTTCCCTTTGCCAATCATCATCACTAGCATTCATTTGATCAATATCAATAACAAGACATAATTTGGCACCAATAATAAGTATATCCCGCGGAGGATTAGGTCGATGCTGATACCCAATACTCTCGCATATATCTGCCAATTCATCATTCGACATATCATAAAGATCGCAAGGATCATAGTCGACATGGTCGTCTCTTGCAACCCAACATGGGTTATTGAAATCAATGTTATATGAGGCAGTGAAGAAACTTTGGCATGCTGCAACAAGCACAAAAATGAGAGGTTGGCTTCTTATTCTCATTGCGGTGATATCAGTAAGGCACTAGAGATATATACAATAATAATATAAACCGCTCAGATGGTAGACAGTGGAAGGGAGTGTATAAACCAATAACCAACCCAATTGCAACTCTCAACTGCAATTCAAATTTGTGTTTGGTTGGTTGTATTATATGTAGTCGGCGAAAATAGCGGAACTTCAATTGATGCTTATTATTACTAGATATGGTCCTAATCAATACAATAGATCCTGGCTATATATTGGCGCTTTTAATGGGAGATATTGCCGCCCAAATATAGCTGATATCGCAACCTAAACCGCGAGGACGAGAAGAAATACCATGCATGTGAGTAAGTAGATTTAGGATACCGTTTGAAGGATACCCATTTTTTCCTCCACTCGATTTGTCTCATAGGTATCAGTATACTTGTCATTGCTCTATTATATTGCAAGGAAGCGGCACCATACCCTCTAAATCATAGATCGTATCGTTAGTATATTATAGTATATTAGCCTGTAAAT
>Ga0075437_10439_pt1 | contig 28233 bp, 28 predicted proteins | sample MintriMetagenome_FD_74266 | JGI IMG/M metagenome (GOLD analysis project Ga0075437, IMG submission 74266) | Marine eukaryotic communities from Monterey Bay, USA to study complex ecological interactions - Minidiscus trioculatus and... | ecosystem: Environmental > Aquatic > Marine > Unclassified...
AAGAAATGAAGAGTGATATGAGGGATAAAGCAGCTGCCGCTCAAAGGCATCCTTGGAATCAGATCTAGAACTCTATGGTACCTAGAACAGAGGGAGAGGGCTCAGCGATCATGTTGGAGCCAATTATTGTTTGAGCTTATGGTGTGGTGTACCAACTTTATTTTGTATTATATGTTAGGTTGTACAACGTAAACACCGCCCATCCTCAACTTTTCCCACTATAGTTAACGGAATAGTCTTGAACATTGTCTTATTAAAACATTTTTGTCCACAATCTTCACACTCTCCTCTCATTTTACGTGTCTGTTTCACCTGTTCTATATTCAAACCAACATTTGTAATCTCTCCACCCATGTTAGCCATTTGTCTTGCCATTGTCGTTGCCCGTACAGCTGACTTTAAGCTATGTTGTGTTGGAGTACTACTTCTACTACTATTACCACTACCAGTACTATTCATGCTCTTTGATGAGTTGGTCTTTTCCATTGTTACTCTTCTCTTTCGTGGCTTCTTCCCCTTCTTGCTTGTAGCAGTAGTGGTGTTACCATCCTCTCCCGAGGAGTTGGTTGATTTTGTATTGATACTCTTGGCAAACTCACGATCTTCTTCATCGCCTTCATTCTCAATCTCAAGTAATCGTTGTGATAACCGTTCTGATGATGGACTAACATCATCCGAGGCAGAGAAGGCAAGCAGCTCCTTAATCTTTTGTTGTCGTGCTGCTTGTATCTTCTCAAGCTTCTTGATATCATCTCTGTCATCTAGACATTCTTGTACCTTGTCGCTCGTCTTGTCAGAGATTGTAGTTCCAATTATGTTCAACTTCTTTAATACCTGATTACTCTGCTTTAAAATCTTCAGTAATGACTTGCCGGTACTGTTGGTTAACTTTGGATTGTTTGATAGATCTAATTGAGTTACTGTTTCATTCTCCACCAAGGCAAGGACTAACGGAGTAGTGACATCATCATCCAAACCACAATCCGATACAGAGAGATGAGTTAAGTATGTATTCTCCTCTATTGCATCAAACAAGTCAACCCACTCATTTTCAGATACATCTTTCCGTCCGTCAAGTATGATTGTTGTCAGGGATGGATCATTCTGCTTGAGTTTTCGTATAAATACTATAATAGGCGTGGTACTACCTTCTGTCTTCTTCATTGCCTGGAAGTTATTAGTAAGACCCTTTGCCGCCACTGCCGAGGCGGCACCTCTCTTCCAACGACTTTGAGCCGCTGTGACAGGAGTTTGTTCTTGGGTATCGACGGTAAGAGACTGCTTCTTCACTTGAGGTGTTGATTGGGCGGCATACTTGGCCTTAATCTCTGCCAACTTCTTCTGCTTCTCTGCCTTATCAAGGGTCTTATCTCTCATGACTGCTTGAACTTCTGCTCGCCGTTGTTTATCCGATGGTAGAGGCGGTGCCTTGGTGATGGTAGGTTGCTGTGATTCTAAATTGGGTAATGTAGGCGGTACCTTATCAGGCATATCTGTAGATGAATTGGTAACTCGGGGAGTAGTCTCTGCCTGATGAGTTGTCTCAACTTTCTTCTTTCGATTCCATGGTGCAACATAGCTTTCGGGTGTTTCACTAACATCTGGCTGTTCATCACCACCTTCCATCTTCTTCTTCTTCTCACTTTCCTTCTTTCGATTCCAAGGTGCCACATAAGTTTCATTTGTATCACTAACAGCAGGCTGTTGTTCATATTGTTCTTCCGCCCTCTCCTCTCCTTGATGTTGTACATGATCATAATCATCAATCTTTTGACTACTCATTGTTTTGGCAGCAACGGCTGATACTGCGGCCTTATTCCATAGAGCCTTTGTATTCTTCTGCTGTTTTGGTTGGGGTGGAGGAGGAGATTGTTTCTTCTCCTTATCACCACCACTCCCAGATGTAACAGCAGCAGCACTATCAAATATCAAATCCATTAATTCACTCTGCTCAACTTGCTGTTCATCTTGCAACCTTTTTAATTCCAAATCATGTGTCTCCTCCATTTGCAAGAGTAATTGACTTGCACTATTTGGGTCTAGTTTACCCATACGTTGATACTCAGTCAATTGTAACTTTTCATCTTGATGTTTATTTAGTAATGTTTGTGTCTGTTGATAATGTAATTGTTGTAACTCTCGTTGTTTTTGTAAGAGGACTTCTCTTGTGAGTTGTTTATTATTTGTTGTTGGTTGAGTTTCAGATTGTTCCGAATGTCTAGTATGTTGCGGAGATGATGGATTTGATTTCTCATTGTGTACTACTATCGGTTGCATATTTTCATCCATAATAACTTCATGGTTGCATTGAAAAGTTGTACATACATATAAGAGAAATAAAAGTTGAGCATATCTTGTGAGCATTTTTGCATTGAAGATACCACAGACAACAATTAATACAACACAACAGCACACAACTTACCAATCTCATAAATCTCTCCCAATAACATTTGATTTCCCAATTGAAAGTTAGACGGTATATCCAATTCAATAATAGATCCTTCTAATATGGATCGTACTCCTCCCCCTTTCTCATCCCCATCTTCTTCTGATGCATTAGGTAATTTGATACATTTGGATACTGCGTCGTAGTATGCAGTATTGGCCATAGTTTGCGTCTGTAGCGTCATTTCATTATCTTTTGAGTTTGTTCTTGTTGACTGTTGTGTCATCTTGAATATATAAGACTATTATTGCAAATCTAATCTTCTCCTCCCCTCAGTCTCGAGAAACTAAACCTTTTATACAATAATTTGCGGTATGAAATAGAACAACACTCCAATCAAAACGCTACCTCCTGACAAACCAATGATAGTATTATACTACTGATAATAAAGTTATAGTAGGGAGCATCGGTCTATATCATCACCGCAAAGAATAAGATCATTGGGCGTCTCTAAAAATAATACAAAATGGGGGCGGTATATTGAATGCACCATGAGTGCCATACCTAGTTGATTTTGCACAGAGTGCCAACGCCGTGGGCGAAATTGACAAGTCTCTGTAGTTATTTGAGTGCAGTTGTCGGAACTGCGAGCTTCTGCACTTATGTAAGTGTCAGATGTGAGTCAAAGTGCTTAGAACAGCAGCTTTGATTTAGGCAGTGCACCCGCGGAGGCGCGGAGGTGACTAGGAATTTGCACCTGTGAAGAGGTGGCTAACGAAGTGCACCAGTAAGTGTGGTGGCTATCGTAACTAAACAGGTCAGCATAGAGCTTGAACCTGGGACTGGGTGATCAACCCAAGCGTTCGAGGAGATATTTTTGTTTTATGAAGTGCTATGAAAAATAGATAAAGATAGATGGAGGATTGCATGAAGACTTCCCACTTCCTTTCCATGTCGTGCTGTGTTTGGCTTCGATGTCGTTATATCCTCTTCGACTTATTTAGTTTTATCACATCTATGTGTCTCCTGTCCAGGTCCACAAGAAGCAGCAGCTAGCTATCTCTTGCCACAAACAATTGGTGGTGACAACGGCCCTCCAGTCCATTCTATCGGCATCGGAAGCTGGCATCGGAAGCTGTGGCCTCATCCAAACAATACTTGATTTTGAGGCTCAGCGGCTTTATCCCTCGCATCACTCTTCATTTCATCTTTTCGCTGTTGGTGTGCGCGTAAAGCATTCGCATATTCATCTTTCTTTACGATTCCCTGCATAAAACAATGTTTGACGGTGTTCAGCGACTCTTCATCTCCTGCCTTTGCTGCCATTATCATGTGCTTGATTGCTCGGTGAAGATTGCCGGCCTGTTTCTCTGAGCAACCAAGATTATGCCTCGCTTTTATATGCCCATGCATAGCTGCAAGCTCAAAGTAGTACTTAGCTTTCTTCTGATCCACTTCCACACCATCTCCGAGGCGATAGGAACAGCCTAAGTTGTAATATCCACCAGCACAACCAAGCTCTCCTGCCTTGAGCCATAACTCATTAGCCCTTCGATAATCTTGTGATAGGCCATATGATCCCTCTGCAAAGTGACCGCCAAGATTGCTAAACGCCTCGGCATTATCTTTACCCATTAATTTCTTTAGTCTTTCGATCTCTTCCTCGGAAGTTGGTGGTGGCATCCTACAGAAAGCACATAAATCTTTCCCTTCACTCATCGCCATTTCATAAGTACAACCATTGCATACAACTTTTCCACAACACATGATTTGAATGTCGTATCACTAGCATCAAGTGGTAGTGGTATCAAACAGATTGGGCACTCATCAGGTTCTACATCCTTGAATAATGCCTCTTCATGCAACTCAGCAACACGTTTTTCACAGGCCTTTTTATGCTTCTTCCGGTGTTTCTTTTTACACGCTGCATTGCAATACTTGACCATCTTACATTTGTTACATATGTTCATATCATCACTATTACCTTCTTTACCACAACTAGCGCACGTAGACGTATCGCCCAGTATAGCGACACTATTCAAATCCTCAGTAATGGTATCGACATTATTTTGTTCACTTGATGTGCACTCTTTTTTACTCGAAGTCATAATTTCTACACTATCGCCAACAAATTGCTTGACATCGTTATCACCATTATCCTCGGAAGTACTGCTCATATTTCTAAATTATCTAATACCAATATATCACGTGTGTATTGTCAATTCACCAGCCCCAGTTTATATTGTACCGACACACAAACTTTTTAATAGTATCACTTTTTGGTGTACCAACTTTCAGACTCTCTAGGTATATCAATTTTTTTACACCACCGAGATAAAACTGCTACCAATTGAAAGAGTATTAAACACTGATGTTTCGACTGTACCCACGGTATACCAAAGCGATTAATGGTCGACAATCGATCCCTCAATTGAACACAAGCTAAATAAGATGTGTTCGATTAAAAAATGACATTTTATCGGGACCACCACCAGTTAAATACCTATGAGTACTCATATAGTTTTAAATGATCTAGCAAGAGTAATGATAGGCAATAGAACACACGAACACAACAATATGATGAATACTTTACCTACCAAGTGGATGGGACGGGTGAATATTGGGGACGGAATGACGGAGGAGAAGTTGAGATCTCACACACGATCTCAACATGGCGGCCAATAAGAAGCACGATGCCTTCCTTTCATCAATGACATTCGCCTCTGGTGATATATCATGTGAATGTGATGAATGCCTATCCGATGATGTACCATCGGCGATACGGAATGCAGTAATGGAACATCAACGTAAACGAAAGGCTGAACAATTATCTACTGCAATTTTCAACAGCAACAGCAATAACAGTAGACAACGGGGATATAATATACAGCAGAGTAGAGAATTGGTAAAACGAGAATATGGATTTTCAATATGGAAGTTATGTATACCGTGTTGTGTTAGTGGAAGTAGAGGAGGATCTGATCCGCTTGTGGAGTATAGAAATCAACATCGTATATTGTTCATCAAGCAGTTAGATAAGGTACGTGTTTGTTATGAAGAGGAAGTATGTACATGTTCTATATCGTTCTATTGCAATTACTAAGCAGCGTTGCATCTATATGTAGTCATCACAAGTATCATCAATAGGAAGAGGCATCATCGGCTCGTTAGCTGAAGAGAATAGTAGAAGACTTGTGAATTGGTCAGAAGGTTCATCCTACTTGTTACCCGCCTCGAAAGGGATTGCTTGTGGATGGAATCATACACCTGCCACTACTGATAATGATGCTACTGATAATAATGATGCTGCTAGTACTGCAAATGAGAAGAATGCGGACGATATTAAAGCTGAGAAGCTAACGACAGACTCTGCAACAACAAACACACAAACAGCATCAGATGTCAAAGATATGATAGTATATGCCTTGAAAGTATCACCCGAAACACTAGAAAGCATGAGTAACAAGTCTACATCTGATGATTTACCGTGTTGGGTACAAAAGTCATATGAGTTGTTTCAGCAGTGTTTGTCGACAGAGAAGATAAAAGCAGAGCAACCGAATGATGATACCAAACAGAATACTGACGCAGTCGAGAAGAATGAGTTGGAAGGTGTCAAACTATCAAATGATGAGTCTTTATCAATGAACCTTATAATAGAGTTAGCACTTGACGACCCCTTCTTTGGTTGGAATAGCCATATACCCGATAGATGAAAGAGGAACTGCTGGTGTTTGGTGAATAATACATATCAAGTACAGTACAAAGAATCATGACAACTCTAAGGGTTGTATGTTTTCCATTATGAATAAATTATAATTAACACTGCCTATGTTATACAGCAGATTCCTCACGCCCACAAATCCGATGCCGCAGCTTTCTCTCTTGCATCACTCTTCATTTCTTTCTGTCTCTCATGATAGGCTCGTAAAGTTGTTGCATATTCATCTTTCGTAACTACCCCTTTCATAAATCCAATCTTGACATTGTCCAACGCTATCTTTTCTCCTGTCTTTGCCGAAATTATAAAGTGCTTCATTGCACGATGGTGATTACCACGCATCCCCTCTACCCAACCGAGATTATTCCTTGCCAAAATATCCCCACCCATAGCCGCAAGTTTCCAGTAATGTTCAGCTTTGTTCTTATCCACTTCCACGCCTATTCCCTCTTTATATGCCTGGCCCATATTGTAATAAGCATTAGCACATCCAAGCTCTCCTGCCTTGAGTAATAACTCATTAGCCTTTTGATGATCTGGCATTCCCATCACTCCCCGAGCATAATACCCTGCAAGATGATAGAACGCATCACCGTTACCCTTATCCATTAGCTTCTTTACCCTTTTGATCTCCTCCTCATATGAACCCGGTCGCGGCATCCTACAAAATGGACATAATTTTCCCCCTTCACTCGAACTAATCCTCATTTCATAATCACAACCAGCACACACAGTCTTACCACAGCAGGATTGAAATGCTCCGGTGTTGGCTTCCTGTGGTAGAGGTAACATACAGATTGGACAGTCTTCCCGTTCCATCTCTTTGAATAATTTCTCATCAAATAACTCGGCTGCACGTTGCTTGCACTCCTTCTTATGTTGCGGTCGATGGGCTTTCTGACAGGCAGTACTGCAATATTTGACTGACAGACAAGCACTGCATTTCTTCAGTTTGTTACTATCCTCTTCACCCTTGCCACAGTTGGCACATGATACCATATCAATATCGGTTTCACTCATATTTCTCGACGTATATTATTGTTATTTATGTTTTGTTTGTTGTTTTGTTATGTTGTGTATTGTGTTATGAATTGTAGTATTACTAGTTGGAACAAGATGACAACCGACCACTGATTTATTTACACTCGTGTAATGTGATATCTATGTACCGTCTAGAAGACCACGCCGTTCCATACCTTATACATAGATATAGCCTCAAACAATAACAATCAATAAACCTCAGTCATTCGAACCAACGAACAAAGGATACCGGCCAGTCTATCGATCACCTCGCTCAACTGGCTAGGAGGCTGGGTGAATTAGTATCGTAGAGTTACTTCTTTGGTATGTTTATTGATTGGTATTATAAAGAAGAATACAGTTTTAGGCGACAGCATTAATCAGTGTGATCACATTGGTGAAGAGCGAGTCAAGGCCATCATATAAAAAATACTTCATTTTTATTTTTTTGCTTGACGACTTGGACAATGGTACTTAGTATTCATATTGATACAATAGCGCCGATGTGTTATATATAGTATACTTTTACATCGAACAACAATATACAACAAAATTAGGCCGCTTCATACAATAGGGTATAATACACAGGAACTAACAACAAATACTACATAAAATTGACTTGCACCATGTCATCATCATCAGTATCAGCCCCAAGTATTGATAAGTGTGCCAATTGCGGCAAGGGCGAAGAGAATTGTAGCAAATTACAGAAATGCGGTGCATGTTTATCGGCAAAGTATTGCAGTAGAGAGTGTCAAGCAGCTCATCGTCCACAACATAAGAAAGAGTGTAAAAAACGTGCAGCAGAGTTGTATGATGAAAAGTTATTCAAAGAGGTAGAGCGTGATGAGTGTCCGATTTGTTTTCATCCTCTACCACTTGAGAATGGCACCGCATTTTTCCAATCCTGTTGTGGAAAAACAATTTGCATTGGTTGTATTTATACAATGGATATGAGTGGAGGAGCAGACTTATGTGCATTTTGTAGAACTCCTGCACCAACTTCAGAAAGAGACCATATCAAAAGGACAAAGAAACTAATGAAAAAGGGAAATGCTGAGGCATTTAAAATGCTGGCAAGGGCATACGAGCAAGGAACAATGGGAATGCAACAAGATCAACGAAAGGCTAATGAGTTGTACCTAAAGGGAGGTGAACTTGGATGTGCTGAGGCATATCACAACTTGGGCTGTGCTTATGGCAATGGACATGGTGTGGAAATTGACGAAATAAAAGCTAAGCACTACTACGAGCTTGCAGCTATGGCTGGGAATACGAAGGCACGCTATAATCTTGGTTGCTTTGAAGGACAGGTAGGTAGTTATCATCGAGCATATAAACACTGGGTGATTGCGGCCAAGGCTGGCCGCAAAGAGTCGTTAGATGCAGTAAAGCAAGGCTTTATGTATGGTTTTGTTACAAAGGATGAATATGCACTTACTTTGCGGACTTACCATGAGATACTAAAAGAAATGAAGACTGAGATGAGGGAGAATGCAAAGGAGATGGGATATGGGCAAACCTAATTTATGATGCAGACCGTTGTTAAAGATTTGGGGATTTATATACAGCATTAGTTACACGCTTGAAAGTTGCATCTGGTATACAAGCGGACCTAATAGTAAATAGAATAGAAAGTCGGTCATGAGAGTCTGATGATACCACAATAACAATTCAACAAAACAACATTGCATAACAGAGCCGACTTACATTCTTCCTTGAGTTCCCATTATTCTTCACCTTAACAACAAACCCACCCTCAACATACAATGGATTATTAACATTATCAATATCATCGGTCCACCAAAATCCACGACCTGTATCATATCACATCCATCTGCAGGGATATCAATTACATTCTATCCCAGCAGTATCAAATACCTCGATAGAGATCTTATGTTTCTTTGCAATATAACTAACCAATATAACTAACTACACAGAAAGCCTAGGCATACGATACTGTCCTTATTATACGAGAAAACCAAGATGCAATAAGATGCAGAATGACCATAAAATGACCTCTGAAATTCAGAGAACAGCCCAATTCACGGGCAGATGATTCAAATCAACTGCTCACGATTCCAACAATTGCCCCACATATTGTTGCCTTTGCAATAGAGGAGTAGCCATCCAATCATTAACTATACCCGGACAAGGTGACTATTCTATTATTGCAATCATCTCTGCGGTAAAACTCTCATAGTAATTGCAACACAACTATCAATCAAAGCATCGAACTCTCCATAGTAATAGTAATTGCATTGCAAAACATCAAAACAACAATACATATCGACGATGAAGATATCAATGATTATACAATATACAATATTATTCAGTCTCCATAGTCTAACTATTGAGGCTGCTATATCATCATCTACTAGTAGTGGTAGCATTCGTGGTAGTGCTGCTGCCGTTGACGATAACGATAGCATAGTCGGCGATGGTCATCGTGAATTGGAGCTACTCAATAACTCATCGAACAATGATGATAGCCATCGTTTACTCCAAGTTGCAACTGATGTAAGTATGTTCTTGGACTGTGTAGTATCTATGCGGGCATATCGATATCATATTTTCGATTACACTAATACAAACTTCTATTCTCATTGCAACTCTCTCTCTCTCTCTACTCTCTCGCCATTGCAATATCTCTATTCTAACTACCCTCGACATAGGATCGGACACTGTACTGTGGAGTACCAAACAAATGCGCCTCCCTAGGTGGTAATACAGTCATTACATCCAAAGAAACATTAGCAGGTGTACGTTGCTGTACATCTAATTCATCATTAGGATGGCCGTACAAATGTCGAAGTATTAGTAATAGTGGTATCTATGGTGAGAGTAACGTACCGACATGTTATAGAGATTCTACATTTGAGGAAGCTGTGGCGATTTGTGGTGCTTATGATGGTAAGTATAAAGTTTGACATGTGCAGGCGATGAGGCATTGTACAATAGAATGCTTTGGACATTGAGATATGTGCAAATCGATCTGTTATTAGTTATCGGCTCTACCTACATGCATCCTCTCAAACTCTCTCCTTCTCTCAAAATACTTCGAAAACAGGAGGAAGATTGTGTACAGGTGAAGAAATACTAGACCGCTGCACCGCTGCAACAGGATGTAGTTTAAATAAGGCATTAGTATGGGCATGCACTGCATCCAATACTGATACATGTAGTAAAAGTGCCGAATGTTGTTCTGGATTATGTAATGCCAGTGGAATTTGTGAAGATGTGATTAGTGGACCGCCGGATACATTATCTCCTTCTACATCTCCTTCTACTTCACCGACAAAAGGACCTACTAATGTGGTGAGCTGTTTTGTGTTTGTATCTTCTACTTCTCAACTTTCTAGAGTGTGTGAAACTCATGTCTATAATCCTATATCTCTCTTGTCAGCCAACATCATCCCCTTCACTCAAACCGTCTAATAGTCCGTCTACTTCGGTAAGATTCTCTCTTTTGATCATGTGATATGTACAACAACCTTGCTATTCATTCTAGACCATATCTAACAACTCATCATATCACAAACATTTCAATACAGCCTTCTAAAAGTCCAACACTCCGCCCAATAACGAATCAACCTACATCATCACCTTCAAGTTCACCAATCACTTCTGATCCTACCAAGGGGCCTTCGTTATCCCCGTCAAAGGGACCGTCTGTTTCACCTTCATCCAATCCAACGACCGTGCCTACTGGATCGCCGTCTAATGGGGTAAGTCTTGATCTATTGATAATGAGCACATCTTGTGCACACTTTTTTGGCAACTGGTATCCTTTGATATACTCGAACTAACTCTTCAACTCACACACGCATTACTCTTTTCTTTGTTCGTCTCACAGCCTTCTAAGACACCAACACTCAAGCCTGTTAGTGATAGTCCCACGTCAAGTCCTTCATGATATGTCATCTTTCTGTTCCGAATCGTATCTAACTAAAATCAAATTCATATCATACACAGCCATCCAAGAATCCCACCTCAAGTCCAGTGACCAATCAGCCCACAAAGTCGCCAAGCAAAGCTCCGGTTTCTTTGGAGCCCACAACGTCACCTAGCGAATCTGAGGTCATCACTCCAGAACCGACTGACTCTCCTGTAACAGCTTTACCAACAACAGGACCATCTCAAAAACCAGTCACCGACAGCCCCTCATCCTCACCAGTTCAAACCACAAATGTAATGTATGTATGGACAGATGCATTTGATGTAGACGCCCCATATTGCAACGGGATATATCCGTCAACTAAAACTGGTGATAATGCATCATGCTTCAATCATTCATGGGATACACCTCAGGCACGGGCTCGTCTTTGGTCGGCATCGACAGTAGCTGGTCGTGAGGTAACACGTATATTCCTATCGGATGTTCGTGAACGAACAAGGTACGGCGGACTTAATCCAGAAGGAGTTTGTGATGAAGAGTTACTTACTACACTTGGTGAGGCACATGCACTAGGAATTGAAGTATATGGATTGTTTTCATCAAGTGATGCAGCCTTTAGTGAACAGAATATGGTTGGAGGTCTTAATGATTTCAATACCAATTGTGGAACAACTTCTGCACGCTTTGACGGAGCAAGCGTCAACAACGAACACTTTACATCAGTCAAACAATGTGATGTCGGTAATGAAGGTGCTCAGCTTCAGTTCCTTGATGATCTTGAAGCCACTCGTATCAATGCATCACCTCTGCCTTTGCACTTCAGTGTCTCATGGAACTGGGAATGTTGCTCTTGTGGAGCAGCAACATATCAACGAAGAGAGCTCGATTGGAATGGCAATATCAAATCCGCCCTTGAACACATGATTGACATAGCTGACAGTGTTGATGTACAAGTTGCTTGGAATACAGGATCAACAATGACTAGCCGTTCCCAAGCTCCGTATGATTACTGGGAGGCAAATCACATGGGTACTACCTCCACGACATCCTTTTCTGTCTTGGCCTACACTAACCCAAACAGTGACTGCCGACAAAGCTTTGCTCCTCATACCAAGGGTGCTACTACATCATCTGATACATGTGCCACTGGTGATCGAACAGAGGAAGGTATGTTCGCTGCATTTGACAGTGTCAGGATTACACAACCAAATACTGATGGTGGTATACATTACATGGGCGGCGTTTACTCGTCTGGAATGGTCGGGTGGCCAAAGCATGAGGGCTTTACTGTTTCACCCTCGGATCCGCCTACATCATCGCCCAGTACTGGGCCTTCAGTGTCTCCATCAAAGGGACCGTCTGTTTCTCCCTCTTCCAATCCAACAGCACTGCCGACTAGCAGTCCTTCTTCAGCGGTAAGCTTTTGCTTGTATTGAGTGACTAGTTCACCTCTTTTCCCATTGCATAGCTGTGACACATGATATGTTCTAATTCTTTAATCTCTTCATCCTATTCATAAACCTCACAGCCAACATCTAGTCCAAGCCTATCTCCCTCACGAAGCCCGAGCAAGGGACCTTCTTCAGCGGTAAGTCCATAATTGAGCATATGACATGTCACTTTTTGATCCTATACTTGTATCCTAACTTCTCAATGCATCGCAGCCTTCCAAACAGCCAACACAAGCTCCTCAGCCTCTCCCAACAAGTGCACCAGTCAAATCTCCCGTGTCAGAGAGCCCAACGACTTCGCCAAGCAAAGCTCCTGTTTCGGAGAGTCCAACTTCCAGTCCTTCCAAGCAACCAACACAAGCTCCCCAGCCTCTTCCAACATCCAGCCCAACTCAGGCACCGCTTCCAATTGTTGATTTAGTAGGGAATGGTCCTACCACAGCCGTCTTTCCGCTTGATATATGTCAAGGAGATTGTGATACCAACGCTGATTGTCAAGGAGATATGATTTGCTTCCAACGTAGAGGCGATGAGTATGTGCCAGGTTGTAATAACGATGGCATCTTTGGATTAGCAAATGGCATCTTAACACTACCGACCGAAGACTTTTGCATCCCCGAGCCTCCCAATATGCTTAAATTCACTGGTGACGAAGAAGTAAATGGATTCTATAATGAATGTGAGGGAGACTGTGACTTCGATTCAGACTGTGCAGGTAACCTCTCATGCTTTCAACGTGATGGACGAGAACCTGTTCCAGGGTGCTTCGGTGTGGGTACTTCTGGAAGAGATTACTGTTATGACGAAGCAAAGTATACGCTCCAATACGTGGGAAACAACCCTGAAGTGAGCTCAGCAAACCCCATCGATATATGCCAGTCAGGAAAGTCCGCGTTTGTATTGTTTTATCATACGAAAGGCCTTTACGGCCATTATTTGACTGCCTTTACACCACACTTTACTAACATGAGTTATTATCTCCTCTCTTTCAACATCATAAATCGTGACAACGCGCTTCTTCCAGACTGTGATAATGATGATCAATGCGTGGGTGATTTGATCTGCTTCCAGAGAAGGGCCGACGAGAATGTTCCAGGCTGTACTAATGTTCCTGGTTTCACTACAGAAGATTTCTGTATTCCGAAGCCAACTAATCTGCTGCAAAATATTGGCAATGGACATATAAATGGATACTACGGTGAATGCCAAGGAGACTGTGACGATGATTCTGATTGTGCTGGCAATCTTGTATGCTTCGAAAGAAGTGGATATGAGCCCGTTCCGGGTTGTGTTGGTGCTGGTAACAATGGTGTAGACTATTGTACTGCTGCTACCCCTCCTCCTACGCCATCCCCTACCGTCAGTGTTGAACCAACTCTATCGCCCACGGAAACTGCTGCACCTAGCTCTTCAAGCCCTCCATCACCAGAGGGCGGACCAGTAACATTCTTGCCTGGTGATTTGACAGTCCCTTGTGATAATGGCAAGCTTCTTCTATCCACGGGCATGGGCTGTAGACTCATTGCAACGGAGGGTAGCACAACATTCGCTAATGGTTACGTTTCGAGTATACAAATGCATGCAAGAGCTGATGGAGCCGCTGTTATACCTTCTACTGATCCCAATAATGTTGGTGGATGGTACTACGTTAGTAACTCGGAGGTAGGTTCATTCAATGGAGGAGTGGGAGCGATTGAATTTGATTCAGCCGGGTTAGTCATTGGTTATGAAATGTTGTTAGAGGGTACAAATAAGAATTGTGGTGGAGGCCTAACGTGGTGGGGGTCGTGGGTTTCTTGTGCCGCAGGTTTTTGTCATGAGGTCAAGCCAGGCCCTGTGCCTCCTGGATACAAATGTGTTAATGATCAGGATTGTCGAGCCAATAATGTTGAGTTTGGTGGCAACTATGAGTCCTTTGCCTCATACCAACAACCCATCAATGATCTACCATTTCTGGTCATCGCTGGAGACGAAGACTTGCCAGTAGAAGCCTTCCCATTACAAGAATGTGAAGGTAAGTCCTCCAACTTAGTTGTGGTGGTCAAGAACACATCATATGTCACATCCACACTTACTAACAAACTATATCCTCCTCTCTCTACCATTATCAGGTGATTGTGATTTAGATATCGACTGTGCCGAGGGTCTTGTTTGTGATCTAAGAGATGGTACTACACCCGTTCCGGGTTGTTTGGGTCCGGGTGTCTCTGGTAAAGACTATTGTGTCAAACCTACTCCACCAGGACCAACACCCAATCCATACGAAAGTATTGGCTTCGTCGGTCGCTTCTACACAACGGAAGATAAGACTACTGGTGCTTTAACTCGTTACACTCCTCCTCCCGAGGCTTTTACGACGGGTGATACTCGTGATATACTTCGTACACCCGGTGGAACTTGGGAGTATCTAGTATTGAACGAACCTCCTTCAACACTGCCTTGGGAACAGCAGGGTGCTGCCAATTATACTTTTGGATGGTCAAAGAACCGAGCTGATGGACAAGCAACTGCATCTGCTTGGTTTCCTCAAGCCGAAGGCATTGATATCAAATATGGCATCTTAAATATGGTGTCCAAGGGTGCAAAGCGTCTCATTACACTTGACCTTACCGAAGAGACATGGACTTATGACTCCACCATTAGTGGATTGTTCATGGACCAACCAGATCAACTCACTCGTATGTTTGGCCATGCATCGGACTATATATTCTTTGCTGAGGACGGATCACATAATGATGTTCATTTCCGTAACATGGAGACAGGTGAATATGGCACCCTCGTAGAGGGAGGAGGCGCCGGTGGAGTTGGTGTTGGGTCAGAGACTACTGGTTTAGCCTTCAGTATTGATAACAAATTCATGTATGCTGCCTTTCAAGGAGATGCAGTCTATGAGTTTTACCGTGAGGATGGTCGAGCCTTCAATGGAACCACAATCGACACAAAGTATCACGATGGTGCGTAAGAAGAGGAGAATCAGTTTAATTAGGAATGTGTGATATAGATAAATGTGTAAATATAAGCCAATTAGCTTACCATAATCATCTTCCGGTCTACTTTTAAGTATAAAATCATATACCACTACAGTTGATCTTCGATCTTTTGACAAAATGCCTCCAAGTTCCTCTTCTCCTCATCTCCACCCACTTCATCATCTAACGATGCAGCCTTACTCAGCTGACGAAATAGTAGTAACATTTGATGCAAGTTATGAACAAATAGTAGTGTCTCTGCCAACATTTCAGTTGCCTTGATGAGATGATGAATGTAGGCTCTTGTAAAGGATGGTACACTCTTCTTGGTTTGATCATCGATACACTTGGTGTCGAGGTGATTGCTTCTTGTATTAATCTGACGTGGACGACATGTCACACATTGACAGCCAGATAGTAATGCTGATGAATCACGAGCATACTTCTCTTCACTTAAATCAATCATACCACTTGTCGTAGACTCTGTCTCATTCTTCTTCTCTCCATTACCAAGTGACATGTCCAAACACAATGCCATACCATCACGACTCCATAATCGTACCATGTCAGTACCAATGATTGATACACCCTCCCGAGCTGCATCAAGTATCGATTGTATATCATTCACTGCCAGTATTAGATATTCCCTCCTTCTTGGTGGCGTTGTTGTTGATGGATGTGGCATCTGTTGCAATGTTGTCATGAGCTGACGCAATGCTTGACGACGATACTCTCTGCTGTAACTAACACTATCCCAACCGGTAATTGCAATATGATTGTAATCAGACAACTTGTTCAATACTGATTGTGTCTCTTCTTGTGATGGTGTACTTCTTGGACACGAAAACATATATTTCAATGGCAGATGGGAAGCAGCCATATGAACAGGCAACCAAAAGGGCATAGATGGCGGTGATGGATTGTATGCTGTAGTTCTAATCGACCAATCGTTAGTTCTCTGTACCACCTTCTGAACCATGGTCTCCCATTTTCCCTTGACAACCATCCCCTCGATTGATTTCTGTGCTTGAGGAGTCAAGACAAGCTTGTCATCGTCTCCTTCACTCTTATCCTTCTTCATAAACTGAGCAAACATGCAATTGGCTTGATTAAGAGATGCATTCATATGATCGAATAATCCCACAGCTCCTTCACACAGACTATTAGCTGTTTCAATATCAGAGGCAGTAGGAGAAGGAATAGGGGTGGTTAAACTTGTAACAGTATCCATATATTGTTCGGGCTTAATCTTCTGCCATCCATGTGGTGTATCTACCGGCATGCTATCTTTGGTACTGTTTGGTATAATATCCTTTGCCTTCTTCTTTTGCTGCTGTTGCTTCTGCTTGTTTTGGTTGTTATCTGATCTCTGTTTTGGTATATGCTTGTTTTTGTTCACATCTTGTGTACTACTTTTCACATCTGATGCACTTCTATTAATGTTGGGAGAATCTAATGTAAAAGTGGGTACAATTAATGTAGATATATATTGTGGAATTCGTAGGTATGTTTGCATATAATTGGTAGATGATGAGGTGCTATTTGTAGTAGCAGTTGCTTTGATATGTGAGTTGATCTCTTTACAAATTTTAGCTGATTTTGATGGAGTTAGGAAAGTGTATCCTGCTGGCTTTTTATTATTCATATCATTACTCTTGAGTGGTTGTGGTTCTGTAGATGTATTATTGATTCCTGTGTTGCTGCTGTTTGTTGTCACTGCGGCTTTTGTAGTTGTATCTGACAACTTCTGAGTGTTTGAATGCTCAGATTTCACTTTCTTTGCAACTCTATCGGTACCTACACTATCATTCTGCTGCTGCTCATTCTTTCTCTTCTTTTCACTACTGCTAGATTTTATATCACGATATACGGCAGTAACACACGTATCCTTAACAGCTACGCCTAATATCAAATGATCTCGATGCCACTTCCAACTTTGTTGTACATCATCATCATTTTCAATTGTTGATGTGGTATCCTCACCGCCGCCGATCGGAGGACAGAATATCAGCCGCATCAACTCTGGTGTTAGGTATGGTATAGAACCATCCTGTCCGTATAGGAGAAGACGGAAGTGGGGCGGCGCCATAGTAGGGAGGAGTGAGAGGTGGAATTTTTTTACTTGATTTTGCTCATCTCAAACGTTTTGCTGCGGGAATTGAGGCAGACTCCTTTCCCTTCTATCTATGATGGGAAGCAAGAGAGTAAGTACTACACGCCCGAAGGAACATTAGAGTAACTGATCTGAGGCAATGTTTAGAGTCTAAATCGTTATAGATTATCCATGGCTTAAATCCCCAGAACCGTTTTATCTCACATTAAGTCCATTGCCCCATCATATCTATTGCAGCAGCCATGTCCCTTGCATCATTCTTCATTCCTTGTTGCCGTTCATGGTATGCTCGTAGGGTACTCGCATATTCATCTTTTGTAATCATCCCATTCTGAAAACATACTTTGACTGCTCCCAGAGATCCCTCACTCCCTGCTCTCGCCGAAATTATAAAATGCTTCATAGCCCGTTCATAGTTGCCAGCATCATACTCTATACAACCAAGGTTATGCCTGGAATGTATATCCCCGCCTATGGCCGCTAGTTCATAATAATACTTGGCCTTCTTTTTATCCACTTCAACACCCCTTCCATCTCGATAAATAACACCCAAATTGTGATATGCCACTGCACACCCAATCTCTCCCGCCTTTAGATACAATTCATTTGCCTTGTTCCAATCTTGTGGCACACCCCTTTCTCCCCGTTCATAATACCATGCAAGTTGATAGAATCCATCCCCATTACCTTTATCCATCAGTTTCTTTACTCTTCGGATGCAATCTTTATTAGAACTCGGTGGCGGCATCCGACAGAATGCACATAAGTCTTTTCCTTCACTCATCTTCATTTCATAAGTACAACCACTGCATATGAGCTTTCCACAACAAGTTTGGAATTGCAATGTATTACTACCAAATGGAAGGGGTAACAAACAAATTGGGCATTCCTCTTCAGGCGGTGGAGGCTCTTTAAATAAGTTCTCATCATGTAACTCTGCTACTCTTCTCTCACAAGCCTTCTTGTGTTTTGATCGGTGTTTCTTCTTACACGCCGCATTGCAATATTTTACTGATTTGCATTTATTACATGTGTTCATATCATCACTATTACCTTCCTTACCACAATTGGCGCATGTAGACGTATCATCCATTACAGCTACGGTAACGATACCCTCAGTTACGGCATCAACATCAGTTTGAACACATGATATGCACTCGTCGTTTTTGCTCGATATTATTTCTCTACTACTGCCAGGATGCTGAGCATTATTATCGGTGGTAGTATTACTCATATTTCTATTCTAATCCCAATACATGCACAGTATTGCCAATTTATCAGCCCCAGTCTATAGTAACAAGTAATAACACCTCAAACTTTTTTGATAATATCACTTTTTTGGTGTACCAACTTTCAGACTCTCTGGATATATCAATAGTTACAACACCGTAATGAAACTACTACCAATCGAAATAGTATTAAAAACTGATATATTGTTTGTATCCACAGTGTACCAACGGCATTAAACCGACCCCTCAATATTGCGCACAAGCTAGCTATAGCAAGATGTGCAAAATTTGCAGAAAATGATATTTGACCGGGGCCACCGCCAATTAAAGATCGTCAATATAATAGGAGTAACAAATTCATTATTATCCTACTGATAAAGTCCCATAGAGGGTCGGTCTAGTATCATCCCGGCAAAGAATAAGATCCTACTTTTATAGGCGCTGTGAGGAGATGATAGGTTGAGTTGCCTTGGTATGTTCTTTCTAATTAGAGTGGATTTGGGGTATACTTGCTTTTGCATTCCCCATACGAATGAAAAGTTCTACCATAGAGTTACTAATTTGATGCTTGTTTATAGTATATGCTTGTTTATAGTATACTTATTATTAGATCTGATCCTTTATTTCACTTATACAAAGGCTTGAGCTGCTTTATCTCTCATATCACTGTTCATCTCTTTTTGTCTCTCATAATATACCCGTAAGGTACTTGCATATTCATCTTTCGTAACAAACCCCTTCATGAATCCCGTCTTCACATTGTGCAAAGATGTCTCATCTCCAGCCCTTGCTGCAAGTAAGAAGTGTTTCATTGCTCGATTATGATTGCCAGCCTCCGTCTCTATAAAAGCAAGCTTTCGCCTTGCATCCAAATCTCCTTTCATAGCTGCTAGCTCATAGTAATGTTGAGCTTTCTTTGTATCAACTTCGACACCATCTCCATTGACATATGAGTTTCCCAAGTTATAGTACCCATCGGCACAACCAAGCTCCCCTGCATTCAACCATAACTTATTCGCCTTTGCCATATCTCGTGGCAAACCCAAATCTCCATCATTATAACAACTACCAAGTGCATAAAATGCTTCGCCATTACCTTTATCCATTAGATTCTTTATTTGTTTGATACGCTCTTCATCTGAACTTGGTGGTGGTGTTCTGCAGAATGCACATAAGTCATTTCCTTCGCCTTCGCTCTCTTTTTTCATTGCATAAACACAACCATCACAGATAATTTTTCCACAGCATGTTTCAAAAGTAGTTTTGTTTGCACGTTGTAGAGGAAGGAAGCAAATTGGACACTCCTCATTGGGTGGAGGGTCTTTGAATAACTGTTCATCTCGTAATTCAGCAACTCGTTTTTCACAAGCCTTTTTATGCTTTGATCTGTGTTTCTTTTTGCAAGCGGCATTGCAATACTTTACCGCCTTACATTTGTTACATATATTCATAACATCACTATTTCCTTCCTTACCACAACAAGCACACGTAGACATATCGTCAAGTATTGCCACACTATCGAAGTCCTTGGTAATGTTATCGACATTATTTTGTTCACATGATGTGAACTCTTTTTTGCTCGATGTTATTTCTTCACTACCGTCAACAAGAAGCTGACCATTCTCTTTCCCATTGCCATTAGACCTCATATTTCTAATCTTCTAATCCCACTATACCGTATCGTAGATATAATATGTTTATTGTTATGTGAAGGTGTACCTTCAAACAATACGAGAGTATTTTTTTAGCTTGTACTGTGTTTGGAACGATAATTAATGATACTAGACAAAACCCCTACAATATGAATCGGCACCGACTGATGTACTAATACAACAGAAAGGAACTAAATCTCTTCATATTCTATTCTATTTACACATAGGGCAATTCAGTGTGCATGTTTATGAGATTAGATTAAAGTTAACAGGTATCCCGTTATCGGCCCATATATGGGCCAATTTTAACTAACAATTTTGGCTAACAATCATAAAATATTGTAAAATATGTTTCAATTGACGTTCAATGGCTCTATAGAAAGCTGAGATCATGCTTTACACGCTGATATGCGGTATCAGTTCATACGACGTCGAGATCCTACGTAACGGCAGGCATAAAGTCAGCATACATGAAATTTTGAGGCTCAACAACCACTCAACCATGAGCCTCGGCGCCGTCGACAGCGATATACGAGGCCCCTGTTCATCCTAGACAATGATATGATGATGTTTCTAGACCAGAATTAACTCAGCTTTCTCGTGATAGCAGCGGTTTCTAGTGATATTGATGACATGGTGTTCAAAAAGTTGTTCAAAGATGGTATTGATATTTATTGCATCGTCGGACACATCATGTGCTAACTACGATAGTAACACTACTTATAGTCCATATGCATTGCAAGTTCTTGATACAGTCGCCGCTTCTTATAGCATAGAAGGCCTAGTGTGATTTCCAGAACCATCGTGGTGGTCTATGGCCTTCGAATTGCGTCGAGGGTGTAGCGAGTTGTTGCTAGTGTTGACGGTGTATGTGTACTAGTTATCTAAGCTAATTGTAGGCGCTACAAGTTATATTCTACACTAGTTATATGCTGCAATATTGTTCATAGGGACCTACTCGAGGATGCAGCGGTGGTCCACTGTTTGTATCTGCCATATTGCCGTCGCTACGTCCTCATTTAGCTACTAGTGATTTACTATGCTATTGCAGTAAAAAAGTCAAAATTGACCTTTTTTCAGAACCTTAACGGGATACCTCGCTAAGAATAGGCTAAATCGAGTATCGATCTAACATACTTTTCAAAAGATAACATGACGTGATGAAGTTCTTATTGCCTTAGTATTGCAATTGATTGGTAGAGAGGAGATCTGTGGCCGCTTAGTACTATATTTTATTGCCTATAATCGATATCCGGCGGCGATATACACATCAACATCATACTAAGCAAAAACTACATAAACACAAAACATTTACATACATCAAAAACAGAACACCATGCTGCTCGACGAATCATCACTACCACACGATTTACTAGTCGATTCAGTACTATCCTATCTCGATTTATATTCACTAATTAAATTCTCGGGTACATCCAAATCATGTCAAAAGATTGTATACAACGATATACCCAAAGAGAGATTTGCAACAATTAATTTAAGTAGCAATCAGAACATTACAGATGATCAACTACATGCCTTTTTAGATAATATTAATGCTAATCAGAATACAAGAGTGTTATCATTAGTTGGATGTACGAAGATTAGTGGAACTGGTCTCGTACCATTGAGTGGATCGAGTGTATTAGAAGATATCGATCTTCGTGTTCTTGGTTCTCTCCCTTTGCAAGGTGATTCGGCAAGTCTACTTGGTTCAACCGGATTAGATGAAGAGTGTGTAGGTGAGATATTAAACTCCATGCTACCAAGTAAAGGTTGGTGGAATGATGGAGATTTGGAGCAATGTAGTAGTGTCGTTAGAAAGCCATGCGGTTGTAATACTCCAGTGAAACAACCAAATAAAAGGATTGCATTACGACGAGTATCAATTAGACCATGTGCCATCACTCTTGGAGCAGCAGTACCGATTGGACGAGGCACATATGCACCTAATCTTCAACAGTTCTTTCGTCATCATAAGTTCTTAACTGATAGAGAACCTTGGACGAACAATCCAAACTCATGTTATGTTTGCTTTGTACATGCATGTGATGAGAATGAGAGTATATCTTGTGAACAGTGCAATAGACACTTCTGTAATGCATGTGCCATGCCTCCCTCTTGTTCGGAATGTACAAAAGTAAGATGCCAGTGGTGTACAAATGTTGTAAGTTGTGAAGGATGCAACAAACAAAGCTGTGCTAGCCATGGATACGAAAGTTGTGGCGGATGTGATAAGGTATACTGTGTTGACTGTCATGATGAGTTGGAAAACTGTCTCGTCTGTAATGAATACTACTGTTCAGAAGCATGTCATCAAGGTGCTCATCATTAATTAAGAGTATAGTAAGGTGAGATATCTTGTCTTCGGTTTGTAAAGTAAACTAATGTATCAAGTATGAATCATAATATCTTATTATTAGGTTCAACACAACACACATCGAATGAAGTATAGACATATCCATTTAGTAGTCGTAGGCATGAGAATAGCACATATATGCACCAGATTTCAGCTGCTGCCGCCATCTGCATGTCTGAGATGTCAGGGGCATGACACCAAAGATATGAAAAGATATGGTATCTTATGCATTTTTTGCATGGCATTGTATTTTGCTTGATACATAAACTCCTCCAGCAAGTCGATAACTTCTCTTATCATGGCTGAAGATAGCGTTAGTAGCGACGATGATGCATCCGAAATGGGAGCTGAATGGTGGGGTGTAAGGCTATCGAAGTCTATCGCTTCCATTTTTGCTCATTCTACTTCTACTTCTACAAATTCTACATCGACGATGATGGATACTCAACAACAACCCCCTCCACCACCAATCATTGATGTACAACCTATGCCTGTGCTTGCTAACACTTCTACTACAAATGCCGCCAAGAATGACGATTGGTTGCACTTTTGTATCATGGCGCTTCTAGAGGGCAAACATGGTAAGAATAGTATCTCGAGTAGTTTGTGCATATCTTGTGCATATCTTATGCACATCTATGCATTTCACCCCCAACTCATGCATATCTATCTCTCAACTTATATCATATACTTATCTTCTCAATTATACAAGGAACTAAATGTTTCAGAGTTCCTTACAACACCGTTCTTGATACCTATGCAGGTCTTATTGATGCACTTCTACAGAAGTATCTACCCGATGATGCAAAGCCCTTCTCGGTTGATGATTATTCAATCAAGGTCAAAGATGTCCGAGATGCCTCTTTTCCCATTGATATTGAAAGTACAGAAGATCTTGATATGGCTATCAATTCTGCATTTGCTAAGGAGAAGGAGATGAAGATTCGTGCTACTATTCTTCTCAAGTCTGATCCTCCCATGCCTGACGTTGCTCCTCCCGTCCAAGCTGGCCGTCTAGATGGCATTGATATGAGCAGTACAGTATCACCTCTTTCTTCTTCAGGTGAGAAGGCAATTGCAGTAACTCCTACAAAGAAGACGAAGTCACCTCCAAAGAAGAAGCGAACTAAGGCTAAAGCTTCTATCTCTCGTGGAAGCAAGCTGCCAGTCCGTGCTCGTATCATTCGATCTATTAAAGAGCTTACTGCTCTCGGAAATCCAAGCCCTCCTCGTAAGCAGGTTGCTTTATTAGCTGAGTATACATGTACTACTAGCAAAGGATTTGCAAATGCACTATGTGAGCTCAAGGGAGAAGGCTTAATCAGATATCCCGATAGCAAAACGGTAGCGTTGACCGATGCCGGTCTTCAATCTCTCGAAGCACAAGGAGTTGTGCCTCCTGCAAACAACGCTGAAGTGCATACTCGTATCAAAGCCCTTCTCAAACCAAAACAGTGTGAGATCTTTGATTTATTGGCTGCTGGTGGGCAAGCATACATGTATCCTCGAGATGAAATCGGTATTGCTGTCGGCTACTCTTGTCCTACATCTAAGGGATGGACAAACTCACTTTCAAAGATGAGTTCAATTGGTATCATCCAGTACCCCAAGGATCCTAATAAACCCAAGAAGAAGCTGATTCAGTTGACTGAGATGTGCTTCCCTTTCTTGAATCAGCAAGCAAATGTCCAGTCAGTAGCTGCTGATAATCATGTCAGTTCTTCGACAGAAATTGACGATGAAGCTCTTTACAATGCTCCTACACCTCCTCTGTTTGACAACTCTGCTTTTAATGAGGACCGAGTAAATGTTTGAGCATCTAATATGTGTAGAACTATCTAGTATTGATTGTAAAATAGAATGTCTGATTGCTACATCTGATTCTGCTTTGCATGAAAGTTTCAACTCGACTCTCTATCCCGACTTTGATGATACTCTGCTCCTTTCCTCCAACAGCTCTGCTTGATTGACTGTACATTTCACTGATGGAATGAAGTTTGATATCTTTCTCTTGTGCATCTAGCTGTGAGAATGGCCATTGAAGCTAGAGAGTAGCAGTTGCCGCGTCTTCATGTCTGAGTGTCAAAAAGATCCAAAGATATGCGGTATCCTTTTGCTATTGAGCATCATCTAGGATGCAAAGCAAGTGATGTGATAATATATCACCGGCTTCTCCTACTAAACCATACCATGGATGAAGATAGTAATAGTAATGCAAAAGATGCAATCAATGATGAAGTTGGTTGGGGTATGATGACGCTGAAATCTTTCGTACCTTTTGCATGTTATTTTTCTCAATCAACAGCAAAAGATACTTCTCCAACAAAGATCGTAGATGTGCAGCCACCTGCACCTGTGGCAATCAATCCTCCTACCAATGATACTACCACCAACAACGAATGGTTGCACTTTTGCATCATGGTACTTTTAGAAGGCAAACATGGTAAGACACAGATGTATTAGTTTGTGCACATCTTATGCATTTGTGCATATCTTATGCACATCTTATGCATATCTCTATCTCTCAACCTATCCCCACTTATAATAGGCACCAAACGTCTTAGAATTCCTTACAATACCGTGTTAGATACTTATACAAGTCTTGTTGATGCAATTCTACAGAAGTATCTACCTGACGAAGCAAAGCCCTTCTCAGTCGATGACTATTTGATCAAACTCAAAGATGTACGCGATACATCTTGCCCGGTCGATATTGAAAGTACAGAAGATCTTGATATGGCTATCAATTCTCCATTTGCCAAGCAAAAGGAGTTGAAGATTTGTGCTACTATTCATCTCAAGTTCGATCCTCTCGTGCCTGTTGTTGCTGCTCGAGTTACTAGTCGTCCTCCCGCTGTTGTTGATCTAAGCAGTAGTGATAGTAATGCCTCGTCTTCTGGTGATAAAAGAAAGCTATCTACTCCTGTTACGTCCACAAAGGGGCCTCCTACAAAGAAGAGGCGAACAAGGAAAGGCAAAGGAAGTAATGTACCTGTCCGTACTAGTATCATTCGATCATTAGCTGAACTTCGTGCAATTGGCAAATCTGATCCTCCTCGTACTATGGTTGGCCTTCTTTCTGGATACTCTAATGTCGGCAGTGCGTCGTTTGCAAAGACATTGAGTGCATTGAAGACAGAAGGTATCATCACCTATCCAACCCGAGACACAGTTGCTTTGACTACCTTGGGTCTTCAAGCTCCCGAAGCACACGGCATCATGCCTCCCTCAAACAATACTGAAGTTCATTATCGTATAAAGGCACTTCTTACACAAAAGCAATGTGAGATCTTTGATTTGCTAGCAGCTGATGGTCGAGCTCATTTGTATGTTGAAGTTGCTGCTGCCGTGGGTTATAACAATGTTGGATCGAGTGGTTGGAATAACTCACATAAAAAGATGAGCTCACTTGGCATCATTCAATACCCCACGAACCCTGCCGATCCGAAGAAGAAGTTGATTCAGCTAACTGATATGTGTTTCCCATTCTCAAAACAGCAAGCTGTGCAAACCGTAGAAGGAGAGTTTGCTGATGCTCTGCAGCAGAGGATGGAACAAAAGTTACACGAAAGGCTCAATAAAAAGAATACTGCCGTAACAGAACGAGCCACTGTCTAGATGATCTAAATAGATGACTATTTAACTGTATAATATAAATGTTGAAATCAGATTCACTCTTCTTTATACAACTGAGATAGTTTGGCTTAAACATCCTTCTGATTGTATCAAAACTTGCTTTGTTTATATCAGATCTTGTATCCTCGTTACTTTCCCATCTGATCACACTTATACGTATATACATAAAGTTTACTCAACAGGATCACCACGCTTCTCTCCATTCCAGTGATAGAATCCCTTGCCAGTCTTTCTACCTAAATCTCCAGCGTCAACCATCTTCTTTAGACTCGCCGGTACTGTAAATGCGCCTTCATTTGGAAAATCTTTTTCCCAACCTTCCACGATATATAAACAGGTATCTAATCCAATATAATCTGCCAAATGCAATGGACCCATTCTATATACCAAGTCAGATTAAATAAAAAGTAGGTTAGAGTGAACATCTAGAATGAAATGATACATATTAAGACATATCATATGCACATAAAAAAAGAACATATCATTGCAAAAAACTTACGGATGTCCTGCTCCCAATTGCATACTCAAATCAACATCCTTAACACTAGCATCACCCCGTTCAACTAATGCAATAGCCTGCATTAAATTCGGCACCAATAATCGATTCACAATAAATCCAGGCGTATCACGACATTTAACACCAACTTTCCCAATATCGGACACCCATTGCATACATTGATCAAATACTACCGGATCCGTATGGTCTGTACGAATAACTTCTACTAATTTCATAATTTGAACAGGATTAAAGAAGTGAACACCTACAAACTTGTCTGGTCGACCACTTGCCATTGCCATTTCTGTAATACTCAAACTAGACGTATTTGAGGCAAAGATTGTAGATGGTTTACATTCTTTACCCAATTCACTATATAGATTCTTTTTTAAATCCATATTTTCAATAATGGCTTCGACTATTAAATCAGTATCATTTAATGCACTTCGGTCTGTGGTGAATGTAATCTTATTCATTAATGTTTCGGCATCTGAGGATGTTAATCTTTCTTTTGATACTAATTTATCGACTGAACTTTGGATACGATCTTTACCTTTGTCTAAAAATGTGGAGTCAGTTTCGTATGCGATTATAGATGAATGGATATTGTTTTTAGTGGCGGCCATTGCAGCTGTTTGGGCTATACCGTGTCCCATTAAACCAAGGCCGATCACTCCAAGCTTGTCGAATGATGAGTTGATGGGTGTTGATGAGGAGAATTGACGTAGGATACCCTTGCCGATGGCAGCGGTGGCATTGCGGCTAGATGACGCAGTAGCCGCTCGAGTGAATATTGATGATATCATGGTCGTCAGTATGCAGTCGTTGTTGTGGTTATGGTTATTGGTTAATTGTCCTCTCTTTATTTGATATTGCCAATGATGCTTTCGAGTTTTTTGAGGAGGTAAAATGATCTTTATCTTAGCGATCAACGGCAAGAAATTTATTCAATCCATCCCCTGCCACTTATTTAACAACTATTATATTGTAACAAGTATCTACTTGTGGAACAAAATAAGGTGTCACTTTGACACCCTATAATATGTAAGGTAATTACCTAAGTAGTTTGTTAGGTAGTAACCTTTCTGAGTTGAAGCGGCTTCGCCGCTCATCACTCACTTTTTTTCTCAAACACTTTCATCAATGACGCTCGCCGTCCCCTATCTTCTCCTACGCTATACTCCATAACTACAATAGTTGACAACGTACTACTGCATACACGCTATAGCTATATAATCCGTTATGATATTCAAAGAGGTTGGTACTGCCAACTACCTTAGTTACTACGAAATGTATACTTCCATCA
>Ga0075437_14586_pt1 | contig 28216 bp, 15 predicted proteins | sample MintriMetagenome_FD_74266 | JGI IMG/M metagenome (GOLD analysis project Ga0075437, IMG submission 74266) | Marine eukaryotic communities from Monterey Bay, USA to study complex ecological interactions - Minidiscus trioculatus and... | ecosystem: Environmental > Aquatic > Marine > Unclassified...
TCAATATAGTGATAACAATAAGGAAACTACTGAATATCTAATAGACGTACCCGACAACACTGCCGATTTACTATTTGCACATTTAAAACAACACAAGTTACGTCGGTCTAAAATCAAATTAGTAGATAAGTCGAATGAACTATCAGTACATGCAGTGTATGGTACGTTAAATGCCGAGGGTGCACCTCCGGGTTATATGGCAAGCATGGACCCACGTCATCCATCGTTGGGTATGAGAATATTATCTGTTGGTGATGAGATTGTTGATACAGATGATGCAGCTGTTGTCAATGTTGATGACTCATCAACATCTTCATCTTCACCACTTCGAAATAAACGACAACAACATTTTGAAACATTAATGAATAACTTCTTCCCATCAACACCGGGGACTTATTCAGTATTGCGTAAGTTAGCTGGTATAGCAGAAGGTTCGGAAATAACATCAAAGACGGCATTAGAATGTAATCAAGAGTTTTTGAATGCAATATCATTTACCAAGGGTTGTTACTTAGGACAAGAACTTACTGCTAGATCACAATTTACTGGAGTGGTTAGGAAACGTATTGTACCTGTTATGATTGTCGATACTGAGATGGAAGTGCCACGGCCATGGGTTATGGCATCGATGATACAAGATTTGGGAGAGAAGGACGGTGTTGAAAAGATATTTGGTGGTATGAAGACTGTTGGTGAAGATGAAGAGAAGGCGATTAAACAAGAAGTGAATGAGAGTGCTAATTGTGATAACAGCGAAGATGATAAAGAGAATGAAGAAAAGAAGAATGTGCCAGAGTTAAAGGGTTACATTCCACCACCACTTCCCAAGTTGTCGGCGCCTGGTGCCGGGAGTATAGTATCAATGATGATGGGAACTGTCAATATGTCAGAACCAAAAGTTCATCCAGATGATCAAAGGAGAGCAGAACAAGATGCAGAGCAGTATAAGGAGGAACTTAAAAAGTTGCAAGCATCTGCAGAACAATTACAATCTGAAGTATCTGAATTAGCAATAGCAGGATCAAGTATCATAGACAAGAAGCATGGTAAGACAATCGGCAAAGTAATATCTACACCTGCTCCGGGTACTACTGTCATATTAGCACAAATGAGATTAGATAGATTAGGCTTACTTGGTAAGGGTGATAACAAATGGTTAAGAACAAACAAGATATTAATCGGTGATAATAGTACAAAGGAGTATAGATATTTACCATACTTGCCATTGTGGTGGCCAGATATTGATAGAGCTACCGGAAAAGAAAAGATTGTTGAGAATGATGATGATGATGGAGATGAAGAGTTGGATGAGTTGCCTCAATAGAAAGTTTAGACTTGTATTAAAGTAACAAGTCCTAATCTGGAGTCAACTCATAGTTATCTACTGAATCGACTGTCTTTGCTCATGTCATCAATAAGCCCATTCCAAGCCGATTGCCCTCCAAGCTTATCCTGCCATGCAGCTTTTTTCTTTTTGTTTTTCACATCTTTCTCGGCCTGTTTATACTCTCCACTATCTCCAGGTACATTCACATCACTACCACATATCTTCCTAGCCGTGTAACGAAGACTACGTCCTCCCATTTCACCCTCAAAGAAGTTCTCACTACCCCATCTTTCTTTTGCATCCGACTTTTCAAATGCAAATACAATGAATTGAGAAGCCACTTTTAGATAAGCCTTCCAATCCCAACCGTTTGGTAATGCTTTAACTTGATGAGCGAGAGCACAAAAGATTAGGAAGTCATCTGCAATAGAAGTGGATGTTGCGTCGGGGTCGTATGGACCGTGTAAATTGCAACCACCCCACGCATAGTCGTCATCACATCGCATTTGATAACAATTACTAAACCACTCATATTGGTCTTTAGTAGAAAGTCCTTTCGCCCAATGGCTTGGGTCGTTACTAGCACTTGTGTTTACACGTCCCGTTCCACTACCTCCTGGCCCCATAAATGACATATGTTGTCCATCGCTTTTCCAAGAAGGTGCATAATTGCGATGTAGGAGTAGATTTTCTTGTTTGGCATTAACAGTATTACCATCTTCACATCGAACACTCCATCGACCTTCCTTCTTTATATATTTTACAAGAGTACCTTCTTGACCATTTAGATGCGCAGCACCTTTGAGGTTTTGGAATTTAACAGTATGTCCGGGCTTTGCTCCGTCCATTATTTATATAGATATTAGGTTAATATTGACCAAGCTAGTTTGGCTGTAGATAGCTAGATATCAAGAGTTATAGTGAAGACACCTCACAAATTTTTGTTGCAAAGATATCAATTAAGAATTGTAGTTGAAGAAACCTTGCTTTTGGTTGCAAAAAGTCGATTTTCCCCTGCCGGCACTACTGCTACTAACACTTATCAATATTTCAGTACTATCCTGCTATTTATATTGTATGCCTGCCACCGCCGTGCCGTCGTGATATTAGGAGATTGTTTGAAAGATATTATAGGCATAAGCTGGGCATTGAAGCACGCATGGGCAGGGCGCAGGGCAAAGATTCAATGGTATCCTAGCCGTTACTACTTCATGATTGCAACGATGAGTAGGTAGGAACTTCTAATAGTAATCAGCGGCATATATCGAAGCAGACCGAGTAATAATGATGATATGTATGCTATGTTCACGTGCGGGGCGGCGCCGACTAATTTCAGCGGTTCTCGTACTATCGTTCCTTCATACCAAAGCAAATGCAACCATATTATGCAAAAACGATGTCAACTCAAATAGCAAGACAATATCATCATATAGCTCATCTACTACCTCTATACCATCCTCATTTGTTATATTACTACTCGGCCAATCTATAAATATACGCCGTCAAAATCAACACCGGGCTGAACAACCGATAACAAATAAAAATTTGCATGATAGAACTTCTGCATCAACAAGTTCTGCTTTGCAATTCTGGACACGTAGCGATATTGATGATAACCTCAAGAAACGTGTAGATGGAATGTTATTATTAGATAATGATGATGATTCGGTGGATGTTAATCAAGTAGAAGAGGCTGGTGTTCAAGAGGCTGGTGTTCAACAAAAACAGATTGAATCTATATTATCAGAGGTATCAAATGAGCTAGAATTAGATTCGGATAGCAGTGAAGTAGCTGTTGTTTCATCAACCGAGGATAATTTAGTTGTTAATACCACAGTGATACAAGAAGAAGATATGGTCGGTAGTACTTCAGAGTTGAAACAGCGTGTATCGTCTATACCCGTTGGCGAATTAGCATCGGCCTTTGGTGAGAGAGTTGTCACGTTGGGCTTACTTCCAGGCAAACCTCTATTCATGAGACCATTCAAGTTACGTAACGAAATCATAAGTAAAGTTATGGAAGAGATACCAATACAAGAATATGAGGATATAGAACACGGGCATATACATGAACACATAGTTATGGAAGAGGATACGCAAGATGAGCAGGAAAGCAAACCAACATCAAGCAATTATGATGAGAAGCAAAGCAAGAGGAGAAGATTCTTCAAAAGAAGCAAAAGACGGAGTAGTGATAAGATTAGCACAGGACCAACAAAAGAAGAGCTTAATTGCCCAATCATTGTAAAGAATATACAAGAACTACAATCAGCCGTATTGGCAAACAAGGTACCACTCAAAGACATTGGGTTCAGATTTCCAACCAAGGGATTAGGATCCGATATCATCTTTGGATTACAACAGAATCAAACTTCAGTCACTCCAACAGAGACGATATTTATACGAGATGATCCAGTCATAAACGGACCGTTGTCATCTCTCTTGACATATGATGCAAAACAATCAACAGATCCTAATTCAATATATTACCAACAAGCAATTGAACTATTAAGTCAGCATCCAGTCCTATCAATTGTGCGTGAACGTGTTAAATCAAAATCAAAACCTGGTGATCGTGGAGAAGATGATACATCTCATCTTGCCTTGGTTATTGAAGGCGGAGGAATGAGAGGGGCTGTCTCGGCTGGAATGGCAGCGGCATTATCAACATTAGATCTACTTGATGCATTTGATTCAATCCACGGTAGTAGTGCTGGTGCAATTGTGGGAGCATACCTCGTTTCTCGTCAACTCTGTACTGATGTATATACAGACATTATGCCGGCGGCCGGTAGTACATTTGCATCAAAGAGGAGAGGAATGGTGTCCTTTGGTTGGGACTGGTTAGAATCAAAATTGATATCTACAGCTGACGAAGATGACGCAAGTACTGCTAATGATGATAGTTTTTGTATTGTAGAAGATATCTTTTCAGATGCAGGAGACGATAACGCTACATCCTTTTGGTGTGAAGACGATGTATCAAGTGTCGAACGAGCCATGGGAGAAGGATCATCATCTGATAGCCCTCTTCGTAGATCTTACTCAGATGATCATGGCGTTGTATTTGAGTCAATGAGTTTTCTTCTTTCCAAAACATCCCGTGGAGTGTCGAAGCCTTTATCCTATGGAGTACAACGCCTTGGACGAGCATTTGATTTTGCTAATTCGATGAGACAATACATGAAGAAGAGACCTGGTATGAATCTAACGTATGTGCTTGATGGCGTTATGGACGAGACGCATGGACTGAGACCCTTTGACCTAGCTGCCTTTCGAGCGAATGATAAGAAACAACCTTTATATGTGGTCGCATCAGCTGTAAGTAATGGAGGGAAGGGTGAGATGGAGACAGTCGCATTCAACTCAATGGAGGGAGACTTCTTTGGTACTGCACCTGACGACGAAGAAGAACCAACTTCAAAAGAAAGAGTCAGTTGGTACAGACGAGTTTGGTCGTTATTCTCGTTTGTTCCGTACTCACTCTTTTCGGCTGCTAGACGTTCACTCAGTAGAAGTGCACAAGAAGTGAAACCGCTCATGAAAGATACAATTGAGGCTGAAGCTTTGCCACCAGGAAGTAGTGCAATGTATGGTTTCTCCAATAGACGGAAGATACGGAAATTACAACGCCCATCAATTGACAAGAAGAATTATGATCCAACAGGACGTTTAAGTGATGAAGGGGGAGGAAAAGATGGTATATTTACATGCTTGGAAGCGTCAATGCTCGTGCCTGCTGCCGCGGGTCCTCCACTGCAACTAATACGGAGCAAGAATAGACACTTGGTAGAGCAACGGAGTCGTTTCCCCATGTTTCGATCAAAGAAAGAGCAACAAAAGAAGAAGGAAATCAATTCACATTTGGCATATGACGCCTTTTGCTATGAGCCAATACCATATCGTAGTGCAGTTGAGAAAGCTAATGCTACTCACGTGCTTGCTCTCCGAAGTCGACCAGATGGGTGTATCGTTGAATCAAAGCAACACATGTATGAAAAACTTGTGGCTCCAATATACTTTACCAAACATGGAATGAGTCAAGTCTCAAGGTTGTTTGCAACTGGTGGCTCACAATACAGATACTTGGAAGATGTCATGGTCTTGAATGAGGGACTTGTTCAAGGTATTGCAATGGGTCAAAACATTAGCTGCTCAGATAATGAATCAAGAGGTGTCAAGGTCCCACCTACACAATTATATGCTGGCACAGACAAGGCAAATACATTCCGAGGAACCGAAGATTGGAAACAGGCTCATCTCCTTCCAATCACACTTCCTTTTGATACGCCAGAGCTCCCAACTCTCTCACAAGATAAAGATGAGGTAATGAAGGCTGTCCGGAATGGATACGCCGCGGCATTTGATATATTAGCTCCAATAGCAAGCTTGCCCTTCGACAGTCGAACCATACCTGGAGATAAGGTGGCATCCATTCTATTTCCGGATGGAGAAGATGATATAGCTGTGTTGGACAGGCCTGTTAAAGTCAAGTCTTCGTATATAGGTGAGGATGTAGAAGAAATAAAACGAAGGAGCTTTGCTGCTTGGGTCAGAGGGAAACGAGAGGCAAGGAATCGAGCAAAAGATGAGATTGCATTACACCCTGATGGGTTGTTAGCTCGGCGACAACAGCGAAGAAATAAACAATTCTCTGAAACAGATCAATTCCTTCGAGATGATAGCAACACACTAGAGTATATAGAAACAGAGGCATTACTCGCAGCTCTTCCTGGCTTCAGAGGAGGCAGACTCGATCACATTGCTGATAACCTGCTATCAATATCAAATGAAGATAGACAAGAGGAGAGTCTTGTCAAGTAGAATGGAGTACAATAATATGTAAAATAAAAGATACTCAATACTAGAGGTACGAATCCGAAAACATTGAACATCTAAACTATTTCCTTGTTTACAAACTATGTGAACCTATCTCTTCTCTTGTGACTGTGACCTAATATACATTACCCCAAACTAATCACACACTAAACTTTTATACATGATCAAGTTGGTTATGCTGAGCGACGGGATTGGGATAGCCTTGAGCAGGATGTTGAGGATAAAAGATCTGCTGCGCCACTGGTAATGCGGCATGATTCATGTGTTCCATTCCTACCATCACATTTGCCGCTTGCAAAACAGGTTCTCCAACTTGTTCTCCTCCTAGCATCAAAGCAGCATGCTCATCCATCAACATGGCTTCCTCCAAACCAGTATCTTCCTCCGATCCATTCTTTTGCTTATGTGTAAATATATGTCTTGGGGCTAGATCAAACTCCACACCAAGAAGTCGAGCCCTCCTGGATTCATCCATCCACGGTTCATTGTTTCGGATACCATCTCTCATACGCTTCGCCCAACGACCAAGGTTGTTATAACCAGTATAGAATACAGGAACCTTGGTGTGGCCAAACTCTTTCTTATATTCCATCAAGTGTTTATATCGAGTTTCAAAGTCATCTTGAAGAGAGAATGAAAAGCCAATAGATGCCAACTTATTAATCTGCTCATCTGAGATTTCAGATGTTCGTCCTGCCTTATTACCTGTCTGCTTAGCCTTGAACTTACGCCTTTGCAATCCTGCCCAATTAGCCAATTGCTTATACTCCTCAAACCCTTTACGAACAGCGACGTCACAATTACCATGCTTCTGTTTGAACTCTACAAGTTCATTAAACTTTTTATCCCAGTTTTTGTCTAGTACAGTCCTGTCATATGTCTTACGTTTCTGTGACATATCAAAACCGATCGATTGAAGAGCTAAGAATTGTTGTTTCGTCATGGGTGTATTATTGGATGTGGCGAAGCCACAACGGATTCTTTACACCGTAAACGTTGTGTAGCGCACCATTTCGATAATGAGTCGTTATAGTTTCGTGATGGTGCGGTGCTGTGGGAAGGAAGGAGGGGATAATGAAGATGATATGAGTACTTGGTCCTACAAAGAAGTTGTATGATTATGCGCAATACAACACGATATGATACATAAAAAGAGATAACACTATAAACTCACTTTCCAAACTCATTCTTATATCTAACCAACTCATCAAACTTATCCTGCCACTTTTGTGCATTCTTCCCTGATGATGAATTCGTCATTAATGAATCGACTGGATTCTGCTGATGATTCATATTATTACCAGCAGTGGCACTATTATTAATATTGCCACCGTTAAGATTAATATCCACACCTGTTGGTAATCCAGCCATTGGATCATTGTTACTACTTCCGCCAAAGTGAGTGAATGAAGTACCTCCTACTACTGTAGTATCTTGCTGTTGCTGCTGAGCAACAGAAGCAGCATACCGTTGTACATCCACCTGTGCTTCAAAGTTTAAGCTGTGCAATTTGGATATACGATCTAATGACAAATTATGTTTATTATCCTTCCTCATGCGTTTCCATAATGCTAATTGTGCTTTAGTCCATTTTAATAATGCTGCATAGTTTGGATCATTATCTTGTTGTTGTTTGGATGTTGATGAGTTGGTAATGGGTAATGTACCGTTATTTTGTGTATAGTATACTTGAAGTTTATTAAACATTATATTCCATGCATCAATATTCTTTTGTGTAATTGATGTAGTTGAGGGGTAGAATGGAAAGTTGGGTAGGATTAATGGTTGTGATGGAGGTTGTTTATTCTTGGATTTATTCTTTGTAGAATTTGAAGTGGTGGATGTCTTGGCAACTTTTGCAGGCGGGGGTAACATCATATCAGATTCTCCACCTGCTACAGGTGGTGGTAATTGAGGCACAGTAGGCACGGGTAGTGGCACGGGCGGCAATTGCATCATCCAATTATGATTTGATGTAAGTTGAATTGCCACAATATATCCCCTACGCTTGAAGTCTTGTGTTACGCATTTTAAGAATTGTGAATCATCCATACGTTTGAGGTATTTGTCAATATTTCCACTGCTGCTGCTACTACTACTGCCGCTGGTGCTATACTTCTTCCTCTTCTTCTTGGTATCATTGGCTGATGCCACAGTTGGTTTTGTTGTTGCCATATTATCTTCTTGAGGCAAAGAAAGTTCAACGCCTCCACCCTCAAAGGGGCCCGTGGGTTTTAGAGTGGCCATAATTTGAGCTGCATCATCGAGAGTAACATCCTCGCCTTGTGGCACGGCGGGTTGGGCGGCCGCCACCGCTAATGGATCGGCCGTCAGAGGTTGGATAGGAGGATCATCGTTTGTTGACATCATATTATAATTTGTTAGTGATTTTATTTACTGCGGAACAAATTCCTCATAAAAATTGTTCAGAGTTCAGAACTGCAGAGTCCTAATAATCCACCACCAATTGAATAATGTGCCTATTGATTTGCAATCTGATAATGGCTGTCATGTTAAAGGAATAGTACTATGATTTAAGATGTATGATCGCGCTGCCGTCTATCTAGAGTGGAATGATATTGTATTCTCCCCTGATTGTCAAAATCATCTAAAATAGGTCTCCTACATTAGCTCTCTTAGCCCTATCTACGCTATCACTATATCTATCTGTCCCTCTTGTGTTGTATTAGGCTTGAGTAGCTTCACAAAGATGCCTACTAAGAGGGAGAATGCCGATAGTACATCACCGGCTCATGGTAGCGGTGGTTGTGGTAGGGATAAGCTTGCAGATGATAAAAATGACAGAGTAGACGATAGTGATAGCAATGTTGTTGCAATCGATAATGATGCACCATGCAAAAGCAAAAGCGTATCTCACAGTAAGATGAAGAAGACTGGAGGTATCGCAGTTGCATCCAGTAGCAGTGTAGGTGTAGGTCAAAAGAAGAAGAGAGCACGCAAATCTAAGAAATCTACAGCTACAACAACTGATCATCAAATGATAGATGACAATACATCTACACAATGTACAACTATGAATGATACTATAACAAAAGTAAAGACAGCAAAACATTGTGCAAAACAATGGGAATCTCTATTCCAACTAAGAGATAGTCGAAAGACAACTCTCAAAAGCTCATCATCATCTACATCTAACACTATCAGCAACAATGATAATAGTACACAAGATGTGTTCAATTGTGAAGAATTAATAATACCACCATCACATGAATTAGTGAACAAAGAAGTTGACATTGGTATACAACGATGGAAAGACTTAGCAGCACGTGTCATAGTTGAAGAAGATGGACCTACCATTTGTAAAATTGAAGATGATGGCACTGCTGATAATACTAGTAGTATGATTACATTGAAAAATGAAGAACTGTTATTAGATGCAGCCACTTCGGGTGATAAACGAAAACATCGTTTATTGCCGTATAACTTTGATTATATGTGTAAGAAGAAGAAACCATCTAATAATGATACAACTGCAGAAGATAATATCATCAGTGGTTCTGCCGACGATATTGTTGTTAATCAGTATCATCATCGTCCAAAGGTCATCTCGTTAGTCGACCCTACACAAACATTAGATTATGAAAGTGAGTTATGGAATGTATTCAATTCTATGAAAACATCTACCGAGTTGGAGAGAATATATGCGCTTGGTAGTAACACAAAGAAGAAGAGTAGTGATAATCCAGAGAATGATGATACTGGAGATGCAAGTGTAGATAATGAAGAGATATCTCATGGATGTAAACATACACTTAATGTGAAACAGAATTTAGTTGGTTGGATTAAGAAGAATACGAGATTAGATGCACATTCATTAGGACGATTACGAGTTCGAGATTGTCATGCAAATCCAGTAGTTGGCACTACAACTTTAAACTCGACCAACGGAGATGATCATTCACAACAGAACGATACTGATACTAGTCTACAAACAACAATTAGGTTTGAAATCTTACGACAATCACAGAATCTTAAACGAGCATCAGGACCAGATGGTAATCGGATGGAAGTAGAATTACATGGATCGCATCATACATTACTAGATTTACACCGTTTGTTAGTTGAATGTTCATTAAATACAAGTAGTTTGAAAGAAGGAGATGAAAATAATAATATCCATCCTGGCGTGTTCTTTATTGAGAATAACTTTTATACCTGTGGAGATGTTGGGGACAAGATAGGAGTAGCTATAAAGAACTGGCTTAGTGACAAGAAACTAGGTGCTATGGAGGAGGAAGAACTATCAACACAAACTACTCCACGTCAACAGCATTTAGGAATATCAAGCAAGATTAATATTATACCAATGTCTGAAATGAAGTTAGAAGATCTCCCACTACGGTTAGGTGTACGGTACTATCACATGCTTGTACCACCACCAAGCCCATTACATCTTGGTTCAACTAATGTAATGAGTCTGGCCAATGAGTCGGCAGTATATGTCACAGGCATTCATACTCACAAGAGCAAAAAGACAAGCAACAATTCAAAACCTTCAATCATTATACATGATACTTGGGCGTCATCACAGAGACATACTTGTCTTGCATGTAATTACTTTCTGGCGACAGTAGTGACGGTGAATGATCCACTTACTGATAGCTCACCGCCGAGCTTAGATTCGAAATCCAATAAGGTTCTTATTCAAGGTGTACCATTGTGCTCCTCTTGCTATCGAGCATTGCATTATGAACCGGCAAACAATCTTGACCAACCTCAACTAAAACTACGAGCAAGTAGTAAGCCAAGCTTGGTATTTTCAATTGAAGAATATCAAAGAATGGTAACAACATCGTCTCTTGAATGAGATTCATACATCTAACAGTCAAACTAAAGTACATTATTATTCTATCTATCTACTAGCTTTTGATTTAGAACCCCCTTTTGCAAACATCTGTGCAACCTGTTGAAGTTCTGATGCACCAGCCACGTGTTCGTGATGATCCTTCTCTTCATTTATTGATAAAACAATAGGCTTCGGGGGATTATGATATCTGAGGCCAAGCTTCTTTGACACCTCAAGGCTAAAAGCAGCAAGATCGGCTTTGCTTTGCAAGATGGGTCCTATGTTTTGCCACATCTCACGGTGTGTGGCCACAATTACATACTCGATATAATTGAGCTCCATCTCAACTCTCGTCGCTAGAGTAATCAGGGTAAGAGTTAGTATCCAGATTTAATAAGTGCATACGATGTTGAGCAGGCTGAAGGTCTTACCTCTAAACCCATTAAGTTGTGCCCATTCTCTAGGCCTTGATTTGACAAAGTTCTCAATGGCCGTTTGATATACTTTGATCATCTGGTAAGGAACATCTGCGGCAAACTTCATATAGACATACAGAACGGCTTTTGGGCTTCTCTTGGCGTTGATAATTCTAAGTCTGGCTAGACTGCCATTTGAATAAGTAGCAACTTCATTTGTAGTTGCGAATCGAACAGTTGTAGTGAAGACTGATACATCTTCTACAAACCAAGTACTCGATCCTTCAGCACTAGTATCCTTCTCTGGGTCAGAAATACTAATCTTATCACCGATATCATATGGTCGTCTGACAAAGATCAACAAAAGACCCTCAAAGTATTTAGATGATGCTGACCCAAACATGAAACTGAAGGAGATGAAGAAAGCCGAGAAAGACAGGAGGGGTTGCCAAAGCTTGAAACCTGTTGCATAGACATTGCAAAGATACCAATTGGTAAGAAAGGAAAAGAAGAACAATGATGAGTCGAAAGACACAACATGACAGTACTTACCAAGTATTATAAGGCCAAGGAAGATGATGAGAATGTAATACACTGTATTGATTATTGTCTCATATGCATCATCGATGGAGGAAGAGTTTGCCAAACTTGCTCGGAATACTCGAAGATCACGATAGACGTTGTCTATAGACGAGACAAACTCCAACTTGTTTAGGTAGCCTTTTCGGTCTGGTCGGAATACTTTGATCATAGCCTTGACTTTGTCACGAATAAGCTCTCCATTAGAATCGTAACATATTTCACTTAATGTTTCAAATGCCAAGAGACCAGCGCTGTTGGGTGCCGCCCGTTTCAACGTCTCATATAACCACTCCGAAGACTCAACACACTGACCTCTTGTTCTTGCCTGGCCAAAAGCTACGATAAAGAAGATGGGTGGAGGGTAGGTTAGAGTTCGATCATAACAGTAAAACAATAATAAAGCATATGAGAGAGTAAGAGTAGCTGGCCTCAGTAGGAAGGCAACAGTATGTTCATCAACATGGTCACTTCTGACGATATATTATTCTGTGTTCATCATAAGCCGAGCAACTCGTATCTTGTGCACATACAAATGCCAATACTCAAACTCACCCGGAGTAAAGGGATATGTATCATCCATCATTGCAACAGCCTGCCTGAACTGTAATACATCCTTAATCTTCAACTTTGAAGCAGAGTTTGTCTTGATATCTGGTTCCTCCCATTCCTCTAACAGTTGCATGATTTCCATCTTTGCGGACGAACTGAAGAGTTTAGAATTGTTTGACTGCAACATTCGTTGTGATAAGCTCTTCTTCTTGGTGTGGGATCCAATTCCTATATCTCTTAATAATTTACCAAACCTACAATAATTAGAGGCAGGAATAAAGAACTTGATGAATTATCATCAAAGCATGGTAGTATCACACAAACGGTACATATTTTCTCACCCATTGTCTAGTTCGTCAAAGCTAAAGGTATTCCCCTTCTGGTCCATTGTATCTTCAGAATCACTTGTTCCTAGACCTGGAATACCAATATTACTATGTCTCATTGCATTAGTATAACCATCGCTGATACCTACTCGTGACGTGAGAATCTTCTCCTCTAGTTGACGGGCTAAATGGGACACCTGAGAGATCATCAACATTTTGGCCAATATTACTTCAAGTTCTGGGCCGTAATGATAGTAGGATCGTTTGCCAAGCGACGTAGCCAACCACAACCGCTTGAGGCTAGTCAAAAGGCCTATTAAAAGAGCAGCCAGCAGAAGTCGCAGGTAAAACTCAGACTCTAGAAATTGACCAGGTGGGTTGTTTCCATTGAAGATATCCAGCTTGTCTTGCCAATAGAGCCAATGATGAGAGAATGGGTTATTGCCATACAACACACAAAAGTCCGATAGAGACCAGAATGTAAGCACATATGGCCACCCTCTTGCCTGCACCAACATTAGTGTAGCAAACGATCCAATCACTTTCAAGAAAAGAGGCGTTCTCAAAGCCAAAATATCAATTGAGATTACTTCCCCAGTTTTCACACACGCCAAGATGAATGTCTGTCGACAGAAAAAGAGTGCCCACCAACTAAAAGAGGCATGTACTGCTGTATTCCAATCATCCTCTGCAAACGCATCCTCTGTGCCTTCTGCAGCCTTATCAGCTGTTGAGCCTGTCATAGGGTTGCCGCAGGCATAAAATAGAATAAAGGCAATAATCAACAAAGGCATCATTATGAAGCAAATATGATGCTTCGCAGCCTTCCAAAACTGAGGCAGTTTTGGCTCGATGAGATCATGGTACCAAATCTTTATACGATACATTGTCTCTGACCGCTTATCCAAGGTTGATGGTCGTTTTTGTGAGGGATTATCTTTCTTGGATGAGTTGTTTGCATTGCCCATCTCTTCATCTTGAGGCTCATCCTCTTCGATAATGTCTTCAAGATTGGTAGCATCTGTAGTGTCATGAATAGGAGGTTTACCATCTGCCTCAGAAGCGGCTTCTTCATGCTGGGCAAGGATATTAACACCAGCAAGGAGGTTATTAATGCCACCCTTATCCTTTGTTTGCAGTTTCATGGCAGTGTCAGTTCGTTTATGTAATGACTCATGAAAGTCATCACCACTATGAAGGGCAGCAATTTCAGCTAACTCTTCCACCATTGTCTTGGCCGCGATGGTATTACTACGTCGATGTCTAAGTCCAGTAATCGTTGTCGGATCTTTGACAATAGTATCACTCAATTTAGATTGTTTCTGGGGTGTGTCTTGTCTTGGAGATGTCTCGCCTTTCTTCATTTGTTTCGAAGTGAGTGTGCCTTGACTTAAATCATTCGTCTTCTTACCACCCGAGGTTAATCTGCTAATGAGTGATGGTGATGATGATGTGGCGGCGGCAGCGGCTACAACAGAAGGTAGTTGGTTGGTATTCTGTTCTTCGGGCAATGTACCATCGATTCGTCCCTGTGCGTCATAATTACTCGTCCATGCACTATCCTCAAAGATACAATCTCCACTCTTTCGATCGTGTTGCTTTGGACTAACATCGTGTTCAAAGTTCGTTGTCGTTAAAGCTGATATTGTCTTGTGATGCTTTTTAGGTACAATTTGTGAAGGGATGCTTTCATCTCCCTCTTTCTTGCTGTCGTCATCTTCTTTGCTCTCTAAATTATCATCATCTTCTCGGCCATCCTCCAAGTCAGTAACCTGATCAGCAATATCCATTTGATCGTCGGGTTTAGCTGACATACTATGAGCCGCCAAGGCATTAAGAATGGCTTGTTCGGCTTCATCTTCAAACTCGGTATGATCCTTTTTTGGCTTCGTTGCCGATACTCCAGACCTTGACGTGAAGGATGAGTTGAGCTTCAATGTTGACAAGAGAGTCACACCCGATTTACTTGTATTGTGTCGTTTCTGCACTGCCTTCTCAGAAGGTGGAGGCGGTGGTGGAGGGGGGAGGAAATCAGGTGCCGAGCTTCCAAGTACTGGTGCTTCTATATCTTCTTCTTCAGCTACATCATCATCTAACAGTATTGGTTGCATTAAATCTCCAATCATCAAATCATTGTCACCACTGCCACCACCAATATTAACATCTTCTTCATCGTCAGGCAATACTGGCTGTAAGATACCCAAGGTATTGAAAGCAGCCTCCTCTTCGTCCTTATACCTATTAATACCTGAATCACTCTCACTATGAGATGGTGCAATAAAGTCCCAACTAACACCCCGTTTCCGTGCGGCCGCTGGATTCTTGGGTAGTGGTTTATTATTATTAGCAGAATTATTACTAGCGGGAGGAGGGAGAACATTAGGAACAGCCACAGCCAACGGAGGTGAGTTATCATCACCAACACCGTCTGAATCCATATTAGGATCTGTTAGATTCGATAAGAACGATGCATCGCCTGTACTAAATACACGTCGATGACTTGTGGCGATTGCCTTGGGTGGAGGTAAATGAGAGGGTACAACATCCACCATATCTCCACCTGATTGTACATGTCCTGATGAGACTGGTTGCATACCTGCATGATGCGAGGATGCCACGCCTGTATTCAATCCACCACCGCCGCCACCGCCAATTGCCCAACGGGGAGGAAGTGGTGGTCGTTTCTTCTTTGATTGCGCCGTATTCCCCCCTGCAGATGCCACAGTTTGAGGTTGCTGCTGCTGCTGCTGTTGTAGTTGTAGATCAGAAGAACCAAGTCTACCCCGACTAATACTCCCACCATCTCTTGAGAATAAACTTTGTGATCCAGAAATATTGTGTGAACGATCATGATCAGCATATCCATCATTATCACTATTTGCTTTTGATAATGGTGGTGGACTTAGTGTGGTGATTTTACCACTATGGATAGATTCAGGTGGTGGAGAGTTTGCATTATTATTGTTAAGTGGTGCTGATGAACTTGGACTTATTTCCAATGGACTTATATTCATTTCAGCATCTTCATCGTTGTTATTGTTGTTGTTGGTAGTAGTATCATTATTACTTTCACCTTCATTTAATGTATGATGGCTTTGTTCTAATGCAGCCATTTCAGTAACAATATGCAACCCCGATGGAGATACACCCAACGGTGTTGACCCTCCTTGATCCGACCTCTGAGGAGATCTATTGCCACCGCCTCCTAAGCCAGTGGGTGTAGTTTCATTTGAAAAGGTTAACATTATATTCTCCCCATTTAATAATGGCGTATGTGATGAATCATTCAATCCTGCCGATGAAGATGATAATGTAGGACGTAGTGGTACTGTCATTAATAATTGTTGATTTAATATATGACTTGGATCTATAATGTTGTTTTCGGCTTGTAATAGTAATGGTGATGAGAAGGCTGACATGTTATTATTACCAATCTCTGGTGGTGGCGGTGGTGGCTGTACTTCTTCTGTATTGGCAGGAGGAGATGTTTCCTTAATACTCTTGTCACCCTCATCATCATTATTATCGTCTTCATCTATGTCTGAAGTATCCCCCATCTCATCTAAGAATTTAGAAAAGGGATCAGTACTATTATTGTTGTTGTTATTAGATGTTGGAGGAGAAGAAGTTGCTACTTCCTGCTCGTTGGCATTAACATTGCCAATAAAACCTTCTTCCTCGTTTGTACTTGGAACTGTTGATACAGTATTAGTCTCCATTCTTCTTATGTGTCTTTAATTCTACCTTTCTGCATTATAGATATATACTCTATCCTACTCTTTAGTGCAAAGTCAAAGAGGAACATTGAAATTATGAGTAGAGAGTAGAGAACAATTGCAATAAACACATCAAATCTAGCCAGCCGTCATCTCAGCCGTCATCAAAGCCATCATCTCAACTAATCATACACTCATAATATAGTCAGCCGTCATCTTCAGCCGTCATATGATAGACTTCTACTTCATCTACTAACCCTTCAAGTTGCAAAGCAAAAAGAATGAGATTGTTCTTTCATATCAATCGCATCAACATAAAAACATTATAGCACAATAAGTAATCAACGAACCGGTATACTGTCAATATAACCATTTAATCACATAGCATAGTTGCATTATATTGATATGCCATCGGAGTTAACAATAAAACCGTATGATAAATACTTGAAGTATTCAGAAGAAAAAAAATTAAGAAAAACAAAACACATGATATGAAGGATTAAGACTACTTGCATAACCATACCACTTCAACTCCACATTAAACACTACACATTTACGGTGTTAATCTGATAATAATACTCACCTTAAGGCAAGCAAATGCCTCTGATAATTCTTCACTCCTTCTACTTCTCAGCCTCTCGCTCATCCGCATTTTTTAATTTTTTGGTGCGTGATATCACGGAGTCACACCAAATAAAGTGTACCATACTCGATTCACTCTATACATGATACTGTTCAACATTTCACTTTTCAAATATATTGATACATTGTTCATGTCAATCAGTGGACAGTGAGAGGTCTCGACTCCTCTTCCTAGCCTCTATCTTTGTTGTAAAGGATACCACAAGTGGTATCCTTGCAATACAACATTACACTTAACTTATCTATACTTGCTTCACTATACCTCATTCACCCAAATGGACCAGAACCGTACGAGCTTCCATCATCACTATCATAATAAGACTCTGAGTCTTCATCGTGTCTCTCTTCTTTAGGCATCCTTTCTTCTCTCCACCTCGAATCAAGCTCCTCGAAATCAGGCAGACGATCAGTTTGTACAGACTCTTGTCCTTCCCATCGTGACTTCAGCTTCTGATAAAAGTCTCCCATGGTGAGAGTTTCAGGCTCTGATTCTTGAATAGAATTGTATGCACTGCAAGCTTGGTACATGACCTCTCTTGCCTTTCTCTGATCTGTATCCATATTTCTCATATAAGCTTTGCACTCTGCCCTTGTTTCTAACTTCTTCTCTTTCCTGAGTTCCTCTTCTCTTTCAATTCCAGGATCAGTAGAGAACAGTACTGAATAGGGTAACCCACACGAGATCAAAACATCTAACATAGCCATTTGTACTTTGTATGCCGCCGATGCTCTGAGCCGGCATCTACCACGAGATCCCCCGGCATAAAAAAGATCTTCTTCATCGTAGTCTCCCATCCATTTTGGGTGTGATTCATATTCTGATTCATCAAACAATCTTTGGATTATCATTGGAATATGATCCCTATGATCTATCCATCTGAACTGGAAGCCACAATCATTTACAAGACACTTAATCATATCAGGCATGTTCTTTTGAATACATACCCATGTGAACACATCTGAAGGAAGTTTGTGATTGTCGTATGTCTTCATCTCTTCGTCTTGTTTGAATTGCACACCAGTGGGCACGTCCATTTTCCCATCAAGCTTTGTAAGTGAAGCTACTACAACATTTGTGTATCCAAGAATTGCTCCCATTGCCCAAGCTGGGTAGAACAGTTTCCGCTTTCCCCATAGATCCCAACGATCCGGCCTACTTGACCCATCAGGTAAAGGTTCATCATCCAATGGAAGGAGAGTGTTTATATTGATGCCACTCTTCTTCTTCTTCTTCTTCTTACCATATCTTCCTTCAAGTATGTCCTTCATAACGCCATCCAATCCATACAGTACTGAAAACCTCAGTAAATCTTTCAATGAAGTTTTGTTTGCCTCTTCCCTAACATATCGCAATATGTTTTCAAGTAAATCAATAGTTGACATATATCTAGCCTTTCCTGATAGTGCCCTACAAATTTCAGATTCAAGGATTTTATCACTATGAGTATCATTTTCAATATCATAGCTTTCATCTAAAGGAACGGATCCTTCTAACACTTCCTCAGCTTTTTCACTACCAAGAAATAAATGAATCCAAACTGAACAATCGGGCTTCGGTCCTCCAATCACTCTATTCTGGGGATGGTTATAGACCTTATGTCTTTCATCTCCCATCCTCATACCGCTTCTCTGTCCTTCGTTGAATATACTACCCTCTAAATCCGCCTGATCTTTAGCATGACGTATGGCGTTATCAACCACAACTTTTGGAGATATACCAACATGATCAGTAAATAATTTGTTTATGACTGAGTTTAGATTATCATCGTACGGATTATTAGTATCAAAACTATTATTATATTTTGAAGCATTATTCCTCGCTTCCTGAATGGCAGCGATGACGGACAAATCAAGTGTCTTTCCTCCATTCAACTGGGTAAGAAGAGATTGCAAATCTGATTTTGAGGAGGGTTCAACGTCATTTAATTTCGCCTTCTTTGAACTCATGATACCTTTAATACTACGCAGCATAAGTATAAAACCACTAATATCTTCTTCCTCTTCCTTTTCCTGAGAGAGCTGAGTTGAGAAGAGAGAGTTTGTAGTTTGCAGACTATCTTTTGGCACATAGAAGAGTATGGCCGGTATCCTATCCAACCCTGCCTCTCGACGATATAAAGCAGTGATGAGAGGAGATTATTGTATATATATAATCATAACGGGTTGATATACTACATAATACTGGTAACTAATTCATTTTGAAAGATCTTTCGGTGGTGTAGCGTTGGCCTTGATATGATCTAGCAATTGCACGTTTGGAGAACATAATATTTGCAAATTGCAAAAATACAACCATCAGTATCAACTTTATTTCCTATCAGCCATACAACACAAACAATACTTATCAACAATGTCGACAATCAAGGCGTATAGAAAGATGGCATCGCGCATGTCGCCCAAAATGTCACCAACAACGTTAACCAAACTCCGTAATGATATGGAACAATTAATAACAGGAGCACTTGACTCTGCTTTCTCAATCCCTGAATCACCCCGTGCTGATGCATTCGTTATTAAAAATCCAGATGGGACATCATCGAATCCGCATGAATATAGTAAAGAAGTTGCAAATGACCCAGGTGCCATCGTACGGAGTATGGGCACATCCCGACGTGTATTCCTCATTAATCCATCACTAACACCTACTGAAATTGATGGCTTATCATACCGTATTCGTACCATGGCAAGTAATTCTGGTATCAACTCAATAGTCGTTGGCAATCCATTAGAAGATGCTGAGAATAATGGTGACATGTCTGAGAATACGACATGCTTACCATCATTCCTTGAAGATGACGCACCCGGCAAAAACATAAAATTAGTTGATAATTCCGGTCCGTATGGTAATCGTTCCAGTTTTATTAAAAGTATATTACATGAACGATTTGGTGATGGATTGGGTATGCCATATGTAAGTTCTGGGTATGATGCTAAATCTATATATGATAGTGAAATGTATAAGGATACACAGCGGTTAGAGTATGAATTAATGAATCCATTGAGAGACTTGGCAGAAAGTTTTAGGGGATCGTATGATGAAACACTTAATAGTAGTGCAAGTAAGGTGCCGGTAGTTAGTATGCCACATGGGTTGGTAACTGATGCTGGATACTCATTGTTGATGGGTTCCTATGTCTTGGCTACACATTCAACAGCCTTTAAGATTGTTAATCCAATGCGGGGATTGGCCTTTGATCCTATCGGACTGTCCTACTTGTTACCACGTATTGGATGGGAATTTAATCAAGCATCTGCTGAGCATTCTGTAGCAATTGCAAATATGTTGGCATTATGTGGGTATGAGGCAAATGCTGAGGATATGGTAGCTACAGGACTTGCCACACATTATGTCAGTGGACCTTTCAAACTCAACATGTTGGAACGGGCATTGTCAGATTTGAACTCCTATGAATATCAAGCATTATTCGAAAATGAGAAGAGATTATATGGTGATAAGGAGCCTGCCAAGGATGTTAACGAGCCCTTTAGGAATGTCGCCGTGGCTAATGTCATTCAACATTTGAGTGAATACGACGCCGCTGGTGCCAATGAATATGGTGCCTACTTGAAGGAAGATTTGGATGATGAATCAGGATTATTCTTGAAGGATAAAGACCCAAGTTTAACAATGCAAGAGGAAAGGATTCAAATGTATGGCGAACTTGTGAGTGAGCTTGTAAGTTGGGGAGCAACATTTAAGGATGTTTTTGCAGAGCCAAGTGTCGAGGGTAAGATGGAAAGGTTGCGTGAGATAGCTGCAAGTAAGGCTGAATATGAGGGCAAGCCAGGCTTTGAAGAGGATGTTGAGGTAGCTGAACAAGCACAATCTCTTGTTGACAAGATGGAACAGCGCAGTCCACTGGCCTTATGTGTCATGAACGAATTGTTACAAAAGGGATTAGATGAACACGAGACTTTAGAGTCTTGCATGGAGAGAGAAAAGACAAGTCAAATACGTCTATTCTCGAAAGAGGATGGGGATTATCAACGTTGGGCTGAAAGTGGTAAAGGTGTGGGATTAGTTGAAATGAATCATGGAACGTCTTCATTAATAAAAGATAAGGAATATTCATTCTCGGCTTGGAAACATTCAAGTGTCAAGGAGGTGACAACGGATGAAATAAATGAGATTGTGTGGTAGGTGGATAAACATAATTTATCTCTGAACTACTAATTATCTGATTTCTTCATTTGTATTAAAGATTACACACTTGCTCCTCTACTCCATTTTCTATCCGGGGAGGCCATTGACCGTGAGTTCTTTGTTTTAAATCTTTCATGTGATCGTGAAGGATATCCACTCTAGCTTCTCCAAGTATATCTTCATGTTGTTTCGAGCTATCCTTCCATGAGTCCCAACATCCCGAACAAGTACTTCGTGCTCCCCAACCCAAGAACAAGTTGAGATAATTCAATATACGCTGTCGAGAGATATTTCTGCGTTCATCGTCGCAATTATAATATTTTGACATTAGACGTTCCATACAGACCAAGGTCCAAAGAGGCTTTCCTTCAATGGGATCAACTGGAGTTCTCTTTAAGAACCTAGAAATGAGTAATATAAACCCTTTAATAACATTTGCATGATATTGTACATTCCCATCAAATTCTGTATGAGATGCAATTGTTTCAACGAATGAACGATGTATGAGTACAAATTTGATATCAGCATATTCCGAGTATGACTGAACAAACTTGTACAAGTTTGTAGGATGATTTATTGCTTGCCTATCTTGTGCTATGTCTCTGATATCTCTCATCTTTGCCCATGACGGTTGACGTTTTACTCTGTAACTTCTTGTTTCGTCTACGTGTCCAGCAGGGAAGGATATATCTTCAATATATACTCTCTTTCTATCATCGTTGGGACATATCTTTCTAAAGAGGTGCCGTATCATGGTTGTATCATCTAAAGATCTAGTTTCCCCATGCAGTCCAAACAGGGCTTTTCGTAATCGTCCATTGGCGTATTCAACTATGTATGGCTCTCCTTTATTATCAACTTGTTGCTCAGCCAATGCTTGCAGTATCGGGGTAAAACCATGATGTATAGAACCTTCTACGCCTAGTGCATAAACGATTTGGCAGTTCTCTCTCTTTGCGAATGGTTGTTTTGATATTCTAAACTCTTCTACTACATCCACGATTTTAATTCTAAATGCCAATGTAAAGATGAGGAGAAGAATTGCAACTATTCGAAGGCCATTCAGGGAGAAGAGTCCCAATATCAAATTATTGCTATTATTACGACGACGAGATGGTATTTGTTTTTGCTGAGGAGTAGGAAATGTTCTGGTAGAGCTATGCATACCCAAAGTGGATATTGATTCTGCAGCAGTCCAATCATCATCATCATTAAGAGGAGGGTATCTCATCGTAGATTGATGATTGATGGACTGAGAGCTCCTCATATCATTACGAGGAGGGTATCTCGAAGTAGATTGATCACCACCGAAGTGATCGATGGAGTCGTCTGCTCTCATCATGGTAGGGAAATTGGATATCTCCGATAGTTGATTACAATACTATGACCTTAGTTCACTTGATGACCAACAAAAAATTTGAGGTAAGTTATGTATATCGAGGTACCGCAGTCAAAACATACTAACATACCCTATAGCTCTTTCATCATCGACTACCAAACAAGGTAAATGTTATTGTTAACTATGCGTGCCCCCGTCGAATCTCTAAGCACTCCCCCCCGCGCTATCTAGACATTTGTATTGCGTATTGCATACTGCTATTTTGCAAAAGAGTGTATCTTTTATTCCCACGGTATCCTAGCAGCCGATTCCGCAGTAGTGAGGGATTTACTGCTGTTATTACCACCCCACAACCTCTCAAAGGAAGCACAATATACTGATAATGAGTTCTGAACATATAAAGAAGCGTAAAGTACAAAATGGTGAACTCAAAGGGCCGCCTACGGATATGTCTATCAAGGAAAATAATGATAATGCACAAGATATGTTGCAAAGTATGAAAGTGAAAGCTGTATTAGAACAAAACCAGTTGCAAATGACAAAGATGCAATCTGAGATTGATGATATGAAAGAGCGTATATCTCATATAGATGGATTGGAGAACAAATGTACTCATCTTGAGGATAAGTGTACTTCATTGAAGAGATCAGTAGAAGTATTAATTAAACAAGTGTTTGATTCCACCTGTACCAGAAAGGAGTTATTGGATTAATAAAGGATACGATGATGAATATATTGATGATGCAGTCAATATCTTTTTTAGAAGTGTAGACGATAATATATCCAAACTCTTAAAAGGGGAAGATGCCAACATTTACATGGGTTGGGAAGATGACGGTCCAATCCTGATCCATGACGTTGCATTTGATGCACACTGGGAAAAGCTAATGGATGCTCTCAAACTTTACAGCCACCTTGAGAATATGTTATTTATAGGGAATATACAACTGACACCTCATCTTCTTGAGATTTTGAGTATAGGACTTGAAGTGACAAAGCTTACAAGTCTTCGGTTGAGGGATACTCATAATGAATTACCTCAAGATTTGAGGAGAGAGGCATTAGAGGGTGTCATTGAAATTGTAAACATACAATCAAACATGACAGATTTTCTATGGGAAAATAATATCATTGATATGGACGATACAAATCTTCTCATCGAAACTATCAAACAACATCCTTCTGTCAATAGTGTACGATTTGAGAGCTGTTTTGGAGAGAACGTAAATGGTTATGACCTCTTGTGCTCACTCATTAATGGAGATAAACACTTTGACAGTATTGAACTGTATGATAACAATATTTGTACTTTGGGCAATACTCATCTGCCAGACTATATTGCAACAGATCCAAGTCTCCAAACACTTCGTTTGACAAACGCCGGGCTTAATGACAATGATGCTACTTTGATTGCTAATGCATTACAGCAAAATACTAACTTACGTGAACTCTATTTAGTTGGAAACGTTGGTATCACAGATATTGGCACAAAAGTCCTCAGAAGGTCTATATTTAATTCGACCAGTCTCAACTCGGTTGTAGATTCCAACCATACATGTGAGGTTAATACGACCGGCGGTGGGTTTTATACTCTTCAAAATTATAGAAGCGCAGATGATTTATCAACAGATCGACGAAATAACATGAGAAAGAAGATTTACCGTATGTTTTCTTTGAGGCATAAGAGGGGGGACAATGTCAAGCGCTTGGATGCCGAATTAGGAGATGAGTCTTTCATTCTTGTACCTCATGTGCTGGATTGCTTGTATAGATGTTCTGAGAATAGGATTAAATTTCCTCCCCCTTCTGCTGACCCAAGGCCTCTCTCAATCTTCTTTGAAATATTGAAAGGGTGGCATATGCCCGAGCTACATGAGACCAGAAAGAGAAGGGAAGTAATATCGGAAGTAGAAACATCCAAGTATGTTGATTAATGAGTTGAGAGGTAAGCTAAACTGGATTATACTAACCTAAAGCCTGAATCTATATCATTCCATCCCTTGGATGCCAGAAAAGAATCAACAGAGGAATCTCTATCTCCCAGTTGTTCATTTTGATTCATGATATCTTCATAACTCCCCCATAATCGGAAGCCGCTATCTATTCTATTCCAACCCTTCTTTGTAAACAATACATCCTCGGGCTGTTGTTCACTGACAAGACCATAGGCAAACTCATCACGCTTCCATACTTCAGAAGAGCAGCCGACGAGGATACCACGTACAGCCTTCCTTCTCTTTTCATACTGACCAACGTCCCATTCAAGATGTGCACCATCTCGTAATACCTCTAATGAGAACTTGATATCTTCATCTTCAAACCCAATAGGACCACCACTGATCATGTTGGTAAGTATCGTATCAATGAGTATGGTATCTGGTGATATCCACCATTTTTGTTTCATCTTGTTGTATAATGAAACTGCACGCTTCGTTGCTGCTCTACTCTTGAGTTGCAGTAGTGCTGATATTAGTGTTGTGAATGTCACAACATCTGGCTTGATAATTGGTATTGGTAGCTTGTCATCTTCTACTCTTGATGTTCTTTGTGGGATATCATCCTCTGAATCAAGGGAGGCATGTTTCTTAAACAATACAAAAGCCAACTGTATCTCATCACATCGACAGCATGCATCTAATAATGCATTAAAGGCAACAACATCCGGTACCAATATACGTTTAAACGCTTCCATGGCTGCATCAATATCAAATTCTCTACCATATGCCGATATCAATGCAGTGGCGATCTTACTATTTGATAATGATATACCTTTTGCCTTGTCTATTTCACTACTAACCTGATTATTTGAGTACCCATTATTAGTACTCTGTCGTCTTCTTGCTTTAGTGGTAGTAAACTCCAAATGTTGGACTAATTCTCGTGCCTCCTTACACCGCGGTGGTGTACATTTACCTAATCCATCAACAACTAATGCAACTGTCACGACATTGGGTTGTATATTAAGCTCTTGCATTTCTTGTAACACTGCCAGAACTTCAACAATGTTGGATGCATGTGATGATTGCATTGCACCATTACTTTCCGCGTTCTTATCGGATAGTAAACCGGAGATGAAGGCATTATATGTTGGTGCCAGAGTATCATCTTTCTCGGAGCCTGGTAATGTCTCTGCAGCATAGACTAACATTTTTCTACCCTGTCTAACTTTATTATTCCTTGCCAATGCCCCTACCATACATGTATAGGTATATACATTTGGTTTGACATTTCGTTTTTCCATTGTTGACATTACTTGTAAGGCATTTTCTAATTGATTTGATTTTGCATATCCATCTAGTAGCTCAGTGTATGCTTCTACATTTGGATGATCTCTTTCTCCTTCTCTAACCTTGACTGTACTTGAGGTATGATTAGTCAATATACTCTCAGCCAAGTCAAATTCCTCAGCAGAAACAGCAGCCTTAACTAATGTATTGGTAGTTATATCATCCCATAATTTATTACCTTGTATTGTTTTAGATAATTTCATTGCCGATCGTATATCACATTCGTTTGCCATTCCCTTTAATATTGTATTGTATGTTCTTGAATTTGGTGTAAGTAGTAGCCAATATCCTCCCTTCTCATCTTCTTCTCTTCTTTCATCATCAGTAGTTATACTATCAAACACATCTAGTGCTTTATCCAACCTATCACAATTAACATATGCATCCAATATAGTATTAACTAATATAATATCCACAACTACATTATGAAATTTTGCACTTTGTATAGACATTTGTACATTCTTATAATCTTTTAATAACCCATATGCTTTAATTAGTATAGAGTAGGATGTTGGTGAGAGGGGTGGAGCATGCGGTGTACGTTCTTGTAATGCCATTACTCTGTGGGAGGAGTGTAGATCATTCTTTATACTTGTTGTTGTTGGTATTGCTGTATGGCTATTACTTGAAGTATAAGTTTGGGTAGAGGAGGTGGCATAGGAATGTAATACCATGTTAAAATCCCGTTCGTCTAATGGCTGAATCTTTGGCTCGACCCACTTGTGACTATGTTGACCGTCAGATGAAGAAGATAATTTCTTCTTCTTTCGAAAAGTACGCACACCCTTATTGGTCACTAAACGTTGCAATATTCTAAATGCTGCATTACTAGGATTGATCCATTCTCTTCTTTCCTCATTATTAGCCGATCCCTCAACAAAAGTTGTTGGTTTTGATATAGACAATATTGACCGAGTACTCTTAATAGAAGTAATTTCTACAGATGTTAATGCTCGTAATGCTTTTATATATGTACCCTTTGGTATTTGATCGTATGGTCTTTGCAATTTAACAAACTGTCTATCATTGTAGGAGTATTGATTCGAATGTAATTGTAATGATAAAGTCTCCATACCTAAATTAATCCAAGATAATGAATACGGTGCACTAAATGCCTCATTTGTTACCAATCTAAAAGCCGTATCTATTAATGCACTAACTTTAAATTTTATTTGGGAAGTGGGATATGGCTCTGTTGTACAAAATACAGTATAGGAATGTAGTATACTTTTTAGTATTACTATTGGTTGCTCCTCCTGTTGTGATGATGAGATTGAGGAGTTGTTGGTATTTTTTTGTACGTAGTTGTTTAGTTTTGATATTTGTTGGTTTATATCTTGTATTATTGGAAGCTGCTCTACTGTTTGTTTGTTGGTTTCGATTGTTATTGTTGTGGGTTGATTACTGCGCTGCTTTGAGGAGCATAGTTGCATTGCTTTTATCCTAGAAGTTGGCTGTTGGGAGCTGCTTGAAAATAATAATTTGTGCATATGATGTGTTTGTCTATTGGATACCGATGCTGGCGGAGTCCAACCGAATGCAACACCGAGTATCGATAAACATATTATCAATAATACTGTAGGCATTGCTTTTATACGCCCTCGTGGAGGTTTAGTTCTGTATAATGTTGGGTTTTTACTGCAATAACTAAGCAGTTTTTGAAGGACAATCAATCGACAAATAGTTTGTCGGTATCTTCTAGTATGCGGCTCATCCATTGTACTGCTATTTCCCGCACATAAACTGCAGCTTTGTCTATTATAACACCCTATTAGTCGATATCTAATGAGCTATTCATCCTCTCGCGTATGACTTGGTCTATTGCAGTTGTTTTGTTCCACTAAAAGTACCGTGAGTCAGTAAGCTTGTATCCTATTTTGTTGCAATGGAAGTACAAGAGATACTACTTACCCAAGAAGTTATTCCGCTTGCAATACGTGACGTGTGAGTTTGTTGTGATGAGTCATCACAACACAAAGAGCTCTTTGGATGATGTGAGGAGGAGAGGGCTCGTGAGGGCAATATTGTTTGCTTTGTGCCTACCTAGTTGTATGATCGTTTCTTTTTGTTTTGGTACTCTGGAAGGCACTCTAGAAGATTGATGCAAAGGAGAGGTGGAGAAGGTAGGGCAATCCAGCTGATCTAACTAGGGTAAAGATAAACAATCGAAACCAACAAACAAACAGTAGAGCAGCTTCCAATAATACAAGATATAAACCAACAAATATCAAAACTAAACAAC
>Ga0075437_13802_pt1 | contig 28202 bp, 22 predicted proteins | sample MintriMetagenome_FD_74266 | JGI IMG/M metagenome (GOLD analysis project Ga0075437, IMG submission 74266) | Marine eukaryotic communities from Monterey Bay, USA to study complex ecological interactions - Minidiscus trioculatus and... | ecosystem: Environmental > Aquatic > Marine > Unclassified...
GATGTTGCCGTACGTATGTACCCAGAATCCTGTTTCTGTGATGATTGTAGAGACTGGCAAAGGAAGGAAACAAAGAAGAGAAAGCATTTCGGAAGATCAAGGATGCCACAGGAGTGAGCAATGTTAATGAAGTGATTCGTAAAGTAGTTGGACAGGGAGCAACTACTGATAATCTCAGTGTGCTTACTACACAAAATCAAGCAAAAATGGAAGACTTGACAAGGTTACAAGAATCACTCATACAAGAAGTCGAGAAGATGAAGTACAGTGGTGCCGCCGCATCGGGAGGAGGAGGGTCATCTAAGAGTACCAAGGCAATTGATGAACAACAAGAATTGCTCTACTTACGGTCGAGTCAATTTGAAAGGACAAAGAGTCAATTCGATAGACTTGCATTTGTCATGGTGTCTATTAAAGCTGGTGTTGAACATTTACGAGACAAGTTTACAAGTCTTCCATCGGATGAGTTTGATGTAGATCACGGAGTTGTAGTGGAGGATACATTGCCTGAAGCTATTCGTTCTAGTGGAGATCTTCTTGTACAGATTAAAGACAGTGAACTCCAGCAATGTCTCGACCAACAAGATTCTAAACTATCCGAGTTGAAACAACAAACTAGTAAACTACAGTCACGTCGTCCTTGCACTGCAGGTGCATCTGAAAACAGACCTGGTTTCAGAATCACTCTTCCATCTGCAAAGGATGTTGGAGCATACAACTCATGTGATAGTGATAGTGACTCATCAACATACTCTCGAGATGTTGATGATGTAGAAATCTCAAGGGGTGGAGTAAAAAAGAGCTCTTGGCAACTTTTGAGTAGAAAGGAGGAAGAAGAAAGGAAACAGAGGTTGCTTCAATCGGCTTCATCCAATCAGTGAAGATATGAATACTTGCCGGTAGCGTGTGTTTTGTTTTGCAAATTTAGGGATTGTATAGCTAGGATTGCTTGTCTTCTCCAAAGACTTTGGTCTTCTCTGTATTAGTATTCAGGCATTAACCGGAGAGTATTTAGGCCATGGACGGTATGATACTTTGACGGGGGCGGATGACGGAAGTGGGGTTTAGGAACATATGTAAGGATACACCACACCATATCCTCTTCCTAGCATAACAATCTAATTTACCTCCTACTCCCACTGAGTAACTGCTTATATGTTCATGTTGTAAACTCACGTGCATTTCACAGTAATAAAGGCACAATCATGCCCATCAACAACGATGGACCATGAGTCCGTGACATTACTACTATGTAAGCTCCGGGCCCAAATATCTCTAACCTTGTAACTCTCACAAGATGACAGCCCAGGGATGTCGGCGAACACTGCTTCTAGAGTTGCTTCCTCCTGCTTGTTGTTTATGAGAAGGACTGCTACTTTACCACCAAGAGGCTTGGACAAATACTTGTACGAAGGTATCATTTGAGGCTGCTTCTGTTTTATAACGAGAGATTGTTCAAGTTCTCTTCTGCTTTGCCTGCTGATATCAGGTAAAGGTGTTAATATCTCTTCACAATTGTCAAGACAGACCGTCTCAGTTGATGTTTCATATACACCTCCAGAATCACCAGCATATATTTGATTCACAGCAATAGCTTCCTTATTTGATATGATATCCCAGATGTGATCATTCACTTCTTCATCATACACGTCGTGACCTAGAAGCAGTGGAGAACTGGTTAAACACCACGCACCGAAATGAGTCCGTGTCTCCTCTTTTGTCAAGCCAATAAGACCATCTTCTTTCCTTCGTATACCAACCATGAGCATGTCAGGATATGCCCAGCATCCAGGCCGTGATACATTACGAAATTGTTCAACTGAGTTTAACTCTCCAAGTACTGAGCCATAACTCAGCCCTATATCACCTGTCGAACGAAAGAAGTCAAACGGACACTTGCCATCTGGAATCAAAGTATCTGGATAATTCTCAGTACTATTCGTTGCATGACGGAGTTTCAATTTCTGCTCGCTTAACCCCCAGTGACAATTCTCAACTACAATCTTCTTGTTTGGAGACAATTCTTTGATGTACTTATCAAACAACTCCAACGATATTTCACCTCCACAGCCATCTAACTTCCAAGTATCAAATCCCCAGTCAATAAAAGATTCAACATCTGCTTTCGTTTGCATATCACACTCTGTTTCATTCCGACAATGATCTGCACATATACAATTATTCCCATAGAATGCGGCAGTCAGATTTAAACTATGTGCATAGTCTACCATATCCTTCAAACTAGGAAAAGTTGACGTGTTCACTATTGGATACCCAGTGGCATTATGATAATTCATTCCTTCCGCGGCATGTGGTGATTTACATGCTTGCCAATTATCATCCAAACCTACATCACAATACCCTAAGTCACATAAAGACGTATTGTCACGCGATCTATCGACCATACCGGTCATGATATGTTGCATTATTTCTTGTGTTATGTTGGCTCCGTATTGATTCCATGATCTCCATCCCATGAGTGGAGCTGTTGACCGTTGATCGTCGGTAGTCGTAGCAAGTGTTGATGCTTGTTGCTGTTCACGTTGGTTGACAAGAGACGTCATGGCATTTCCCAAGCTTTGCCCTATCAACCAGTAAGACTCTGCATTTCGCATCCAGTGATAATTTTGATCAGAGGGTGACGAAGGAAATGCTTTTCGCGCAAAGGGTCTTGTGTCTACTGAAGTAACAGTCCCTTTAAACTCCGGGTATGTGGCAACTTTTAGCTCGGCCTTCACAATATCCTCTCTTCTAAAATACCCATCCTCTTCGTGTGGTTTAGACGACCCAGGGTCTTTTTCATAACCAAGCATACCAGTCCCGGCTATTGCAAAGGGAAGGTCGGGCGTATTCAAATCTTTTCGAACATCACGAATGAGATTTCCGAGATTCTTCTCGTATTCTTCCGCCATTGTTTTATTACAACCATCATTCCAGCCTTGATGCCATGCAAATCCAGACATTATCACTTTTCGATCAGTAGCCTCTTTAGGAAAGATATGTCCAAGAGTTGCCATGGTAACCTTGATGTTTTCAATAAAACTTTTATAATATGGTCCTGTGGTACCGCCGGAGGATGGTGGTCGGAAATCAACAGCCAAGGATTTACCTCCCCACGCAACCTTTAATAAAACAACTTTCTTATCAGAGTCTAATTCTTCTACATATGATGTTGAACTACCTCCAATCTGATTGAATGCATCACCAACTGCCCAACCAAATCCAAGCTCTGGACCTACTTGATCTTCCATGTCTGGAGGTTCTCCTATTTAAGATTACAACAGATATGAGTGAGTCTGAACATTGCTGTGCACAAGATATGCACAAAATTAAAATGTGCATAAGATGTGCACAAACTCTCACACAGACTTGCATAAGACATGTGCACAAAAATTTCTCTTACCAGTGCACAAGCCCGCATATAGATATCCATAATTAGTAACCCTCGGTGATACATCATCCTGACCCCGGCTATTACATGCAATTAGTACATCTTTTCGTACAGTCCATTCTTCAGAATTGTCACTATGTCTCTGCTTGTTTGATTTACCTTGCTGTTTTGTCTTCGTCTTTAACATGCCATAACTCTCGGGTGCATTATCAACTAACCATTGCAATGTTGCATTCTTCTGTTTACCGGTGGTATCATCTATTTCATACCGAGTACCATGACCTACCATGTTCGATTGACCTACAAGGATGAAGACACGAAGTGGTAACTTTTCATTAGAATTAGAATTTATTCTCGCCGCCGCCGAAGATGATGATATCACACCGATGATGGCGATAAGAAATACTATTAATAACGACATTGTATTATTGCAAATCATCATGATATTATCGTCATATATAGGCTGCCTAATGCCTATCTATGACCTTGATAACTTTTACTTTTGAACTATTGTTCATTATGTCGGTATCCTACTTAACAAAGAAAACTAACTATGACAGATACGCATTGAGTGCTATATATTATAATGGCGTACAAATAGCGGAGAGACAAAGAGAGGTATAGCATAGGTGACTTAAGTAGGAGTAGGAGTACAGTATGGACTTGCCAACAGCGCCAAGTGCTCCTCCAGGAGATGGTTGCAATAATAAAAATGATATCAACAATAATCAACTCAACTCTCCATCATCTCAACAACCAGCCTTTGGTGAACCATCTAAACAACATCGTACCCTTCTCAAAAAGCAAGAACAACCACCAATAACATTATCAAACTTAACACCAATAACACGATACTATACCGCTGCCAACAAGGTATTAGAACAATTCAAAGTACACTGTGCTGCACATGAATTTGACGAGGCATATATAATAGGGAGACGATTTGCTTTATTCTCAACTGTTTCATTACCACAACATGATTATTATATGTCACCTAAGCCTGAATTGGTTGTGCTGAGACAACAGAATGTTAAAGATTCACAATGGGTAACTACCGGTGTAGAACGGATAGTGGGTTTAATGGATAGACAGGAATTGGAAAAGCAAAAGTTGGAAAAACAAAGATTGATACAACAAAAGATTAAAGAGGAACAACAACAATTGGAATGGGAAGAATCAATGAAACAACGATTGGATGCTGTTGAATCTAAGTTAGATGCAAAGGAGGAGGCATTAGATAAGATGGCCGCCTCAAAGAAGAATGGTATAGAAGAATTAGATATGGTATCCAAGTTGGAACAGTTGAATGCATTTTATGCAAAAGATGAGAATGATAATGCTACTACAACTCCATCTGCCCCGATACTGTATGAAGAAGATGATTCGCTGCCGCCACCGATAGTGCCTCCTCTCATTGGAGAATTGCAACTACCTCCGCCGATAGCACCGCCGCCGTTAATTGGACAGTCAACACAAGATTTGAAATCCAATGGTGCAACACCATTGTTTGAACAACCACCTGCATATTCTGATATATTCCTAGAAAGTTTACGAACATCTACTACTCCATCATTGGTTAGTCCTGAAAAGTTGACAGAGTTGGAGCGTTTACCAACATCATCATCGGTAGTAGCAAGTGCACTGAAGAAGAAAGAGCAATCTAAACCAAAGCCTACTCCACGAAGAACTCAAATACGAATACTAATTAAAAACTATGAAAGACAAATGCAATCATTACAACAATCGAAACAAATTGAAGTATTAAAGTTGGGTACCTATCAAGGTAGACTAAGCTCATCCAATCCAAAGTATGATTCCACAAATGGTTGTGCTGTCATTTCTCCATTAGTCGTTGCTACACATATCTATCCACAACATATACAACACAACAACAAGAAGACATTACAAAGATCAACAAGTTCCAAGTATGGTATATCCAATAGTGATATAAATGAAATTATCGATAAGCGTGCACCGCCAGTACTGCAAACTGTTCGTGCTAAGCTTGGTCTTAATCGTCACGCACTTATTATACCATCAGACGTGCATGATTTCCTAGTTGATGAACATATACTACCACAAGATAGATTTGTAGGTGTTTGTGGTGGAGATATTATGGATAAGTCGCATGTTAATAAACTCATTACCATGTTAGTAAATGGTAAAGAAGAAGAGGATACCAAAAGCAAGTCAACAACAACATGTCGACATAAGAAGGTTGGAGCAGCGTTATTCTTTCGAGAACATGTTATTAGTATACTAAAGATACCACTAGGTAACGGAGCCTGTTACTATGATTTAATAGATTCATTACCATGTCACAAGACTGGCGGGATGGCATCTCGGACAAGATGTAAGGATTTGGCTAGCTTTGAAGTGTTATTAAGTTGGTATGGCAGTTCAAAATTTACAGAATCTAATTGTGGTTTTATAGATGGAAATGAGTATAATGAATGGATGGCTGATTTTGATCCACGGACTTTCCAAGGCTTTGTTTGGTGTGAGCAATAGCACCTGTCTCTACAACCGACATGAAGTCGGCAACTATTAGAGAAACGACGGCCAGACCTTTGCAAATAATTTGTATGCATTCTTCTCCTCTTTGAAATGAGAACTCTGACTCTCTTTTAGATATTGCTGGAGTGAAGAGCTAATGAACACCAATAATATCAGCAAGTTGACATCGTCAGTGCATTAGGAGGTAGTCAAATCAAATGTCATCTTCTTCACTTCTTCTCCGCAAGGCTGCCTTTACTGCAACTAGCGTCACATCTCTTCTCTCATCAATCACAATCTTTCGAGATTTGTCCGACTTTAGTCAATGGGTATCAAAACCAAAACGAGATCTTTGGAAACTGGAAGAACGGCATGAACTTGCATCAATTACAATTGGAAGTTGTTTACTTAATACTGCAATATGCTTTACTACACCTGGTATTACAAAGTTGAAATTACCAGGCCCATATCATGGCAAATTACTTTGGAGTAGTATTAATGTTGCCTCGTTGGGTATGCTCTTTTTGGGGTATTTTAACCCTGAGTTAATGATGAGATCCCGTAATAGAAATGCAATGTATGTATCAACATGCACTGCCTCAAAGCTGATGAAACCCGATAAGCATCGTGACAAAATACGGAAAGGATCAAAGTGGTGATGATGTTTACTATGCATTCCCTTATGGTCAAATAGCAAGGCCTCATATTGCTGGTATGGATCGAGATGAGAGAGGGGTACCTGCTGCTGTATTCTTTTGTGCTTTGACAGGTGAGTGTTTCAGTGATGATATGTTCATATGATGATATTCACAAATTTTGCTCACATATCTATTCATAGGTACCGGTATAGTATATGAGACTCCCGACCTACCGAATGGTACTCCTCGTGAGTTCTTTCCACTTACACAACTAGAGAACAATCTTGTAGTTATGGAAAAGAATACTGCTCATATCGGGCACCAAATCAATGGGATAGATGAAACTCTTCTGTTGCAAAAGATTGATAGTAATAGTTATGATGATGTGGGCAGGAGACCATCGTCTGATGATTTATCTGAGCTTGATATCAAGCCAGCCACTGAGGTTGCGTCGTGGTCTATGCCTTTGCAATACTTTAATCGAGCATATCCATTCGGAAAAGTATTCATTAATGACTACAAAGAATTTCCAGACTTGAAGAGGCCAGTTCTGACAATATACGATCATATTATGGACGGTGTATTCTATGTGGCAATAAACTTGTTTCATAATCAATACTGGCAAGGTCAATTCTTTCCAACTATAGACCATGTCGATGATAGGCTACCGACAAAGACAAGAGTTTGGGGATTCAATGTTAATGACGAGTATGTTGCTATTACAAAAGACTTTGTCAAGAGTGGAAAAGGTGGTATTCGAAATATGATGGTAGGAAGCAAGCCAATCGTGGCATCTTGGGATAACAACTCTGAATCTCTTGGTATCTTTTATCGACCAAGTACTAAGCCAATTTATCAAACTGTCGATGCGTATGGCAAGGTAGGAGGACAAGGCGCATCTCTTGAACGAGTGGCCACTGTAAAGAATGGATTGTGGTGGTATGTTTGGCAGAACTTCTTTCCCCAAACTAGTGTGAATCCAGAGAAATGAGTCAAAAAAGATCTCTTCATGAGATAGTCGATAGCATATTTGGAATCTTCCTCACCTGTCGTTATTACCTGGGCTGAACACTACCATTTGAAACAGATCTAACTGGACGATAGGTATTAGAATAGAACTAATGTATTCTAATCCAACCAGACTGTCTACTATACCTTTGTTTGGCTTATCATCAACAATGCCGTTATGTGCTGGTCACTACAACCAAAGGATGGACAACTCAAGGATACCGGAACCACTCTCATAATTTTCAAAACCACTCATTGCTTTGCTCGCCTTATAGGTATACTTATTCTTCTCCAGCCTTATATATACTGATAACAAATATATACCAACCATGCCATCTACATCATCTACAATTGCAACATTAACAGCCATTGCGGCCCTAGGGTATTATGGCGCAACAAAATTACAACAAAAACAACAAACACCCAAACTAACAGATCTTGATGATATCGATGAAGACGAAGAACTATCCGAGGAAGATATGATAACACCTGAAATTGTTATATCAGTATTTGATAAACTATTCATGACAATGCAACAGGTTGTATTGCAATTATCACAACAGGTACAACAGATTCAAATGTCAGGACAGGTTATACCAGAGAAGCAATTACGTCAATTATTAAAGAGTGAATTTGAAAGAGCATTAAGTCAATGTCAACCAAGTGTTTATGAAGAGAATGATGTTGATGCTGATTGTTTAGAGGAGGCTACATGGGAATTTATGGATAATGGTGATGAATATCCAAAGGTTAAGCGAGCAGTTGAAAGGTTTCAAAAGTTATATGAGAGTATATCTGGTGAAGATGTCGTGGGCTGGTCACCTAATAAGGCCTCGTCCAAAAAGGAAAGTGATGCACCTAAGAAGGAGCTATCACCAGATGAATTAATAAAGGCAGCAACAATGTACTTTGAAGCAATTACAGTAAAGATGGTCGAACTTGCAAATGAATGGAAATCATCTGGTAAAGATTTATCAAATCCTGAACATATGCAACAATTCCAATTAGAGGCAAGTACTGAAGCGAATGAGGCAGGTGAAGGAAAGATGGAAAAGGAATTGGGTATTACTATGAGCGATTTCAGAAGTGCCATTGATAAACATTCAAGAGTTCCAGCTGTTGGACAGACATTGGGAATGTTACAAATGAAACAACAACAGGAACTCATGGCTGCAGGAGTTCCAATGATGTAATAAGTACTATTAGTAGTGACGCTTATTTGGGTTGAGGGCTTTTGATTGTATAGTGATAAACTTGGAGGGTGGCAAATAGATAAAGTGTCAGGATAGATAGAAATAAAGTCATCAGTCTTCAGTTATTACACTTTAAATTAATCATTTACTTTATACCAGCTTTGGTATTTCTATCACATAATAAGATATTCTGTACAATATGAGCATAAATCTTGAAGCACATATGATATGTACAATCCACATAAACATTCTCCTTCCCACAAAAACACATATCTCATGCATTCTTTCCAATCAATTTCTTCACTCTAATACATAAATGGGGAACTGGCTGGGTATGACCACCACCATTCTGACCATGACTAATATATCTATATTCGACCCATTCAAATCCATCAACTATGAAACCATACGGCTCGAGCTTTTCATTCATCCGAGGACACCATTCACTTTCTAACCTTGCAACACTCGTTTCAAACATCTGATAACCGCAACAAGCCTTGGGTACATCATGTGCAATTTGCACTGGCAGGCCGTATGGATTGAATATCTCCTCTTCTAATAACTTCCTTGCAGTTGAATTGTTCGGTAGGTTCCACTCATGATCATGATCTTTACTAGAACATCCACGGATTATGAACTTTTTGGGCCGGCACAGTGCACATTCCTCATACAGATATGCACATATTACATCATCTTCATTCTTCCATCGTGGTGTACATTTGCAACAAGCTGCTCCCATGATACTATTTTATTATAGTAGGTTGACGATATGATTCTTTCTTATTTATTGACACAAGATATGTACCCAACTATCTCTACTACTTCACTCTGGGATACTCTATCTGTAGGAACGATATTACTTGACAGAGCACTTATTGAGTAGTATACCTCAACAAAATACACCTTTACGAGGTATTATCGATAAGGGTGGTGAATATTAGAATCTCCTGTAGCGCAGCAGGCCGTCACTATTCCAAATAGACCAAACACAAAATGTCTCATTATCTTCGCTAATTGGGAGTCCGGTATCGCCAAAAAGATATTTCATATTTTTCAACGCCTTTGGCGGTGCTAAGCAAGGAAGTATTTGTGATAGAAAGGAAGAGTACATGTCTTGCAAATCATATAGATATAGAAGGTGTAGTGTATACCATTGTAATTTGTACCAGATAAAAGGTATAGGAATCATTTCATACGGATTGTGAAATCAACAACAACAAAATTATGGACAAGAAGAAAAGCAAGGAGGCGAGTAATACACCTCCAGACTTTTATACAAATAGTATAGCATCATCATCGCGTATGGCATCTGCTGCTTCGGCACCTGTTATCGGTGTTAGACATGATAGAAGAAATACAAAGCCTTCTTCTTCTAGTGGAAATAATAGACCATCAACCGCTGGCAATAATAATATGAATGAGATGAGACAGTCTCAGCGAAATGAAACAAACAGTGGAACAGCTACACCAATCCCTTCCATTGCAAATAGTAACAATACACCAACTAGGATACGTTCACGACGAGAATTGGAACATAAGATACGAAATCGTCAGGGGCCTCGTGCTGTACCAACCCATAGTTTTGTTAAGAGAGATACTGATAAATCATTAGAACAGAATAAAAATGAAGAAGAGGAAGAAGAGCAACAAGGAGGGGGTATACCACTACCAAAGGCATTAACAGATATACTCCTTCAAACTGCAATCTTTGGTATAGACACCACTGCCCGACTCTCCAAACCAACATTACAACTAACAAAGGATACACTATTACCACAAATTATTATACCATTAATTATTGAATTATTTCAACAATATGTACCAACAAGACTACAACATTGGATTAAAGTCTTACCAACGTCAATTAAGAATGTAATGTCATTATTATGGGATACAAATGCTGGTCAAAACTTGGGACATAAAACTGGTCAATTAACTGAGAATATAGTAGATATGATATCAAGTGATATAGCACGACAATGTATTATAGATTTAACTATATCAATAATTAAATTTATGGAGTCATTACATACACCTGAAGTGAAGTTATTATTAGATCAATTTGCGGTGGGTGCATGTCGAGTAGTGGATGTACTTAGTAGTGGTAAAGCGAAACAAGTTTGGTTTGATGTAAGTGATTCATTATGGGCATTAATTGAAGTTGGTAGTGATCCTGTTATGGTAACTAGTTTAGCGGAAGGTTGTGCACAGGTATGTTTTGCCTTGGAGAATGAACGGGAGAGTTTGAAAGTTAGAAGAGCTACTGCTGGTGCTGATGAGGAGGGTGGTAATGAAAAGTTACAAAAGATGATGGCATCAAAGAGAAGACGAGAAAGGGACAAGAGACAAACGGGGACATACCCGCCGGGAAAGGCAGTACTGGGTGAAGGAGAGGGACGAGATGGCTTTGCAGAGGCATTATTAGATGGTTTAGATGGGCATAGAAATGATGAAGAACCACATGATAATGAGGATGAAGTAGAAGAAACAGAAGGATACTATTATGGAAATATTGATGAAGGAGGTGATGATGGTCCTCCTCAGAGGGTGTTAGTCCCAACTAGCTCTACAGAAAACATCAGCTTTCCTGATATAAGTGGCAACATCCATAATGAAGGCGGTATCAGTCAAAATGAGGATGATGAATCTGAGATAACAACTGAGATTGAAGACTTAGGAGGCAGGGATCAGAGCAACCGAGCTGATTTTGATGAGGTCGATACACAAAGTAGTGCAAGTAGAGAGAAGAAACAAAGCATTGATAGACCGCTTGCGTATGAACTGCGTTCCCATGGTGAGTCTATACAGAATCAAAGTGATCAACAATTTGATTGGAATTCAAATGGCGATGACGGCATGGCATCTCAAGTGAATGAAGAAACACTGCCTGATCAACCAATACTCCAATTTTATCGTCGGTTGAACGAGGTACTTGTTGAGCATCGGAAACAGAGCAGCAATATAGATGAGTTACGACATGCTACAGGAAATCTACAGGACAAAGAAAAGTTAGAAGAAGAATTGGAAAATGAATTGATTGGCACCGCACTCAGAGAAGACATCACTCCACTCCTTTCAAAAAAGATCTTTGGCCTTCACAAGAGATGGTGGAAAGTCATTATAATTGCATCATTATTTGGAATAGTGACTATGTGCATGTTATGGTTTGCACTTGGATGTTATGGTTTCTATGTGCTAGTCATCGGTAGCAATAGCAGTGCACAAGTCTATGGTCCTCCGCCGCAATCTGTGAATGAGATAATACAACAGCAGCCGCCGATTGTGATCCAAATTGTGACCCAAGCTAGTCCTCAGGAAATAGCCAATCAATGTGACGATACTGCAACAGACAACGAAGAATTGGGCAGTAAATATAATCGAGTATCAACAATATCTCTTGATGATTGGCAGGAGATGAAGTTAGGAGTTGATCAAGCTATCGAACAAGCAACAACAGAAGAGCAAAACGAGTAGTGATAACTGAAACTAGGAATAGTGAATTAACCAGCTAGATTACCATCCTTCCTCCAAAAGCTACACTGTGTCCTCTTATGGATGTCTATCTTCACTATTGTCGATTCGCCCTCATATTCTATATTTAATTGATAGCAGCCGATACATACTTTTTGCTTGATAATATTCTTCATCCTTCGCGGAAACGCAGAGTACTCTCGTTTACTAAACCTATCGTTCACAACTGGATATGATAGCTTTCTTAAAACATATGATATGACGTTGGATAATCGTCCATCATCAAATCTTGATTGTATTGTGAGTGTTGATATCTTCTGTTCTCCTTCTACTGTGAGTGAATCATGGCATTGAATAAATAATGCATCATCATCTAAGTCAATCTCTGTACTTGTAGCAGTGACTGATTTTGATACACTATCCACGTCATTTGCATCTTTCTCTTTCTGTTCGATGCTCTCCTGCTGGTTGGTCTTCTGTCTTTTCCATTGCCGCAGCCCCTCTGTCGGTACTTGAACATACACACCTCGTTTCCATTCTTCTGGAGGATGCCCATGAACAAGCGCCGTGAAGGTATATAGTACTTTGAGTGAGTTGTTTAGAGCCATTGTATCGATTTTCAATACACCACCGACCGCTAATACACATAGACCTGAACATCCCGTGTCGATCTTCGAAACAGGATGAGTGCATATATTTGTTATACCAATGCTGCTTGACACTTTCTTCTGTACAATCATTTCGAGGGTATTAGGTGAGAATGAACCAAAACATCGAATGCCAACCGGCTTGTATGCAACGATGATTGTGTTGCCAAGGTCGTACTTTGAAAAGATTTCTCGTACTATTTTGACTCCATGATCATCATTTGTAAGAACAGTATCCTTTGGAGGTTGATATTCTTTGACTAATGATACGATATCACCCTCTACAACTATCCGGCTTGAATCTAATGCAACTTGTCTATTAACAAATATCCGACCTTTCTTGATGGCTTCCTCACACTGGCTCTTTGATTGTAAATATTTTGAGGTTGGAAAGCTAGACATTGAGCAAGAACCTTGTTGTCTGCATAGCCATTTGATTCGCTTACCATTGAATGTTGAAGGTACCGTTGCTTCGATGAGAATGGATGCATCGTTTTTATCAATACTTTGCTTAAATGCTGGTATAGACTGTTTCTTATTCTCATTCTTTGTAGTTTCGTCAGTCTGATCAGGACGGCTCTTTTCTTTGCTACTACTTTTGATATTCTTCTTGATCTCGTATGCACCCGTGACTATATCAGGTAGGCCTGGTGCTCGTAAATGAGCTTGTAATTCTTCATTGGTGCCAAATTTCAGCTTGCATATACTACACTTATACTCTCCTTCGACTACAGACTCTTTCTCTTTTGCGGAATCTTCTTTACATACTTCAAAGACAAAGTTTATACTCTGCTCAACATTGATATGTTTAACACTCCCATCAAACAAATCTCCCTCTGTCCTTTGATGTCTATCCCGAATCGTGCTAGAAAGTGTTTCGATCCTAGACTACCATTTCTATACTTTCGTTTTGTAGGATAATGTGATTGTACCTCTGCCAAATCATACCTATCTTCCTCTTCAGGTTTGAATAACCACTTGTCAATTGGTACTGAAGTATTGTCCTGTTTTATACATTGCAATCCATTATTAGTTTCGGCAGCTGCCATAATCTTCCATGACTTGGGTTGATTACCACATAAACATAAATGTATCCTACCACCATTTGTTTTAATCAACTTTTTAGCAGAATAAAAGTAATGTGATAATAAGGCATAATGATTCTCTGCATGTCGTTGTTCGGATTGTAATAATGTTGCATCACCTAAATGTGGATGATTGAAACATATGATATCAAACTTGGTTTCTTCCGTATTGCAATGTATTGAGTCTTCTAGCTTGGTAGCATCTACTCCGTATATAATTTGTTCGTTCCATATCTCTTGGAACTCTTTTGATGTTTCTATTGCACTGGCATATGTTTGACATAGTTCTGAATGTGATTTGACAAGTGTGCTTGCTGTAACCGAGATTTGTGGATAAGCTCTTTTGATTGCAAGTGAGAATGAAAGATCCCCGTCACCGACTGTGAGTAATCTAAACATATTATGAGATCAAAACTTATTGATTTGATATGAACCTCTCTATATCTGGATATTGATATCTATGACTAAAGGTGTGGAGTGTGGACAAACTATACTTCTTCCTTCACACAGCTGCAGCGTAATAACTAGTATACTATGCCTTCTGCACCTTTATTATATTTGTGCCTCTCTATCCTTGATGCATTAGCCGCCGCCATTCAAATAGTCAAGTAGATGAAAGGGGATGCTTTTGGCCTTAGCTAGGCTTTTACTAAAGTCTCGTTGGGTCGCTAAATCTTGTCCCGTGACACTTTATGGTTGATGATATCCACTCTACTCCTACCTCTAAAGACTATTCAACCATGGTAAGTATGGTATTATGTATATTCTTCTGATGGTGTGACCTGATGTGGCGAAGGTGGCGTGTGCAGCGTAATAGTAATCTTTTTTTGCTAAGATCAATGCTGCACATACCTAAAAATCTCTCATGCGGACATGCACTTCTCTCAACTCTAAAGCCTCCATCAACATATCATATCGAAAATGCCAAAAGTGGACGCTCCGCATGTAAAAAGTGCAAGGAGGTGATTGCCAAGGGTGAATTACGTATCGTAGCTAGTAAGTTGGTCTACAGGTTTTTTAATGTATCGTTGTTATCATATGGATGTTTTGAATTGTATCGTCTCACACTTGAATTGATATGTTGGTGTATTGTTGTATTTAATTAGGTTCATATTGTGAAACACGTAATATGGATTTTGTTAGGTAAGTGTATCCAACTATATCCCCATGTACTATCCCAACGTACAATTCTCATATATATCTTTTTCATTCTTTTCGCTATATTATTATACCAACAATATACAGCAATTATCACACTACATGTTTCCAAGTACCGTGGTCTGGAATGTCAGCTAAGGACTTTGTTGAGGAACATTTAGATGATTATACTGTCGATAAGGTAAGATATCTAATAGAAGTGTGCATTAAGATTGAGGAGGGAAAGTAGTTAGTATTGTATGTTATGGTGGTGCACAAATCTCAATTGTTCTTTTCCTCTTCTCTTCAGGACTTATATAGTGAGCAGCAGAAGCAGCAGATTATCGATTCTATAGGAATTGGTTATGATACCAAAGATCATTCAAAAAAGAGAAAGATGAGCAGCATGTGTCTAACAAATCTTCAACACGAACATCTAATTTCTATTGCTAATTACTTACCAAAGACACAAAGGGCATTATTTGCTTCGGCATTAACGGCACCATCATCATCTTGGCGTAGTAGTGGATGGAAAGGAAAGCCAAATGCAGCGAGTAAAGCAATTGTTACGAGTAGTGATAATTTATTTGACACTCTAGATTTTGATGACATCATTAAAGATGTAAGGCTGGTAAGGCGATTAAGTGATGATGATATTGGTGCTATATTGACGTGTATTGATGCAAAGAATACACTGAAAAAGTTTCATATGAGTGCTGATCGTACAACGGGTAGTTACGCTGATACCATCAGTCATGGTTTCAAGCCTTTGTTAGGCTCAATCATGTTGGAAGAGTTTACTCTTTGCAAGTATAATAGAGATGATTTTGGCATGGTAGATGTCATTACTGTCCTCAATAGTATTATCGATACAGACGGGAACTCATTACGTGATGTAACACTTCCAAGGAAGTGGGGACAAGAGCACCGAAACATGCTTTGCTATCCGGTTTTTATGAGAGAATGAATCAAATTAAGCGTGGGCAAGTAGTCAAATGCTCTTGTTGCAAAGAACCACGTTCGAGGACCAATGAAAACTCGTGCTCTATATGCTGCAACCTCATGTGTGCTCTTTGTGAGGATTTTGTAGAGGAGTGGCATCCGGATATTGTTCGAAAATGTGATGGCTGTAACGTAAATCTCTGTCGAGACTGTGGAGGTTCCAGATTTGAAACTGTTGCTGTTTGTGGTAGATGCAATTCAGTGTATTGTGCATTGTGTGCAAAACAAGCAGGTAAGGATCTTGCTATCTGGTGTGAAGTTGAAAGTGAATTTGGTTGTGTCAATGGACCAATTTGTTTGGACTGTCGAGTTTTGGAAGACTGGGGATGCATGGGATGTCAAAGTCTGGTCTTCCCAACACTCGTGAAGGATAGGGCGGAACTAGCAAAAGAGAATGATCGTTTGCGTCAGGAGGTTGAAGACTTACGAAAACAGATTGGATGAGTGAACAGAATTAGCGTTAGGGGATTACTCCACATAACGTATCATTTTGTGCCTTGAGTCTGTTGTTATATTAGGAGGTTAATATATAAACCATCAAAGCTTTCTACAAACATGACTACTATATTAAGATTTGCTAACAAAACACAAAATAGAGGAATAGATCAACACATCTTTAGAACCTCGTGAATAACTTCTGTTCTGCAGCAGTAAGCTTTGCATGCTTGGCCTTCTTCTCCTTTGCTTCCAACTTACTGTAATCATCAAAGTTTGACCCATCAAGCGGATCAGATACCTTGGGTTTGAAAGGAACCTTAACCTCCTTATTTGCCAACTTAACCCAATCAATACCCTCAAAGAATGGATGGTCTTTGATATCCTTATCTGCGCCAGCAAAACTACCAAGCCTATCATTAGGATTGACTGTTAACATTCTCTTGATCAAGTCTTTAGATGAAGCGGACATGAAATCACCTTCTGGGAATTCCATTCGACATTTGACAATGTTTTTGAAGAGACCCATTTGATCTACGATACCATCATAGAATGGAGTCATACCGACAATCATCTCGTAAATCATAACGCCCCATGACTTTTAAATGGCATATGAGAGTATAACGAGAAGTTATTGTGAGCAGTATTCAATAAAGTACTAGGTAAAGATACAGCAAACAAGAGTACTCACCCAGTGATCTGCACCTGCATTGTGACCCTTTTGCATAATGATTTCGGGTGCCAAGTATAACGGTGTACCACAGAAGGTATAGGTCTTGTCCTTGATAATCTTGGCAAAACCAAGATCGATAATAATAGTATAACCCTCACTATCCAACAAGACATTCTCTGGCTTTAAGTCACGGTAGATAATGTGACGATGGTGCATGTAACTAAGGCCCTCCAACATATTGGCAGCATAGAACTTGGCCGCCCACTCAGGAATACCATCTCGTGTATCAGTATGGATGACAGTTTGAAGTTCTCCTCCCTGGTACATCTTCAATAGCATGTAAAGCTTCCCATCATCCTTCCAATGACTAACCATCTTGATGATGAAGGGATGGTCTAACTTGGCCATGATATTCTTCTCCCGGATGACACCCTCTGCCTGATTATACTCGATCAATTGCTTCTTCACTTGAACCTTCAATGCATATGCATCATCCTTCTGTCCCTTCTTGGTCACGAGCCAGACCTTACCGAATGTACCAGCTCCTAGAATACGAATCATATCAAGATCATCTAATCCGATCTTCTCCTGTACTTGACTCTGAGCAACGACAGATTTGATGGCTGCAAAGTCAAGTACGCCCACCTTAACTTCCTCAAGTGCAGTAACAGTATACTGTGCTAGGCCGAACTCTCCCTTTTCATTTGCCCCCATTGTATCGTTCCCAAAGTATCTAAAGTTTAGAAAGTGGTGTGCAGTGAGTTGGGGATATGCTCTATCAAGATATTAAACAGCCAACTATACGTACCCATGACGTCCAATAGTCTTGACATCCTCGGAGCCCAAACTAAACCCAAGTAAGGATTCGAGGTTGGGATGGTTTGCCGATCGGATATTAACTAGCCCATCACGGATTAAGTATAATGCCGGACTAGACTTTTTACCCTCGGTAAAGAATACATGACCCTTGGGGAAGGTCTTCTCCTTAATTGCACCGGCAAGTAAGTCCAGTTCATTCTCACTTGCTGGATTCTTCCTCTTTCCAAATGGTACCAATGCCTAATAATGTATTGAGGCATGGGAATAGAATTGAGGAAGTAATAGTGTTAGAAAAGGAACTCTCTCATATAAACATAGAGCCCACCCGCCCCCCACATCACACTAATACTTACCAAACACTTTTTATCCATTCCCTTCTGAACTAATGCCTGGATATCATTACCCAATACCTTGATGAATTGTCCTCGATCCAATGTCAAGGCAACAACCTTACCCTTGGCAGTAGCCTTACCAATACCCCATTCATTCTCCATAATTGCCATCTCACCGAAGAACTTGCCCGGTCCAATAGTAATATCCTTATAATCGGCACCTCCCGCTTGGATACCCTTCACGTCCACACTACCCTCCTTGATGATGTAAAACCTCTTTGGAAAATCATCTGATCCAGCCTCTCTACTTGCCAAGACATGTCCATCTTCATAATTAATAACCTTGAGATTATTAGCAATCTTATTTAAGGTTGCTTCATCAAAGTCTTTAAAGTAAGTAACCATTTTCAATACGTTAATAACATCCTTGTGAGAATCTTCCATCTGCTGGGCCATGATACGACGGAATGTCTGTTGATCTAATCGGAATAAACCACATTGTGTCTTGGCTACACAGGTTGCGGCACGGGGTGCATTATATAACAATGCCAATTCACCAAAGGATGAGCCAGGACCGGCACTACCAACTTCATTCGTACTAATTGTAAATGTCACCTCACCATTACCCACTACATAAAAGTAATCACCAACATCACCTTCAGTAATAATAGTCGTACCATGCTTAACAATTATTGGTTCAAATGCATTAACTAACGTGGAACGTTTATTATCCGGCAATCCATTGAAAACAAAGTTTTGTTTCAATGCCGTTTCAATAACTAAATTATCTTCATCACTCTTTGGGTATTTAGGTGCAGTGTACGATCCCATACCGGTAATATCTAATGGTTGGGCAAATACCACCTTTAAGTGACGTGCATTCTCTTGTGCTTTTTTAACTTTTTCATTGAATAAACGGTCTGTATCATTTAATACTTTAGAAGATGTTTCCTCGAGGAAATCAACTGTACGACGTGTTGGTTGGACTATAATTTTATCCCAATTTGTTTCGAGCTTAGAGGGTATGGTATGTGGATTAATTATGGCGTCGACTGTACCCTTTCCGAAGGATGTTAATCCTTTACCTATGTTGAGTGTTACTCGTTTGATACCTTGTCCTAGTGCTTCGGCTCCCTCTTCTAAACTTTCTGCTGTCTTATCGACTGAGGCTTTGATCTTTGCACGATTTTCTCCGTTTGCCATATTTGCAATTTATAACTATTATCTCTGATTAATATCTATAATTATTTAATAACTTGGGGTAATAGGATCTGTTTGATATGATAAGGGAATGGGAACACAACAATAAACTTTGATGATCCTATTCGAGATTTTGCAAAAGTTATTTCTATTGTCTATAGGTATTACTATGTATTATAGAAGATATAAGAGAAGGGCAATATAGACAACAACAAACAACACACAACAAATTTTTGAAGCAAATTTTCGATCTTAGGATGCGGTATCCTTCTTGATCATTATTGTGGTAGATTGTTGTCCTACACATACAACAGTGGTAGGTTATGTCCTTGTCATGGTAGTAATGTAACAATAGATTAGATTACATTCGATAGTGAACATGACTAACATGACAATTCTATTGTTTCAATTGGTGGTGTACTCTGCTCACAAGGTCACCACCAATGAAGAAGTAGACGCTTTGATTGAGTAGATTATCTCCATTACATTGGCAGCAGCTGGCTAGAAGCATCAAAGAAAGATATGAAGTCTACATTTGACCGGTGACAGTAAGTATATCACTCATTAAACGGGAAGGATACCTTGCAGCTGTTGAAGTTATTTGATTTTAGATTTTACATGTCTTTGCAGTAGTAGATGTGGCAACAACTATGAATAAGATGATGGCCCTCTACGCTCTATGTTTATGTTCTCTCATCTTATCCACCAATGCATGGACATCGAATCATGTTTCTATGCGGTATAATCGACAACAACTCAACAAACTATCAGTATCCACATCTAAAAATGATGATATACTCAACGATGAAGATTGGAGAGATTTTCGTGCTCAACTAGTACGCTCTGAGAACAATAACGAGGACGACAATATACCCAAAGAAGATAAACAACCAGAAGATAATGATCATTGGGCATACGACACAGGAGACTTTGTTGAACGTGGCTCCATCGTCCTATCAATACCTTCAACCAACCAATATCTTAATAATATTGACATTTTGAATAATATATCATACCGTAAATCAATTGTATTAGTATTAGATGTTAGTCCATATTTTATACAGGGTATTATACTAAATCGACCTACCAATATTGGTGTGAAAGATGGTAATGAAGTTAATGGTTGGCAATTTGTACAACCGGGTCATGGCGAGGTGTTTGAGAATGAGTTGGGCGATTGCTTAGGTGAGAATTGTGAGTTAGATTATGGAGAAGAAAGTGGTAGTAGTAGTGCTAAGCGGTGGAAGGTATGGTTTGGTGGTGACGTTAATGGACCATATTCAAGTGAGTTATTTGTATTTGTACACATCTTGTGTCTTCATGTTTCTTTGTATTTGCTTGAGCTGATATATATACACCTTCTTTTGCAACCTCTCTCCCGTTCAGAAAATCCAACAGTAATGTGTATACATTCAATCAATACAGAATCAGCAATATCAGTATCAGATACTATATTGCCGAGCATTTACGTAACATCATTTGACGGAGCACAATATATAGTACAAAATGGAGATGCAGATCCGTCAGACTTTTGGCTCTTCAGTGGTATATGTGGTTGGGAAACATCCACCTTTTATAATGAAATGCATGAAGAGGGATTATGGCATATAGTATCTACTGATAGTGGTACTGTGTTGGAAGAATTGAATATGTTACGGTGTGAAGAGGAGGAGGAGATGGCTATCGATGCCAATTGTGATGTTGATTCAGATCCACGGAATGCAGGATTGCATACTTGGGAAATGCTCTGTGAAAAGATTGGTTTAGAAAAGGAGGTATATGATGGTAGTAGTAGTGATGACAAGTTTGGTGATCTAATGTTACATGAATGGGCTACTACTGCTCTTTCTTTTTCAATTAAAGATGATCAAACAACAACAAGTAGTATGATTATCGACCCAGCATCATTAATGGATGAGAATGATTTTGATTTGGAAGATTATGATCCTGCTTCTGTAATGTCAATTGATATGGATGGCACTTTGATCAATGCCGAATCGCCGCAATCTTCAAGAGGTGTGGTAGGTGTAATGGTACGAGCATCGTCGGCTAAGCGGTCACCCTATCTTTTGGATGATCAAGGATATCATAAATCATTGATACTCATCTTACATGACGATGAGGAATACTCAGAAGGCGTTATGTTAAATCATGTCACTGATAGAACACTACATCTTGATCTGGGTGGAGATAAAAGTGTTGAGTTGCCAATCAGATATGGCGGACCTGCATATTACTATAGTGAAGAAGAGGACGAGGATGATGAAGATAGCTATGAAATACCTACTGTTTTTCTCCATTCAAGTGATTCATTAAGAGATGCTGGGGTAGGGGAGCCAGTCGGAAAGAGCAGGATATCTAGATGCACGGAAGAAGAAGTAATCAAAGCACTCAAATTAAGCGTAGCTACAGCTGATGACATCATGGTGATACAGGGATCATCAATGTGGACAAAGAAGGGTGAGCATTCAGGAATATTAGGTGATGTTGAATCTGGACTGTTTGAATTAGTCCCAAGACCGAAGGTTAAACAAGTATACAGTACATTGCAAAGTCAGAAGCTACTGACTGATGACACTCTAATGGCTAATGTTGAAACAAGTCGTCAGGCATGGAGTGCTGCTAGTAAAGATGGATTAGACGACATATCCAAGAACGAGAAGATTCAAGTATTTGGCACAGACGTTGACGTTACAACTCTGGCCGAAGAGGCTAATCTGAGATGGGTCAAAGTTAACCTTCTTCAATAAAGAGAGGATATACACACAACACGAAACTATTAGATTAGACACTTCCTTCTAAACTCAAGCAAGTTAACATGAAACATCAACACTCAATCTCCAATCTCCTCCTAGTACCATAAAACATTAGCAGCTTCCTGCTGGTAGTGAACCCATGACAGAATCATAAATCTGCTTGATTTGTAAATATCCAGGCTCGGATTTGGATGACTCGAGTCCTAAGAATGCTTCCCATTCATATCTCCAACGAGTAGATGCCCACTCCTTCCAATCATTATACTCATTCGATTCAGATGACCACCAGTTTGTCTCATTGTTATAATCAAAGATATCATCAACGATTGGAAAGTTAGTAGACTCTTTACTTCGTACCATGTTCATGTATGCCAAACCAAGGTTCTTCTTCATAGAACTCTGTTCGGCATATGTATCTTTATCCCAAGACGTTGCAATCTCGAGCCACAGTGCAGACTCGACAATCGAGGGCAGCACATTGGTAGAAGATACTGAACCATTCTCATTCAATGCCAAGTTGAGAAGATGTGTTGATCTAGAAACCATGTGATCAAAGAACTCTCGTCGAATTGTCCACTCCCATTCAGTTTGTGGATACTTCTTCTCACAAGGCAAGTCAGCGGATAGATGATTTGCAATAGTTGTCCAGGGCTGCAAGCTAAATGTTCGATAGGATTCAGCGGTCTCTACGGATATATCAATATGCTCTTGACTACGAATCTGTCGTACTAGACCAAAGGGTATCTCATGATAGGAAGCATGATACTCTTGATCGTCAAAATTGAGTCGACCACCAATGAAGATATCAGATCCAAAGTGCTCAGTGTTGGCATCGATCAACTCTGAGAAGGTAAAGCCTCCATTCTGCCAAGGTAACGTGTTGCCTCGAGAGTAGTGACTGCCAGGAAAGCTAACGTGTTCGTACAAATCATGCTTTGATTGCCACCAACCAAACGTCATCATTGAGAGGTTGATACTTGTAATGTCAGTCCTCACACCTTCACATTCTTGCAAGTATCTAATGCTCGTCCACTGTTGATCGTAGTTGATGAGTAACAACGAATTGGATGGAAGAGGTTCAAGGATTGACAAGGCGTACTTTCGAAAGTAGTAGTTGTTGCTTTGATCCATTGCTGTATAATTATGATGATAGGTTGCAAATGGTAACAAGAGAAGCACAACAGACAAGGCAAGTAACTTTTTGGATGATCCACGGGGTATGCATGAAATGATAACATAGTACATCGGAGGGCCAACCCAGATGAACATTAGTATGTTCGGATGCATCCAGAACCTTTGATGAATGCCAAAGAGTAGTGGATTGGACAGAGGTAGATTCGACAGAGAATGGAAGACGACCAAGTAGAAGATCAGAAAAGCATTTACCAATTTCAATGTCGAGAGTGTACCTGAAGTCTGCAGATCTTTCTTAATATCTTCCATTCGCTTTTCGCATTCTTCGATATCACTAACATAGCAAATAAATGGACTGAAGAATAGGAACAATATTCCCAGCGGACATTGAGTTGTTACAAAGTCATACAACCACCACCAAGTCCTTGCTAACATGCCTTCCGATGTTGAATCGTCACCACTAAACAATCTCATTGTTCCATAATCACGTCTTAGAAAGTGATGAATGAAACCTGATAGACTTGTGACTTGTGACATCTCCCCACGAACCAGCGTGCGGATTTGTCGTTGCAAAGTAGGGAAGAAGCACATACAAAGTAATGCCTGCCAAGAACGATAGTGTTGATATGATTAGTAATCCTGGCTTGCTCAATATTGAAGACTTGTAAAAGACGTGCACAACAACTGGTAGTATCAACAATACAGAAGTATGTTGATTCGTCATTGCCAACCCAGACAAGAATGATCCCAGAGCAATAATCCACGTTGAGTTTGGCATTGAATTATAAATCACCAATACGTACACAATTAATGTAACGAATAGATTGTGAAGAGCAAAGACTTCAGCCGACGTGTTGTACTGCCACATTAATGGAGAGAATGCTGATAAAAGACCAGTTGATAAAGAAACGGAACATCTTGCTACGACTGATGATATTGACAATCCTTCCTTCGTGTTACCACTGCCGCCACAACTACCATCATTAATACCACTTGTTAGTTTGTAAACAATCAATGATAGTAGTCCAGAACTAATGGAACCAAATAGACATGATGTAATATTCACTAAGTAAGCAGGTGAGAGTGTTGGATAGTATTGCTTACCGAATGTTGTGACAAGGTAAACAATTACAGTGTATAAAGGGTAGCCAGGCGGATGACTCGTGCCTAATTGACATCCTTCGGCTACTAATTCACCACTATCACCACCGGCTATTGAATGTGCAGCCGTGCTTATATAGACTGAGAATACAATTGATGCAGTGAGGAGAAATATTGACACGCCCAAAGACGACTCGTTGATAATATTACTGCTGTTCGTTTTCTTGTTGGTGGTGGTGTTATTAATCCGCTGCATTGTTTGCATAGGCGTTGACAAGGCTTTTGTGTACTCTGTCTAGAGAAGTAAATATTATTAATCAGTTGCTGTGGGTTTGTGTTGTGAATGAATGAAAAGAGAGTTTATTTTCGGAGGGGTACGATACAGCGCTATGTATGAGTATGTGAGAGTACTACTCTCAACATTCAACATACCAACTCTCAATGCATCATACTACATTCAATCAAGCAACAGAACGCAACAGCCTAACAAACACCTCCGAATATCAATATGACAATTAGTAGTCTATCACTCGAGTATCGTAATGCAAAGAAGAATTACACGGCAACAATAACCAAATCAAGTAATATGATCGGTGTCGATGACGACAAGGAGAATAGTGGCAATGCTGCTGCTAATACCACCACACAGAAACAGGAAAGTATTAGTATGAAGAAGGGTAGTAGTAGCAGCAATCATCTACGCCCATCATTTGATCCCAAGCAAAAACAAGATAAGTCAGCTGACACAACAACAAAGACCAACAAGCCAATAATGAACCCTCGTCTACCACTGAATACTGAATACAATACAACCAAATTAATGGTCAGAGCATCCAAATCTAGACAAAAGAAGACGACTGCATCTAATACTCAGAATAAGACTAGTAGTAGTACTAATAATACAATTAAGAATGTCGAGACTACAATGAAGATAGAAACCAATAAACCAAAACCTACAAGTAATTCTCCAATCGTCAAGAGACAAGAAACTATAACAAACACAAACAAGAACAACACAACTCCTACTCTGTCCACATCAACAATAACAGCAACGACCGAGTCGGGATTAAGGGCATTGAATCTCATTCGTCCAATTGATAATAAGACGTTTGAGTTTGGTTTAGCCGCAGGTATACAAGTACACTTGATTGAGAGTGTCAGATTAAGTGGACTCAAGAAGGGACGAGAAACGTCAATCATCAACATGATTACAACTCTATGCAACCACTTGACGAACCGTGAAGCTGAGATTAATAATTGGATTGAGTTTGCAGACAAGGTTGTACTCTCTGCAGCTGTCAAGCTTGACGAGTCAATGCAAGAGTATCAAGTAGTCTGTGTCTCAAGAGATGAGTCTAGAAAAGAAACAAAGGATGCTCGTGTTGCATTGAGTAAGATTCAACAACAAGTACAAACAGTAAAGGATGAAGTGAACAAGGTTAGACAACAAGTGATTGAACTGTTAAGCACATTTCCTTCAATGTTGCGTGACTTTGAACGACAACTGAGACGTCAAATTACATCTCATAATGATACTGTTAGATCAGAATGCAAATCTGAGATGTGTGATGCAATGGACGAATTGAATAAAGTGCATGATATTGAGAAGCAACAATTAGAAGCTGTAATTGGCTCACTTGAAATGTCAGTTCAAGCAGAGGTAGACAAGAGAATATCCTTACAAGCCCAACTTGATAGTGCTTCTAATAATTTGAAGAAGGAACAGAGTAATCACTTGACAATACAAACAGAGCTCAAGGCAGAGGTTGACAAATCACACAATCAATTGCAAGAAGCGAATGATAAGATACAATCTCTTGAAGAGCAGATTCAACAGGAGAGGAATCAACAAACAAAGGAGATTGAAGAAATGGAAGAGCAAATGAAGGCAGAGTTGGATGATATTGACAAGAGAGTCAAGGCTTCATTTAAAAAGTTGAATGATACAAAGAATGAAGAGATTGAGAATGCATTGGCTAGAGCACAAGTGGCGGAGGCATCATCAAAGGCTGCCCAAAAGATGCTGAATGAGTTGAGAACTCGTGTACTTGAACAGCCAATTGCAACAGCCGAGACATCTAGTGAAAACTAGAGAATAAGATGAACATGTTGAGTATTAGGTAGGAGGTAAATGTATATGTTAGGAAGGATATGGTGTATCCATTACATGTGTCCTTAAACCCCACTTCCGTCATCCGCCCCCGTCAAAGTATCATACCGTCCATGGCCTACATACTCTCCCGTTAATGCCTGAATACTATCCATCTCTTCGAGAACCAGTTCTTGTCGACACTGATTGCAAATGGGTGGAGAGCGATTCTCCATTCTGAATAAGTTCAATGAGAGAGTTTTCAGGCATTCACTGCAATTGAGAGTAGCCGTGCCTTGACCTGTACAAGATCTACACTTCCGTTTGTCTCCCTTCTCCCGCTGATTGAAAGAGAACCCGTTCCAACAAAGATGAGCGGAACAACCTGAACATTTGAATGTCTCACACGATTTGCATTCATCCATCCTGGTGTATCCATCCTTGCCCACGCTAAATTGCCTAAGTGTCTTGGACTCGTTGCATTTTGTACAATCCTTCTTCTCCATGGTCGTTGCCATGCTTTAGGAGGTGCTTGTATTTATATGTTATAGGAATTTGTATATGTTATGTATGAAATTTTCACGCAAAGATGCAAATCAGTATTGAACATTATGTAGGAAGGGATCGAGCTTATTCTATCTTGTGTAACATAGGATACTCTCACAGAACAAAGACTTGCAAATCCAATTCTGTATATTTCTATACAATAGAACTAACAGATTAATGCTACTCAACTTAAAGATCGGATGGGTGGTCCATTAATCCTAATTCACAAATCGAATCTATACACTCATAACATTTTGACAAATCAAAGATATCTTCTTTTGATCCATCTGCATGAAGTATTGTTGTTCGTACTCCACTTTCCATATCTATCCAGTAACTATTCCCACCCGATTCTGAACATGCCTGTTGTGTACTTTTCGCTACAGATTTAACATTGGATGGTTTAATACCACCTGCATATCCAACTACTTTTCTAGGTGATGATGATATAAATCTAGCATCGGTTGACCAATTTGATGTTTCTTTTCCAGTACCTTTTGATTCGTCATGTAAGAATACTATATTGTTTGGATAATCCTTCATTGTTAATAATGCAGACCATAAAGGTTCTGTCTCATTATTCCTTTGTACTATAAATTCCAACTTTGGATGAGCTTTTACTGTCCGTAGGAATGATTCCATTGTACTTCCCTCACCCAACTTTTCAGTATATACACCATTAACTGCAGTGGCATTTACTTGTACTCTTCTAAATCCCCAATCATATAACTGGTTTAGAAAACCATCAATTGCTTTTGCAGAGGATGTATCCGTGGATGATGTTAATAAATCATTTACATGTGAACCACATAAATGTGCTGCTAATCGTATCTTGTTCTGATTGTTTGGACTATTCTTTAATATCTCACTCAGACGAGAGACCCACTCTTTGGATGCATATCGAGGTTGTCCTTCCTTATCTGGTCGGAATAGTATTCCCCATTCGACAAGTGGATAATTCTGACCAATTAGTTTGAGTAGACGAGGATTGACAGTATCATCGGCACCACAAAAACCGAGTGCTTCTAGCTTGGCTGACATATCTAATT
>Ga0075437_11841_pt1 | contig 28183 bp, 19 predicted proteins | sample MintriMetagenome_FD_74266 | JGI IMG/M metagenome (GOLD analysis project Ga0075437, IMG submission 74266) | Marine eukaryotic communities from Monterey Bay, USA to study complex ecological interactions - Minidiscus trioculatus and... | ecosystem: Environmental > Aquatic > Marine > Unclassified...
CGTGATAGTTCGACTGGATGCACAACTGATGGTGTTGAGATTAAGATTAGCTCAAAGGATGCCAAGGCGATTCTCGTTATTGAGAAGGAAGGTGTGTACAATCGCTTGTCAGAAGAACGAATCTTTGATAGATTCCCTTGCATACTAGTCACTGGTAAAGGCTTTCCCGACTTGGCTACACGAGCGTTGGTTAGTACACTTCACAATGAGCTCAAGCTGCCAGTTATTGGTTTGTGCGATTGCAATCCATATGGCATATCAGTCCTCTCTCTTTATCACTGTGCTGGTGAACGAATGGGTGTTGATGGACGCATGAGATACAGTGTTCCGATTCAATGGCTTGGACTACGACCATCAGAGGTTGCTCGTCTCAAGGATGATTTGCCAGAGACAGTCTTTCAAAGACTAACGGATCTTGATAAGAAACGTATGTCCTCACTACTCGATCCAAACCATGAATTCTTATCGGAAGAAGATGAAGAGGAAGTTCATGATATGGAAGATGCTGGATACAAGGTTGAGTTGGAAGCTTTGTATTGGCTCGGACCTGACTATATGGGTAATTGGGTTGTTAATATGCTTCGAAAGGAGTATGATAATGATGATGAATTCAGTGGTGGTGGTGGTAGTGGTAGTGATGAGGGAAGTAGAAATGTAGAAGAGGAGAGTGACGATGACTTCTAATATGTATGTCATATTGATATAATGAAATGAAGATGTTGAAAGTAGCATGCTGCAGTATTGTTTGTGGCTTTTATGTCGTAGTAAAGTAATATGTATTGAATAATGCTGATCACAAATACTTCCTAGACCTAGGTGCTAATACATTGATTTACTATAATGCTCTCAAAAGCAAACTATAGTATCTGTATTAACCTTGTATTTGTATTGTACAGTAATCGATGACATCAATTGTTTGATTGATCCATAAACACCAAAGTTGTCTTTCAATCTGAGAGAGATGACGATATTAGATATGTGCTCTATTGACAATTAGTATCATCATAGTATCTATATTGCAAGTATCTCCGAAACAGTCCGTATCCATTCTTCTTAATACCACTGGTTATACCCAATACCATCTCACTCGACACAATACATCAATTGATGATGGATATCACTATTTGATAAGATAAGGCTCACCCTCACCTCATTCTCATCACTATTTTGATTGTATCTTTTTTAATACATTGCCTTGCAGTGCTCTTAATAGACAAATAGACAAAGATCTCCTCTTCCGTAATTAGTATTGACACCTCTCATAGGTATGCTGCCTCTATCACTACCTTCATCATAACATGTGCAGCTGAGGCCAGGAGGTTGATCGAAATACAACGAGCTTGCACTAGTCCCCCCAAGCTCATCAATACGAAAATGGTCTTCATCGTGCATACCTGTTGTATATGAAGTTTGATGGTGAACATATACAAGTACATATACAAGTAAAGAAAACAATAGCTCAGCTCATCACTTACCCCTGATCTGGTTGTGCAGTAGATCGGTCAAGTCGTCATTGACCCATTCATTGACCTCTTGATCATAACGAAGCACCCGGACAACATCTAGACCATATACTGAGACATATCTCCGTACTTGAAGATTTGCTTTGTAGTTGTTGATATCATAATTGAGTAACAATACTAAATCTTTGGTATGATTGTAGTGACCCCCAGGAACATCACTGAACTCATTCTGCAATAAGTCAATCACAAACTCGACGGTTGTTTTATCTGGAACTCGTTCATCGCCATGAAAGATGCGTACTAAACGGGTACATGTTCCATTATAGATACTATTTTCCTCGGATATTTGCTTCGAACGAAGGGCATCATTATAGTATCTACTATTTAGTTTCGTATTCGCGGCATCATTAACATGACCTTGTCCATCAAATTCAATTTGTTCTAAAGCTTCTTCTGTAACCCGATACATATCTGCTTCATAGTTAGTTGTAGGAAATGGAAGATTTTCTTTGACTTTGAAATCTGGCATGACATGCATAATCTCCTTTGCAAAGATTTCCTCATTTGTTAAACGCTTCGTGACTTGAGTTTTGTAACAGTCTGTGCACATATTTAAAAATATTTTTATTGGAGACTCTTTCCTTCTGTTGCACAATATACATTTAGACTTTGGTTTCGATGGATCAATATTTGCTTGTAGACTCAATATAACATTGTTGATATGCATAAGAAGGTTAGATAATCCGCCACTACAATATGTGTATGTATTCTGGTGCTGGTGAACATATTGACGGACTATCTCGTTACCCAAATTAGATATATCTAAAATTGTGTCTGTTTGTGGGTCGTAATGTAAGCAGTAGTGACGATTTACTGCAGATGAACGTGCCCTTGATTCAGCCTCCTGTAACTTTTCCTCCAAGTAGATGATTAGACTATCTTTAGTGTTACATTTAGCCTGTAACCTTGATACCTCACTATTGGCAGTCTCAAGTTGCTGCTCTAATACCGTGGTATAACTGATAGCAGCCTCCAATTCCAACTGCTGATGTAATGTTGTATTATCATATTGTTGGTGATGGCGGTTATGTACACGAACTGGCGATGGCGTTGCATATGCAGTATTGCGAGGACGTTGTGGTGGTGGATAGCGTTGTGGTGGTGGATAGTACTGCTGATTTTGTTGTCTTTGACTGGATTGCAATCTCAATTGACCTCGCTGTGCTACTGGACTTGGATGTTGATATGTATAATATACTGCATTAGGTTGAGTTGGAGGATGGGTAGTAGCATATTGTTGTTGTTGCTGATTATTATATTGAAACTGTGGATTATTTTCATCGATGTGATTGATGTGATGAATAAAAGGCGGCTGTCTACCTCTTCGATCGTTCATGGCCGTCGTCCGTCTTTTAGTAGTAAACTTTCTCAGACAACTAGAGACAACTAGGGCAATGATATGAACGGTGAACACACCAATGACGAGATGAAGGGCACAATCAAAATGATTCTGGGCACATTGCCCTTGGAATAAAGATATGTACGTGGGCTTTTTATTGTAATACAAGGATACCTGAATTTCAAATCATGGCGGTCGAAACATGCCGAGACAGCATGCTGCCGCCTACGACATCGGCATAACCCCAACAAGAACTACTAACAATCACTAACAAACCTGGAAGAAAGGAATGTGAGAAAGTAATCTTGTAGAGATTTATTGGAACCTTGTAGAGGTTTTGCCGCCACAAAACACATCTCTGACATTGATATCCTATCATAATTTCACTACAGCGGTTTGAAACAACCCCAATACTCTCCTCCTATCCTATTGCAATACAATATAATATATACAATCATGGTTGAAAAGCGTACTATCAAGATAAGCGTTGCCGTAATGGCAATCGCCGCACTAGTTATGGGCCTTGCCATTGGTCTTGGACAGAAGAATAAGAATGATAAAACTTCATCAGCATCATCCTTACAGTCCTACACACGTCAATGTGATGTTAGTGTTTCTGGAGCACCCGGTGGTGCTAAGAGTGGCAAGGGTCCTACTGCACCATCGGAGGGTAAAGCTGGCAAGGCCGTCGACCGTCGTGAACTCATCGTTCCAGGTACTGAGGATGCTGCCGTATCATTAGGATCGGGAAAGCGACGCATGATGAAGGAGGAATTGTTGCGTGGTAAGTTGTGTTTTTGTTCTTTGTCTATCTATTCTTTTTGCTATTCGTTGGGGGGGGATGGACGTGGAGATATCATGGCCGAGTATCCAATCTGTGTCGATCATCATTTTGTTGGGGCTTCATAGTCTATCGTATGGCGTTATCATTCTCCGTCGATGGATGGGGTTCGTATAGCCGACGGTCGTCCGTCTCCCCCTCTCTATGAGATATGAGATTCCCCCCTAAATGACGAGCAAGATATTCTGTGCCCCCCATGGCGTTTGTGTCTGCGTTCCTTTGATGAATACATACTCTAACCACTTCTCTCCTTCTATACACATCCTCTTCTCTACTCAATCTATAACAACCATTACAATAGGAATTAACCAGCGTGCATTAAAGTCTGGTAAGGGAGGTTGCAAGAGTAGCAAGAATGGACGCGCATGCACGGAACCTACTCAACAACAAGAAACTTTCGACTGTATTGCAGTTCTGAACGTATGTGATGCCGAGACCGCTGGCGGCAAATCAGGCAAGTCAGGACCTACTTCACCTTCCGAAGGAAAGAGTGGAAAGTCAGGACCTACTTCACCATCCGAGGGTAAATCAGGCAAGTCAGGACCAACATCACCATCTGAGGGTAAATCAGGCAAGTCTGGACCTACATCACCCTCCGAGGGTAAGTCTGGAAAGTCAGGACCTACATCTCCTTCTGAAGGAAAGAGCGGCAAGAAGAGTGGTAAGCTTCTTTGTTTAGTGTTAGATTTTGATGTTTTGGTTTCTGGCTTATTATCAATATTCTAATCACATATCTCCTTCTTCACCTCCTTCCAGGCCCAACCTCACCGTCTGTATGCACCAAGAGTGCCAAAGCTGCCGGAGTTTTTACTGCCGGAAGTAAGGCTACATCATGCGGAAAGTCGGGCAAGTCGAATGGTTCCAACCCTGCTGATTGTTCCCCAACTCCACCCCCTCCGGCGTCTAACAATATCCTCGACAACACTCCTGCCCCATCCCCCGGAGTTTCCACTGGAAGTTCAGAAACTGTTGGCAAGGGTACAGTGGCTGAAGAAACACAGGACGAAAGAGTAGATCCATGGGCCCGTTAAGGAGACAAGAAGTCAAGAACCACCCATGGCAACCACCAAAAGAACTGTACCATCAAGCAAGGATTTATGTCAAAGAGGATTATGTCATCCGAAATGTTTCATAAGACATTTCTGTTTGGATGATATCATTCCCCTTTTAAGTGATACACATTTCGTGTTCTATGTGTATGTTAGCAATTGGCCGTATTTTTTGTTATGATTTGCTGTTTAATTCCCTCGAATTTGGTCACCTGTTGTTTGGTGCCCTTTCGGGAGAGTGCATTTACAACAATTATGCTTTAGGCCCAATCCCCCCTCAACCACTTCTTACTAGTAAGATAAAGTAATTTTATTATAGAGTAGTTAACAATCATTGAGTGTTCGTATTGTATACATATTTGTCAATCTATGTGTTTCATGTTTTATGAATCCACATCAACCGTATCAGGTGGTGTCAACCATGTGCAGATATACTGAACTCAATACTAGACTCAGTACAAGATAGCAATGCTTAATATTTACGTCTACTTATGTACAACAACAACGACCAATACAACAACTACCTCTCTTTTATGCTGCCTCATCCTCGTCATCTTCTAATTCTACAAGTTCCGCCCCATCCAGGTCCTCCCACGTCTCTCCTCCTTGAAGTAGTTCCTCAAACCTCTCGGCTGTCATATCCTTATGTTTCAATAAGATTGGCTTACGCTCACCTCGCACAGCCGCAGCATCGAGATAGACAGTATGAACCTTATCCAATGAAGGCACGACAAACATAGTTTCCATCAAAATGTTCTCGGTAATTGATCTGAGTCCTCGTGCGCCAGAACCTCGCTTGAACGCGCACTTCGCAATCTCTTTCAGAGCACACTCTGTAGCATGGAATCGAACTCCATTCATGGCGAATTGGAAGTTGTATTGTTTCATAAGACTATTCTTGGGGACTGTCAATATATCAACTAAACTCTTCTCGTCAAGACCCTTTGTAGAGACTATAACAGGAAAGCGTCCAACATACTCTGGAATCATGCCAAAGTTTGTCAAGTCCTTGGGAATGGCACTGTCAAAGTATTTCCCTTGTACCTTGAAATCTTCAATGTTCTTCTTCATCGTTGCTCCGAATCCAATTGATGCAGCATCCATTCGTTTGTTGATGATTTGTTCAAGACCTGCAAATGCACCACCGCTAATGAAGAGGATGTTTGTTGTATCAATTTGAATAAAATCTCCGCGTGGATTCTTTCTTCCGGGTTCCTTGGGAACATTAATCACATTCCCTTCAACAATTTTAAGTAATGCATGTTGTACACCTTCACCAGAAACATCGCGACTAATAGAAACGTTTCCTCCGCTCTTACGAATCTTATCAATCTCATCAATATATACAATCCCTCGTTGACAGCGTTCCAAGTCTTGTCCACTCTCGAGGTATAGCTATGTTGATAATGGGGGTATATGAGAAGTGAATTTAGCATATATGATGTATACATTTGACCCTGACTATTGATTTCATTATATGAACTCACCTTGAACAATACACTTTCAACATCTTCACCGACATATCCCGCCTGAGTTAGGCACGTCGCATCGGCAATCACAAGTGGAACATCGATTAACTTTGCCAATGTCTTTACCAACAATGTCTTACCAGAACCAGTTGGACCGAGGATAATAATATTACTCTTATCCAGCTCACAGTCTTCAACTTCGGGTCCAATATTATGGTTGGGATTACTGATTGATCTCGAATCATCGTTAGTGTTGCCATCTTCATCACCAGGCGTTGGAGTTTCACAAAATGGAGGACTGCCGGCATCCTCTGAAGATGACGGGGGAGGAGGGGTAACAATAGTTGATGTCCTACCGAATGAATTCAATCTCAAATCAGCCATTGTCGGTTCTCTAAAACTAGCACTATCCTCGTCATACTCCTCGTTACCATCAGATGTATACACACCCAAATGTCCGTCCCTCCTTTGTTCATGTTGATTATTATACATTTCCTCACGTTGTATACGTTGTATATTCTCAATTTGCCTAGCCTGCAACGCGGCATCCTGTGCCTCTCTTACTAATATACGTTTATAATGATTATGCACGCCCACTGACAAAGCAACCTTGACATTCTTCTGTCCAATAACATATTCATTCAATCCATTCATAATTTCACGAGGTGTTGGTAATGATTGTGTTGGTGGTGGTGTTGAAGGAGGTGGAGGTGGTGGAGTATTATTGTACGAACCACCTGATGATTGTTGGACACGATGACGTGTTGTTATACGTTCGGCATGTGAATCTGTTAAGTTGGGTAATTGATCCATCATTAAGTTTGCAGCACGTCTGTTGTTATTGTTGTTGGCATCATTCGGTCCGCGGCTATTATCATCATAATCTGGATCGGGTATCTGTGTATTCGTATTGTTGAAAATGTTATAGTGGGGATTGATATGAGTTTTAAAGTTTGAGACGAATCATACGCACATAAAGTTGCAACAGCGCAATTTAAGTTGCATATCATATGCACATAAGTTGCAACAAGAGATCTAGCATATGATCATATCATATCACGCGCACATCATGTGCACAGTACATAAAACAAACCCCAAACAAATAATAACACAAATAAACTTACATGACGCATAACAAACTGATTCTTATGACCAATCTTTCTCTTTGACGGGGTAGTTGGTAATATACCATCATTATCACCACTACCTCCTTCTTCTCCCTCATCCCCACGTACATTCTTCCTCAAACCATCCTTACCCAACTTACTCAATAAATACTTTGAATGTGCAGAACTACTTTCATTACGATACGTACCATCAACTAAGTTTGGTTGTATTAAGAACCATCCGGAGCATGATGCACAGTAGAAACAATTGGATTGTAATGCATTCTTATTATTTGATGCAGTGGAAGAGGAAGAAGATTGGAAAGTAACATGTGCTCCACACTTTGGACAACGATGTCCACCGCTTCCACCTCCGCCGCCACCGCCGCTGCCTTTAGTAGACCGGCCGATAAATCGCAAATTGTTTGATAATTTATCATTCTCACCTCCCAATGGTCCATTATTGGTAGTATTGTTATTATTACTAGGACCACCAGCGTATACATCATAGATATTAGAACTTGATGTTAAATTCTGAGAAGAATTTTTAACATCATCTTTGCAGCTATCATCATACTCGTAATCATCGTATGCAACTGCGGGCATTGGATGAGGCTCGATATATATACTTCGTTTACCATGAGATACTAATGACAAAGTATTATCTGATATATTATAGCATGTTGAAGTTAGTGCACCAAGATTCTTAAGATGGTGATGCCTAATTCTATTGTTGTTTTGTGTTGCATTGTGTAAAATATTTTTTGATCGATGTATGATATTACGGTGCATCATTATTATCTTTTAAGATTTAGATATAGATGCTTATAATTCTAGTATTGGTGGGTTAGTTGTTGAGGAGCTTGCCATCACGTCATTCAGCTGTTGAACCAAGAGAAAAGTTCGGCTTCATCTTGACATTTGACTTTTGATCTGCCAGAGGCTACACTTTAGGGGTATCCAAATAAGTACCTATTAGGTATCGAACCCCTGTTTCCGATCAAACCCTAGCTAAAATCTGGCAAATGGCAAGTATTAATTCGACAATCGACGGCATTCATTAAAAGTCCCCACGCCAATAGAGGAACCTATTGAGAGTACAATAACATCGTGTCGTTATTTAATTCAGTCGCGCAAGATGTGTGTTTGCAAAAACATCTTATGTTCAATGCAAAATTGATATGATATATTAAGAAGAAGACAATGACGAGTATATCAATGCTCTATATTGTTAAACTGTTTTCAATACATATTATATTATCATGCATCATCATCGGATGCTCTGGATTCCAACCTCTTTTCGTATCAACTTGGAGAAGATTGCAACTTTCACACTCCTTGATATCAAATAGAAGATCTTTTACTGCCATCAAAAGTAGTGACGATATTGACAATACAAATAGTATTGACAAGCAGAGTGACAATAACTTACAACTGTGGATAGATCTTCGGGGTACATCATTAACACCAAAAATAGCATTAGAGTTGTGGTCATTAGAAGATGATAGCAATGCTCCATTTACAAAGTGTCTTGTATCTTCTATAGAAAAGAATGCAAAAGATAAATCAAACAATCTTGATATATTGCTCGTTGAAGAAAGTGATACTACTAATGACATGCCAATTATTTCCCACCAAACAAAACATGTAGGAAGTATACTATCATTGCAAACATCATCTACATCCATGCCGATACTACCAAATGATCCGCTATCAGCTATTGATATAGTATCCAAAGGACAATGGTTACTTATAGATACAAATCAATGGAAGAAAGTTGAAGAAGATGAGCGCATAAGCATGGTTATACCTTTGATTGATTTGATCTCTTCAGGATTTACGAATGATACAAGTAATGGTGGCGGAATAGGAGTAACTTGTCATACGAATAATGAAGTTGTCAAGATGGCAATGTATATACAATCAATGATGAATGCCAGTGGTGGTAGTGATAATACAAAGACGAGAACATTGGATAGCGGAATTGTTGTTCCAGATACTACTGATAATGAAAGTTTATCTGACGGTACAAATCATAGCTCAATGAAGCAGAAATTTGCAATTATTGTTCCATTTGATATGGAGTTGTTAAGAACTGCAAAGCTTCTATTTGCAGATGATAATGGCTAAGACTTAGGATAATGTAGAATCTTATTCGTTATTAGAGAACAAACTCTACTCTTTGGTTTTGAGCTCTTCTTTCAATATGATACTTTTGAATACTGAGGGCGATGAACACGTCCTCTTTAGCTGAGCTTTGACTGCTGCATCATTTAATCCAAACGATACACTAAGAGAGTAAACTCTCTCTGCCATGTGATTTCGAGCACGACCGCGCTCCGTCAAGTTACAAAGTAGCTTGAGATATGAAATGTAAGTTATACTACTGGGTTTGCAATAATCAAGACTGTGCAGTTGACGGAAAGCATTCAACCCGATACTGAATGCTTCTTTCCTTATAATCTCATCCTTCTTTGGAGATCTCGCGCATGCTGATATAACGCTGTTGTAGGTTATAGTGTCTGGTTGTATCATTATGTTTCCCTTTGCAGTTTCTTCCATCATCTTTTCTAGGAGCAGCTCGGTTCTATATGCTTTACTAGGCATCTTGCTCCGACTCCAGGCGTCTATCACGGCGTTATAGCAAATAGTGTTGGGAGCCACATCTGGATATTCTGAGCTTAGATCTTCCATTTCCCCCAATAACCTCTCAGCTTTCTCTGGAAGATGCGCGTTTGACGGTTTATGAAGATGAAGAGAGACGATAGTAATAACATATGTTAGTAATGTGTTTCGCAAAGGCATTCAAATAAAGGCAAACTAAGTTCAACTGAACTAGCCAAACATCAAGACTTCATATTGAACACACAAATCATATGATAACACAATACTAACGCGGACTTTCCTGCAGCTCGTGAGTGTTTGCTCTTGCCCAAAGCTGTTATGACTGTCCTGAAGATTTGTGTATTCGGCTTGACATCATAATTGCCACTATTATACAGATCGAACATTTCTGAAAGCAGTTCATCTGCACGATAGGCACTATCTTCTCCTCCTTTTCTAGCGTAGGCATTCAGTACTGATGAGTAGGTGATAGTATCTGGCTTTAATGACGCATCACCAAGTTTATATTGTTCTTTCATTTTTGTGAGAAGATCATCTGCAGCCTTTGGGTTACCAATCCTGCCAAAGGCATTTATGCAAGAAGTGTATGTCCGTTTGTTCGGTCTTACATCTTTGTTGCCGCTTTTATGCAAGTCTTCCATGTGCTCTAATAATGCAAGTGCTTTTACTGCGCATAGACTATCTGGTGCCTTTGCGTAGGCATTGACCACCGCAGAGTAACTAATAGTATCTGGTTTGACGTTATCGTTCTCACCAGCCGTGTATAAACTTTCCATTTGATCTAATAATTCCTTGGCTTTCTTTGCCCTCTCTGGTGCTCCCTTTGTTATCGGTGTATTACTGTATGCATGAATGACACTGTTGAAACTGACTGTATCGGGTTGAATCTTATCATTCTGGGGGTTTTCATTATATAGTTCTATCATGCGTTGGAGCCACCTCTCTGCCCTTTCAGCTGAATCATCTAAGTCACTTTTAGAATGCATGGATATGACTGTATTATATGATACAGTATTTGCAAGATTAATTCCCTCCATGTATCTTAATATAGTCTCAGCTTCTTTTATCTTATCTTCTGACAGTTGTCGTGTAGTACCAATCTCTTTCATGATACATCTCAGTAAAGTATTATACGTAATACTGTTAGGTTGAATTCCTTTCTCTTCCATCCTCTTCATTAATCGCTTTCCATTACTACTTCTTGAATTAGGGGAGGGAGAAGTTCGGCCATGAGCATAGCTGTTTATCACAGAATTGTATGACACTACATCTGGAGCCTTCTCATAGTAACCATCAGCATGTAGCGCTTCTATCCTTGTTAACATTTCTTCACATCTCTTTGCTGCATCTCTCTGTCCACTCTTGGCAAGATAATCTAAATTCATATTCAAACTGATGATTGGATCTCTTTGAGTAAAAGATTTTTCTCTTGAATTCAATGGTTTGGGGTTGTTATTGATACCAGATGCTTTTTTATTCCGTCGCAGTACCTTGGTACTAACATCTTTAACAACTGCATCTTCTACAATCTTTGTTGTATAGTCTTTTCTAGGAGGGCGTTCAGAAGAAGAACTTGTAGAGAACCCGCATACTGTCGTTGACGACGACAATATTATGATAGATAAGGTTATGTGTATTGCACAACATATCTTCATGGTGAATATAATTATTGTTAGTATGCTCTGCGCGGATATACCGGAAGTTGAATCCAATATACCTATAGAATTAATCCAATATAAAACAACTTATTGCTATCTCATCTCACTATAACGATATGCTCTTCACCCATAACTCTTATCATATCATTCCACACATATCTCACAATCACATCAATGCGCCTCGAAAAAAGGTATCCTGAAAAAGGAGTTATCACGGTATCAAGTATGTGCGGCACCAGCCGAAATCAATACTGCATGCAATTATCGCCGCCATAACTAACCTCGTAACAATAAACATATAAGTCAAATAGTTTGCAAATAAGATGGACACCAAAACAATAGGGAATGGAATCTATGCGTTATCAACATCACTTGTTTTTTCTTATACATTTGCAGTGATCAAATATGCCAAGCCTATGAGTGACGGTGAATCTACTACTCTGTTTGATCAAGAATGGTTGGAACATGGATTTTGCGTTATAAATCAAGATATTCCATACATGAATTCACATGATTTGTGTCTCTATGTAGATACGGTACTTGTTGCATTGGGGTTACTAATGCATCACAAACTCAAAGGAAAGATTGATCATCAAGCCATGAAGAGTTCAGATGATATATTACTATACAACATGCTTGGTCATCTAGGGCATGGTATAGCGCATGGGTTTATTGGTGCCGAGTTTAGAAAGGAGGGGTTTGATGGTGCTCAACACGGTACTTATATGGAGCGTGTCGAAAGAGGGGAGGAAGGAGATATGATTGAATTGATGATCAAAGCTATTGCCTTGTTTGGGTTTTGGTGTGGTTTACTAAAAGGCGTTGCACCTTCTCTGTCAATTGGAAAACTATGTGTGTTGTCGCTTTTGGTTGGTTATGTTCATTTACATGTTTCGGATATTCTAGTCTTCGGATATGTCAATGCAGTTCTCACGGTATTGAATACTTATGTTCAACTTAATCTCCCAACTGACATGAAGGAATACTCGTATGTGGCTTATTCGTTAGTATCCTTGGTTCTTTCTATGATACCTTGGGTTGAAGCTATGGCATGCCAGAGAGTTGCATCAAAGCTTGGTGGTCATTTGATATTCGATGTTGCAATTCCTATTGGTGTAATGGTTGCTTACCTTAGTAGCTTCCGTCATTACTCCCTCAAGGATAAGGGCGTGAAGAGTCTATAGAGAGGATTGGGCATACCTTTGTTTGAATATATATTAATAGTGTAAGTTATAATGAACAGTTGTAGTATTTGAAGATTAAACGACACATATTGTTCAATTCTGCCTCTAAGTTGGACAGCAAGATACTTTCAGAGCAAACTTTGTGTGTAGGAGTAGTAGTATTTATTATTTACAAAGAATAAAAGGGGTATCAATGATCATAATAATCTCTAATTCAACAACCCTTCATTCACCTGTGAACCCTAACAATATATTCTCTCATCTTCACACATACTCTCACAACAAGATATAAGGTACCTAGCAATTTTGTTTTTGTTTTATGTTGTTACCACCATATCAAACTTCTTACTCAAGGGCGGAAGCACCAGAAACAATCTCCAAAATCTCTTGTGTTACAGCTGCTTGACGAGCACGGTTATACTCCTGGTTAAGCTTTTTAGACAATGCACCAGCATTATCAGACGCACTTTGCATACTCTGCATACGTGCGGCTAATTCACTAGCAACAGACTCTTGTAGGGTACGTAAGATTTGTCCATTAAGGTATAGTGGAAGGATTGAGTTAACAATTTGGAGTGGATCTTGTTCAAAGATCATATCGTTGGGGAAATCTTGGGGTTCGGCTACCTCAAGCTCTTTCCTTTCTACGTCAAAGTCACCGCCGGAGGAGGTAAGTTGGAATACCTCATCACCCTTCTGGGAGATTTCGGAAGCAGAGAATGGAACGAGGGTACGTACGGAAGGTGTTGATGCAATTAAGGAAACAAACTTGGTGTATAGTAATTCAACGGCATCTATTTTGTGTTGTTGTGGGGGAGAAGAAATAAATGTTTGTGAGTGAGCATAAGATGTGCACCAAATTGCAAATTACCACAAATAAACCTCAGTTGCAAGGATTGTGTCCACAACACAACCTGTACGAGGTATGTGATTTATTCCACCTATTCGTCTCAAGAACAAACCAAATAAATAATATATAACTTACCAGTCTCGCCAGAAAGGAAGGTGTTGATAATCTCTTCAGAAATTGCCAATGCCTGCTTGGAATCGGGGTTCTGACCAGTATCATAAATTTTACGAATAGGATACTCTCGCCTCTGGAAGTAACTAGCACCCTTCTTACCAATAAGGATCATATCACAATCGATACCCTGTGCCTTAAGTTCATTGAATCGAGCCTCGGCCTTCTTGATCATGAAGGAGTTGTACCCGCCACATAATCCACGATCACCGGTAATAACTGTAAGAGTGACCTTGTTTACCTCACGTTGTGTTAACAATGGAAGGTCGGCGGCCTCACCACCCAAACGGTTAATAAGCCCACCAAATACAGACTGTAATGTATCCGAGAATGGACGAGTTGCCATAACTGAATCCTGTGCACGACGGACCTTGGCTGCGGCAACCAACTTCATAGCACTAGTAATTTTCTTGGTATTGTTAACCGTGGAAATACGATCGCGGATAGCGTTGGCCTTACCATCCATAACAATTGTTGAACGACGAGTTCTGTGTGTTTCGGGTGTGAAAACATTGTTATTGTTGGAGGTTGAGGGAGCAGTAAATGCACCTGGGTTGGTGGTGAATGCTTGGCAAGTGGCAAGAGCCGCGGCGCAGAGAAGGAATTTCATATTATATTAATTAATTAATTATTGATCTAATAATAGAAGTACTACTACACCGCTAAACAATTGTGGTGGAATAGTTGAGCTTGGTTGGATCGTAAAAAAACACTTACGTTGCACTTGCAGGATACCAACTTACGTGTAGGATACCCAAAATTTGTACCTTCTCAGTTTGGCGATACACCGTACTTTATTCATAATAAAGAGGTCGATACGTCGATACGTAGACTTGCAAAAAACTAAAAGGAGCCCACCCTTATTTCTGCAACTACTACTCTTACTTACTCATCCTACACCTACTGCTCTACTTGTCACCTACTGCTTCTATACACGCCAATACATGCTCAAGTCTACAGTCAGTACTCTTCTCCGCCGTCGGGGCGGTGGTATCAAATCATCTTTCACCAAAACTTCACAACGATCATTTGCAACAACATCCAATGACAATTTAGTCAAAACAGCATTATACTCATTACACAAAGAGCTCGGTGGAGATATGGTACCATTCGCGGGCTACGAATTACCAGTACTCTACAAATCTGATAATGGTGGTGTAATGAAAGAGCACTTATGGTGTAGAAGTGATAACAACGCATCATTATTCGACGTGTCGCACATGGGACAGGAAAGTCTGCATTAGTATTGTTTTGTCGTGTAGAATTCGTGTGTATAATATGAAGTCTCGGTGATCTTGCTACTTCACTTGGTCTTCATATATCTTATTTGATTGCCTTTACAAGACACGAGTACTAACAGAAGTTATGATCATCTCTCTCAACCTTCATACAGATTAAATGGCATGGAAAAGACAGAGCTGCATTCTTAGAAAAGGTTGTTGTTGGTGATATTCAAGGACTTGATGTTAATTCAGGATGTTTATCATTAGTTACTAATGATAATGGTGGCATTATTGATGATACTGTCATTACCAAATATCAAGATTATATTTACATGGTTGTGAATGGTGCAACTAAATTTGGTGATATGAAACACTTTCAAGAACAATTGGATATGTTTAATGGTGATGTTAGTATGGAATATTTAGAAGATAGTATGCAATTACTTGCAATTCAAGGTCCTGGTGCTGCTGATGCTGTATTAAAGATATTACCAAGTGGATTTGATTTAACAAAGATGGCATTTATGACAGGTGTTGAGTGTACATTAGATGGTATTGATGGATGTCGTATTACAAGATGTGGATACACTGGCGAAGATGGATTTGAAATTGCAATGCCCGCTGAGAATGCTGAATCAATTGCATCAAAGTTAATCGAGGATCCAAATGTTAATCCTACCGGACTCGGTGCAAGAGATTCTCTCCGCTTAGAAGCTGGACTGTGTTTGTATGGTCATGATTTAAATGAAACTATCAACCCAGTGGAGGCAACTCTAGCATGGACAATGGGAGGTCCCAAAGGACGTCGAAGAAAGGAAGGTGGATTCTTAGGTGCAGAGCACATCTTAAAACCAGATGGAAAACTACAAAAGGTATCAAAGAAACGTGTTGGTATCATGGGTATGAAATCACCTGCCCGAGAAGGAGCTGAGATATATGATGCAGCGGGAGAGAATAAGATTGGAGATGTCACTTCTGGAACATTCAGTCCCTGTCTTAAGAAGCCTATTGCAATGGGATATGTTGAAACGTCACTATCAAAGAAGGGAACAGATATTAGTCTTCTTATTAGAGGAAAGATGCAGAAGGCAGAGATTGTAGGCATGCCATTTGTCGAGAGTAGGTATTACAGAGTACCTGAGTAAAGGGGAGAGGTTGTAGTTGCTAATTTTGTTGTACATATATAACTGATTTAACCTTAACTCAGTTTACTAAATTATAAATAAGGATTCGTCTTGGAATCTTTGGTATTCCAATTCCGAATCTTTGTCTTTTCTACTTGGATATCTTTCTTCTTTCTGTTTAGCATTCTCTTTAGTGATTCTTCTTGACTCGCGGTGGCTCTCTTAGAGGATGTAGCTGGTCGAGATCTCTGTAGATATTGTATTGATGAGGTGAGAGTGAAATGATAAATAATTAGAATTAACAGACAACATTATAGAGTAGAAGCTTACATATGCCGTCTTGGATGGCCTTGACTCGGCCATGTTTGTCGTCAAAGGTGATTTTCTACCTACTATACATGCCGCCTCACCTGCACTATTCTCGTGTCTCTCGTCCTCATCACTTCTACTTTTATCATTCAATATTGCGTCCAGCACTTCTTGTTCGTGCTCATTAAATATCTCGGTATTGTTGTCTCTTGCTTGACGATGAGGCAGTCGTAAAAGAGATGAAGATTGACGACTCTTCGATCTTTGTAACTCGAATCTGAGCTCGTTTGATGTATTCATCAGTCTTTCATTCTCTCTCAATAAGGCTTCAATCTCATCTGACGCTTCTTCAAGTCTCTGTATCAGTTCTTGTTCTCTTGTACTTGTCAATTGGTAGTCATAGTCTTTACCTCTTGATAGTCCATTACTATTACACATCATATGAAGTCTCTCATTCTCTTCACGCAATTCATCAGCTGTTCTATACAACTCTTCATACTTTGATCGCAAAAAGGCAGTCTCATCAACTCCACGACGAACACTGCTCGAACCATCTCTCTTTTGAAGTAACAGATCAAGGTATGACCGACACTGTACTAATTGTTGTTGTAGCAGGACATCCGATGACGACTTGACAATGTCTTCTGTCTCATTATCATTTATTGCAGCGGTTTCCATCTCTTTTCTCATCATTGATACGATCGTTTTCAAACTGGTGTTTTCAGCCACAATATCACTACTAACTTCACCATTTCCTTCCTTTCGTATTTTGTTTTCACTGTCCAGTCGAAAGTTTTCTCTTTGGAGTTGTAAGACTTTAGATCGTAGATTATTGCATTCGGCAGATAATCTTTCTTGACCATTGAACGAGTTTGTATTGTTATCACTTTTAGGATTGTGCAAATGGACAACCACAGGCTCAGAGTTTGCTTTATTAGATCTTGAGTTGTTGTTGAGCGACTCAACAGTCTCTGATAGTAGCTTGTCCTTTTGATTAATGCGGTGTTCCAAATCTTTTCGTTCTTGTTTTAAAGAGTTGATGTGTGCAGTAGCATCATTATATCTCTTCTCAAGGTTGTTGCGCTTGTCTTTGACTTCATTGATTTGGTTATTTAGAGTTGATATATTGCTTGACATGTCTTCGTTAGAGCTTGTAAGCTCATTAATCTTCTTCTTCTGTAACTCTAAGTTCATAACGAGCTCGTTGTTTTCCTCCTTCGAGTCAACTAGCTGGCGTTCTAATAGTTGCTTGCAAGCTGACAACTCATTAATGCGGCTCTCATATCGTTGCTTCTCGCTATCAAACGTGTTGATCCTCTCCCTTTGTTCTGTACACTTGATTTCCAACGACTTATACTCACGTTTGCAATGTGTCAAGTCTCTATTCATCAACTCGTTTTCAGATTGAATATCACAAAGCGCTTGTTGAAGCTGTTCGCTGTCTAAGGCAATATGTGTTGCCTCCTCGGATAGGAGTGCAATCTCTTTATCGTGGCGGCTGCTCAACTCTGATGTAGAGTTCTTCAACATCTTCTCCATTTTGATACAGTCTTCAACACTCTTCTTTAGTTCGAGATCCTTCTCATTTAATGACGTCTGCAACACAGTCCTCTCTTCAAGCAACAATGATATCTGTTCATCTCTAGCTTGACATTGTTCATCAGCTATAGCTAGGCTTTGTGATATCTTTTCGTCTGCCTCTACACTAAACTTTTCACAAGCATCTTGATATATCTCCTCGGCCACAATCTCAAACTTTTGGTGTAGCTCCTCAATTTGATGTTGATGATGTTCTTCCAACTTGTTCAATTGAAGCTTGATTTCATCATCGGTGGCTCTTGTTATTTCTTCCTTCTCTTGTAAGATGGTATCAAAATGAGCTTGTTGCTCTTCAAGTTCATTTGACAATACTGACTCAAACTCTTTGCGTAGGTTCTCCTCTCTAATTGTCCACTCTTCTTGCATCTTTATCTGGGCGGCTTGGAATATCTCAACTTCTTTTCGTTGAAGAGTTTGTTCGATGGTGTATTGAGCATCTCGCTCGGCTTGAAGTATAGCGTCATTGACAGCAAGCTCACACTCCTTTCGGCAGTGTTCTAACTCTTGCTCAGCTGTTTCGAGCAGGTTTAACAGGTGCTCTTTCGCTTCCTCCTCTTGGTGCTGAGCAGCATCTATTGCTATCTTCCTCATCCGACTCAGTTCATTCTCTTTTTCATTTATCAAAGTCTGGAGACTTGATAAATTATTGTTCATTGTCATTGGTGGTAATGATTCTTTGTTGCCAAGCGGCTATTGTTCCTCCACACGTATGTGTCGAAATGTAGTATTCGGTACCTACACTACATTTTTTCTTCACTAAACATCTAGGAGCTCAATGGGGTATATCAAATCAGAGGAAGCTGTTTAGTATTTTTTCCGTTATGCCCTATATCGGTTTTAATTATAATGGTAGTGGTACGATAAGGTACCAGCGTAAATGTAGCCGACAGCGACATAGTCGTTATCACATTAATCTTATGTCCCATAACAAGTTCTATACTAACCGATACTACCCTAACCAATGCAATACTAATAACAATTAACACATGCTACATTGTATCAGTCATACTCGGCATTATAAGCTGCTGATCTTCATAGCTGCCTTGCAGTAAATAGCTGAAGGGGATCTTATACCTTCGAAAGCATAATATCAAATTCCACCACAAAGTCGCGTTGATACCGTTACCTGCTCTAAATGAGGGATCAATGATTCCTTCAATACCAATGCAATTCTTGTTCTCAACTCCTAATATTTTGGCAGCCTTACCAGCAACTGAATTAGTGATTAAGGATCGTATTTCTTGAAGTAAGACCCAAGGAGATAGATAATCACAATATAAAGGAGTACCCTTGCCTTGGCTTCCTTCAAAGTCGGGAAAAGTACAGGATATTGAAAACTTTGGAATAAACCTATGCTTGCAGGATGGGCACATGGTTGAGAAATCTTTTACTTGACACGGCTTCCAACCCCGAATGATATCATCTTCTATTAGCGTCCGTGCGCATTTCGGACATGAATTGTCAGTATCAATAATGATATTTGGATATAGATCTTCGAGGAAGATGGAGCTCATCTCAATTTGAGTAGCAACAGCCGATGTCACTCTTAAGTTCTTCTTCTTTGTTAGACTTTGTGTCTTGGACAGTCTCTTTATCCTCTTCTTTTTGGCATGTTTAAATGCTCGTTTGTTTGCTGTCAATACATTTTGCACGCCATCCATAAACTTGGTGCTGCTCATCTTCATCATTGATGACCTCAAAGATTGATCTGTACCAGAATCTCCTTGTGAGGAAGAGTTATTGAAGTGGCTAAAACTTGAAGATGCTACAGAAGGGGCGTTAATTGACTTGTTGGCTGAGAATTCAGATGCAGTCGTTGACTTATTGGCGGAGAACTCAGAGGCTGTGTCTTCTGTCACTCTACTGAGTGAGTTCATGCCTTCTTCACCTTCGGATATGTTTGAGAAGGCTTTGATAAAAGCAAAGTAGACCTCACTGTCCAACGCCATACCATCTTGTGTCATCATTTCCATGAGTTGCTGAGCTCGATGAGCGATACCACATCGACCACAAGCCTCAATGAGTGTCTTGTATGTTATAGATTCAGTCGGAAGCTTTCTCTGACGCATCATTCTTAGTGTGTTGAAACCGAGATCAACCTGCGCCTTTGCGATAGCTTTTGCCTTTTCCAACTCGCATTCAAGCTCTTCTTCACTTGAGCTTTTAATTACTTCTTTGGTATTGTCATTAAGAATATCTCCCACAGTTGTCTTCGCCCATGGATTACCAATATATGCTGATGGGTCAATCGCAGCCCCAAGACCAGTCCAACTACACTCAGGAGCACAGCAGTCATTTACAACAGCACCCTCATCCTCGTCATGGACCACCTCAACTTCTCCTACTTCTTGTGGATCTGTTGGGCGAGGAGGAGAAAACGATGTGTGCAAAGATTGAAAGTGATTATCATTAGCCATCCATGGTGGATTCACTTTCGGCTTCCACGGACTTCTACCAGAAACTGATGAGCAATTTGATGGACTCTCTGGGCATTGATCAAGCAAGTTCTTGCTTACTATTTTGTGCTGCTTTTCAAATACGGCCAACTCTTTTCCAATTGTATTCGAGAAAGCTGTACAATTTGTGATGATATATGAGTAGAAAGTATATATGAGTTGGTGAATAGCAAATGAAGTACACACATGAATACCAACAGTAGACTTACTAACAAAGAACAACACAAACGCAGTCGCTTCAGGAGAGGGATTGTTACTTCCAGACAGTATTCCCTCTTCGACACTGCCATGTTTCGATCTAAGCATTGCGGTTAACGCGGATCTTCTATCAAACTCGGCTTTAATAATGCTAGGAATAGGTCTTGGTTTACCGTAAAGAGAATTATCAAGTGTTTCAGGCCATGTTGGATAAGTGTAGGCGCCTCTCTTCATATCATATGAGGTATCAAACCTTGATCGAGGAGGAAGGTTGGCCTTGTTTGGTTTTATTGCATCAATTTGTTTCAAATCGCGATGTGCATTAGCCGAGTGTAGGAAAGGTGTGTCCTTCTTCTTGAGCTTAAGTTTGCTTCGGTTTCTTTTGGCATCAATACTCTGATCAAAGAACTTGATGTCAGGGGCATCCCCAGCGTTGTACATGCGCCTAGTGACGAAGTCATCAAACTGTTGTGTCATTGTCAATTCGTCTAGGAATGGGTGAAAGTCAGGCATTTGTGATTGAACAAACTCGGCCGATTTGAATCGTCCGCCATAGATTGTATCAGAGCCACGCCAGCTCGATTGTACATCAGTTGGTGTTGAGGGCATATACTTCCGGTAATCCTTTAGCATAGAGACATAGAATCTCAAGAAGGCCTCTTGGACTGCATCCCATCGACTTTGTCCAGCACCGACACCATTATCATCTGTATGCAATAGACTCATCGAGTCGGGAGCATGTGCAAGATTGAAGGCATCATCTATAGTGCATATTTTTTCATCCCATACTGCGTCAGCCATTACAAGCATCCGAGCCAAGGAGGTATCATCAGTACTGAAGCGAGCTTGTTCTACTTGTGCTGTAGTCAAACCTCTTGCTTTCCAAAAGACATCACCAGCATGCTTCTCTAATGCAGCCTCGAGCTTCAGCTTTCGTCGATGAGGAAGTACTGGCAAGTCGGGTGTGTGTTTACCCATGGTGATCACATTCCTATCCAAATCAACTACCACAGTCTCATCACTTATATCACGGACTGCATGAGGGAAGTTCTCACGAGACACTCCGCAGAGATAAGGCATCGGTGCATCCAACATGGGGGTTAAAAACTTGGGTATACATGGTATGTAAAGATGACTCCATCTCATTGGGAACAGCATTGAGCATAATATCTCAGCACAAACTGTCAACAGACTCATTTGACTTGATACGAGAAGTATCTTTCTCTCACAGGCCAACGTATACCAGGCGAATAAAACATTGCCAATATCTAAACACTCAAACAAGACGCCATAATTCAAGCTGACATATGTAATAGGCTGATCAGCAGGCGGTGCCCAAAACCTTATATTGGAATCGAGTATAGACAGCTTCACTTCAAAGCTTCCTGGCGGCGGCGCAGGCACCTCTGAACATATATTAAGTACATATCTCTCCAAGGGTGCACTCATCAAATTTGTCGTCGTTGCCAATCTATATAACTGAGTAAGGTATGTTCGAAAGGCACTCAAATATGGCCAAGTTGATAATAAACACAACACTCGAGGTGCATAATACTTGTGTTTCTTTGATCGTCTTCGTAATCGACCAGGCTTTGGTGATTGATCAATTGAGCATTCTACATATCCACGCTCATGACCCTCATCATGCGTATTGGATTGATCATCGTCTTCTATATCATCATCTTCCTCACCACTCAGTATCTCTATATCTGATTCACGGGGTATAAATTCCTCATACACTGTGAGACAAGTGCCGTATAGCTTGCCTCCCTTGGCATCTGTTAGGACAAAGTGATGTACTGTTGGCATTTTATACTCGTGTAGTGGCACGATGACATCCCCATGTGGATGACAGAATTGTGTTATCATTGGATTTAATGGTTGATCAATATGATCTACTGGTGGGTATTGAGAGGTAATAACTGGTTCGAGTAGTAAACTTGTATCTTCTGTATCTTCATTGTGTGAAGCTGTAGATGTATGGCTGCCCATTCGTATATTTTCACTTGCTCCTCGAGGTTCTAACTTTGTCTCGGCTGGAAACGAATTATTGTCTGGTATCAAAGGTCCTCTTTCTGACACTGATGGTGCTGTTTCTGTTGCCGGTGTTGGTGTGAGAGGAGGGGTAGTATGTGCCGAGGTTGGATTATTTGATGGACGGAATGCTGATCCCTCCGCACTATCCAAATCCTTAGTATCATCATCGTTACCTGCACCAGCATCTGCTTCTACCGAGAATGAAGAATCATCATCTGACGAACTAGATGATGGGTGGATAGCCAAGTTAACAGTACCGATATGACTCTCCTCTTCTTTCACTACCGATGAGTTCAACGATGTACTACCAAGTTTCATAGACTTAATCTTTGACAATGTCTTGTCTAATCCCATACCTTCTAACTTCTTCTCTAAATTTTGTATACCAGATGCATTCGTCTTGTTCATTTTCTTCTTTTGTTCATTTAACTTTGCAGTGCTGGTTTGTATCTTCTTCTTTTGTTCATTCATTGATTTAAGGAAATTGCTCTTTATTGACTTTCCGCTAGATGCCGATTCGGTTGATGCAGTTCTATTATATGCTGCAGCCTTTTCTTCTTCTGTAAATATAGATTCTCCAATCTCCAAACATTTATCACTCTGCTCAGTTGTTTCAAGAGTGGGTATAGTTGGAGATGATCTAGATGGAGAAGAAGGGTGTACCGCCGTTGCATGACTTGCAGATACTGCACTAGCATTAATACCACCAGAATAATCTCTATCCAAATGTGCTCTACGTGTTTCAACACGTTCATTATTAATCCCCTCTCCTAAGGATGGTTGTGATGATGATATGGAATTTCGACTGTCACTTCGCTCATTGTTAGCAGTTGTGTCTGTATCTTTTTTCTTAACCTTTGGTATACTTGATACAATAACAAAGTATTCAACTAATCTTCTGCTAATTGTTTCTTCCTTCTCTTCTTCTTCGTATTGTGTTGTATTATCATTGTCTTTTTGATCCTCTTTCGATGTTAGTTTCTGCTCATTTTGAGGTTTATCGGGCACTTCTTTGTTTAGCGCGCTAGCTTCAGCATTATTTGTTGTATTCGCTGCCTCTATATCAGATGCACACTTTTCGCTTATATCACTAGTAACAGACGTTACATCCATTGATGTTGCAGTATCATTAATGTTATCACTCATAGTTTTCTCACTAACTTTCTCATGTAAATTGTTAGTAGATGATATATTGTCAGATGATACCGGTTGAATGTCGAAACTGCTGCAATCACTTATATTGCTACTGCTGTTGCATATTATTTCTACCTCGTCTTGAGAGGTGTTCATCAAAAGAAGAGGTCGATTTAGGTAACCAACTACCAACTACTTTTGATTGTTGCAAGTGTGGTGTTATAATGTGCTAACAGCGAAAGCTCCGAAGCTCCAAAATCTAAATTAAAGAGATAAATAGCTGCACAAATAGGTAATGTATAGGAGATAGCTTATTTCCTTCCTCCACTACTACCTAACTGCAATACGGCTGATATTGTTTTATTACTTATGGCCGAGAAATGAGATGAAGTTTCAGGAAAAGTTCCACAATTTATGCACATTCTGTAATCTGTAGCAAGTATGGCGGCTTGGAAGGATGTGCCCCGTAGACTACTCACAATTACAATAGGTGTACCTTTAATTATATTACTATTGAGGAATTCTATAACATCATGGCTATTCTTCCAATGTGCGCATATGATCTGCTTACAAGAATGGAGGTCACTCCTTCCACCAACAATAGATTATGATGACACTGACAAAGATGCACAGAGTTCAAGTAATGCAAATCTAGTCCAAATAAAGAACAGACAAGCTTTGCTGTCAAAAGATGACAAATCTTCTTCATCGATATCAAAATGCATATTCTACACATTTTGTATTTACTCAGTATTCATTACAATTATACCCACATCTACATTACCATTGGTACTGCTCTCATTTGGTATTGTTATACGATTCATTCCACATTTACCAGTATATCAGTCAACGCAAAGCAATATCTCATCGTATTGTATATCAATGCAGCATTATCAATTTGGTATAATATATCTCTCAATTGGATTTCATTATATCTTATCAATATGTAAAGTAGGTGGGTGGATACATACTCGTAACTTGTTATTTATAGTTTGGATGAGTGATACCGGTGCATTGATATTAGGACGACTGATGGCGAAGAAGGTTAAGATTAAGAAAGATGATGACAACTCACACGACAATAGAGGCAAATTTGTATCATTCTTAAAGTCTATAAGTCCTGGAAAGACAATGCCAGGTTTATTGGGTGCTATTATAACTGGTCCACTCTCGGCTTTGGTATTCCGAATATCTCTGCCTTCTTCTTCATCGGTATTAGAATGTGATAGTGATACTTGCTCTTCTACAATGCAACAACTTCTGCAATACTATTACAAGCCAACAACACAAAAGATTATACTCGGACTATTACTATCGATAGCTGGTATAATTGGTGACTTGGCTGAAAGCTCTGTAAAGCGCATGTCGAAGAAGAAAGATAGTGGAGGACTATTACCTGGTCATGGAGGAATTGTAGATAGATTCGATTCGCTATTCGTTGCCGGTGTTGTGTATTATTGTTGGGTACTTGCTTGAATAGATGATACATGATCTAAGGTTCATTATAGATGTATATAAGCACAGATGTAGTAGAGAGTAGTATAAGAAAAGGTCGAGTACTTCTAGACAGATGATGCTAAAGTTATCATGAAACATATCAGCTGTTTAGTCATCTGAACATGTATCCTCAATGATACAATCATCACCAAATTGTGTATTCAAACAACAATCTTCAGCCGTGGCAAAGTAGTATTGATGCCGAAAGCCAATCGGGATAGCATTTCGCTCTCTTGGGTAGTAGTCCAGATTTGTACATGTTTTGTTCTGCTCAGTTGAAATGTGCCACAAGCAACTGGTAGAGTAGGCTGATATGTCTATGATATCTTGGTCGCCTCCATTAGGTGATGGCTCGAGTGGTGTTACTTCTTCTGCAATGTCTTCATTGAGACATTCACCTTTATATGCAACATTCACACTCTTCCTGGCGGCAAGACAGCTGTTACTATAGGTGATACCGTCACAACCACATACCGATTGTACACCCATTGTGCATGTAGACGGTATTGGTATTGATCTACATACTCCATAATGAACAGATGTCTCTGTAGTGCATATTCCTGACGGTATCTCACAATAATAAGATGATTGTGTAAAGTCTTGCTTCACAGTATTGCAATCGGATGTTATATACCTTCCTGATATTCTTGATAGTTGTGAAGTGAGAGTTTCAATCTCACTTAAATTGGGACCGACTGCACAAGAGATAGGTGATTCAGCCAATGTTTCCTGTACTTGCTCCGGCTGGTCTTCATCATTGAGTATGCTATTGACCATTCCATTACTCACATCTTCTTCTTCTTCTTCCTGATGTCTACAATCATAGACATTACAACACTCTTCTTTAGTATCAAATAATAACCAATGAATGCGTATATATGTTTCCGGATATGCATTTGAATAGACGCATTCAGCTCCAGATCTAACATGCTCGATATAGTATGGTCTTGGCCAGAACTTTAATGGACGTTCTTCTCTATCAATCGTTGTTGTTAATGAAGATTCTTCATCTTCGTCGTCTCCTGTATCAGCAATTCTATTATTGCGTTTGCTGCCATTATTTCGCCCCCCTCTATTGATACATTTACTTCTTCCGTTCTTGTTCTGATTGTACTTGCAATACTTGGATTGTTTGCATTCTCTCTTGTTCAATTTTTGACATCTCATACCGCCACTTAATAGCATAGTACTATCGGTATCATCACCTCCAATACCTCCCGCTAAAGCACTATGTACACATATTTCCTCAGAGCCATTCTTCGACCAAGAACATGCTTTACTCTTCTTACATTGTTTCATAACCATTCCACTACACTGTGCACCTATGGAGTTATATACTGATCCACTACCACTACCCCCACCACCCACGCCGTGGTTATTTGCATACATATTTTCATTTGTGGGCATTTTGTATACACAATATTGTCCTGAGAGTTTACAGTATGAAGTACCCTTGCATTTCTTGGGGTTAGAGATTAGTCCACAGTGCTTTTGGAGTATCCGTATTCTATTATGACCTCGTATTGTGGCTGTGGTTGATGTTAATGGTATATCATTCGAATTTTTATGTGTTGAATAATAGTGCTCAGTGGCAGGAGAGAATAGTATGATGATGATTAAGCATGATATAAATAGAAAGATGATGGCAAGTAGGAAGATTGATCCATTGCAATTATTTCTATTCGAACTCATTGTCGTCTTTTGTTCTTCTCTTCTTTCACTATCGACTATCACTAATGATTGTCTCGTCCATTGCAATTATGTGTAACTCATTCTATCGTCCTTTTTCTTCTTACTAATTAGTAGCTAGTATTTAGCAACTTATTCGCAAAACATAAAGACTTGTCGTAGTTCCATCCACAATAGCAGAGGCAGAAGGATGAGATAGGTACCATAGGTGAAGAGAGATGTTACCATATTTGTGTTGTGAGTGTTTGCAAAGAAAAGGGGCTGTTCTGAGTACCGGGTGTGTCTTGATGAGACATTTGAGATAGCTAAGTGCTAAGGCCACGATTCGTCCCTTTTGTGGATCATATATACATTAGGGATTGCTGGCTTTGACAAGCACTGGCAGGAAAATAGATCACAAAAAAGTAGCGGTTTGCACTCAAACATCCAAATCAGCTCAATTCCCCTCGAAAAGTCGGGATTCTCTCATCTTCATCTTCATGTGTAGCAGGTTGTTTTTGGCCATCAAGTGGGGGTATAGCAGCATGTAGGTTGTTGAATAATAGATGTTTGGCATTGGTTAGGTACATAACAAGGTCAGTAACACTCCCAGCATGATTGTAAGTCCCTCCATCCTACTTCTACCACCACTTGTTGGCGGGTTTCATGCCTCAGATCAGGAAAAAATATCGATTTCCAGCCAACTTCAGGACACGTTTGGCCATCAAGTGGGGGTATAGCAGCATGTAGGTTGTTGAATAATAGATGTTTGGCATTGGTTAGGTACATAACAAGGTCAGTAACACTCCCAGCATGATTGTAAGTCCCTCCATCCCACTTCTACCACCACTTGTTGGCGGGTTTCATGACTCAGATCAGGAAAAAATATCGATTTCCAGCCAACTTCAGGACACGTTTGGCCATCAAGTGGGGGTATAGCAGCATGTAGGTTGTTGAATAATAGATGTTTGGCATTGGTTAGGTACATAACAAGGTCAGTAACACTCCCAGCATGATTGTAAGTCCCTCCATCCCACTTCTACCACCACTTGTTGGCGGGTTTCATGCCTCAGATCAGGAAAAAATCTTGATTTCCAGCCAACTTCAGGACACGTTTGGCCAT